>OIFX01000105.1_pt1 | contig 82147 bp, 67 predicted proteins | sample 1582151 | NCBI WGS metagenome assembly OIFX01 (sample SAMN07501068, study PRJEB24779) | human gut metagenome
CCAGTTCAATCCCACACAAACAAAACAAAAAAACACACTATCGAGAACACAAACAACCAAACCACAAACCAACCAAAAACGATCAGTAAAGGTCACTGCGCGAAAAACGCGCGAGTCTCAGTTTAACAGATTTGATTTTCGGCTTGCAACTTATTTTTAAGTGAAACAGGCCATAAAACCAGTTTTTATCTGTTAAGTACTAAGTCAAACAATCTAGCCCACAGGCCCAGAACCGAAGCTCTCTGCCGGGGCAACAGGTATTAACTTACCTACTGCAGTTAGAAAACTTCAAACTGAGACGCGGTGAGCTCTCACACATTGCCCAAAATAAGCTATTTCTGCAGGTAAGCGACAGCTAGATTGCGCTTACCTTTCCGGAAAAGCACCAAAGACCCCGGCAGCACGTCCTCGGAAGTGATAGTCCGATCCGGGTCAGTGACTTTCTGATTGTTCAGATAAGCGCCGCCGTTCTTAATGGTGCGCATCGCGGCGCCGCGCCCCTTCTCAAAGCCTGCTGCTATCAGCAGATCCACCAGGTTAGTTTTCCCGATTTCTACCGTGGCACTGGGCAAATGGGCAGTCGCTCCCTTCAGAGTCTTGCCTTCCACCTGACGCAGATCGCCACTACCCCACAGGGCTTCGGTAGCTGCCAAAACCTGATCCAGCGCCTCTTGACCATGCACGAGACGGGTTACCTCCGCGGCCAGCGCCTTTTGAGCTTCCCGTTTATGAGGACGCTCGGCTACCTCGACTGCCAACGCTTCGATTTCCTCACGGGATAGGAAAGTAAATACCTTCAGGAATCGAACTACGTCCGCGTCTTCGGCGCCCAGCCAGAACTGGTAGAACTCGTAGGGCGAAAGCATCTCCGGATCTAGCCAAATTGCCCCGCCCTCGGATTTACCAAACTTGGAGCCATCCGCCTTGGTAATCAAAGGAGTGGTCATGACATGGACGTCTTTGCCCTCTACCTTGTGGATTAGATCCATGCCGCCCACCAGGTTGCCCCACTGATCGTTGCCTCCAGTTTCCAGAGTACAGCCGTAGCGGCGGTATAACTGCAAGAAATCATAGGCTTGCAGGATTTGGTAGCTGAACTCGGTGTAGGAAATTCCTTCTTCAGACTTCAGACGCCGCGCCACCGCATCTTTGGACAGCATGGTTCCCATCCGGAAGTTTTTACCCAAGTCCCGTAGGAGTTCAATCGCTCCTAGATCCTGGATCCAGTCCATATTGTTGACCATGATTGCCGGGTTATCGCCCTCGAAATCCAGGAAACGGCTGATTTGCCCGCGCAGGCGTTCCACCCAGCCCGCGACTACTTCTTTAGGTTGCAGCTGCCGCTCCGCGGTCATCCGGGGATCCCCGATCAGGCCGGTAGCACCCCCCACCAGAGCGATTGGACGGTGCCCTGCCTTTTGCAAATGCCGCATCATCAGCACCTGCACCAAATGTCCGTGATGCAGGGAAGCAGCAGTAGGATCAAAACCGCAATAGAAAGTGACCGGTCCATTGGCAAGTGCTTCCCGCAGTTTCGCGAGATCAGTGTGCTGGGCAAGTAAGCCCCGCCATTCCAGCTCATCAATAATATCGGCCACGATATTCCTTTCTTATGCAGGTTAAACCCGTGATCCCCCTCGAGGTGAACACGTCTGTACTCTTCTCGGGCTTAGTCTAACCTACCTGCGGACGCAGCTGACGGTTTGCTTCCTATCCGGAATGCTGCCTATTTTTCGAGCAGCATATCCCCGGTCTTAATCCAGCCCTTCTTCCGCATAAATTCGGAGAAAAGCAGGGACAGCGCGGCGGGAGCAATAAAATGCAGTAGCAAAATCATTCCCAAAAGTACCGGCCAGGAAGTGGTTGGCCCCATAACATTCCAGGTCATAATCTGTCCTACCAGGCCGGAAGTTCCCATTCCAGAGCCGGCCGCATTCGATTCCATTTTGAAAACCATAGTGGCGATGGGTCCGAGAATCGCGGATGCCAAGGTGGGGGGAATCCAGATTAAGGGGTGCCGCATAATATTGGGCACTTGCAGCATAGAAGTGCCGATACCCTGCGAGATTAGACCGGAAACTTTATTTTCGCGATAGGACGCGACGGCGAAACCTATCATCTGCGCACTACACCCTACGGTGGCCGCCCCGGCTGCCAGGCCGGATAGCCCCAAGACGATTCCCAGAGCTGCTGAGGAAATCGGGAGCGTTAAGATCATTCCCATCAGCACCGACACAATAATCCCCATTAGGAAGGGCTGTCGCTCAGTTCCCCAGTTAATGATGGCTCCTAAAGCTGTCATTAGCTCCGAGATACCTGGCCCGATGGCCAGACCTACGATAGCGCCGCTGGTAACCGTAACGAAGGGGGTAACCAATATATCTACCGGAGTTTTACCTGAAACCAGCAGACCAAACTCAACTGCTACGAAGGAGGCGATAAACGCCCCCAGCGGCTCGCCTGGTCCTTTCAACTGCATAGAAAGACCGTCCACGATTCCGCCGCTCAAGATTTTCGCAGCATGGGCGCCAATCATTCCGGCTAGACCGGTGCCTACCACCACAAAGGTAGAGGCCTTCAGACGATGAGCTACCCCTATCCCGATGCCAGCGCCGGTAAGTACCGAGGCTACCGAACCGATCAGTACCAGCCCTCGCCCGATTATTCCCGGAATGAAACCGCCTACTTGCACCATGATGGTGCCGATAATCAGGGAGGCGAATAACCCATGCGCCATGCCAGTCATCGCATCGATGAAAAATAGCGATAGCCAGCCTTTAATACGTTGTTTCATCTTGGAAACTTTCCTTCTCGAGGTAACTCTTTCAGTTTTCGCCTAACAGTCGAAAACTGAAATTTAAGCTACCATATGATTTTGTGAGAACCCAATTGCGAGACGCCGAAAAAGTTGCCGTCTATCGGCATGAGGCGCTGAGCGTAGTCTTGCAAATCCGCGGAGATTCCCCGCAGCTAATGGTGCTGGTTGCGCAGCGCGATCACTCCCCCTTTCAGGGTTTACCTGCCCTCCCCTCCGGACCTTTAGAACCAGCAGAAAACCTCGGCGCCAGTGCTTTTCGTCACCTTTCCGAAAAAATGGATATTGCCGCGCTTTCCTATATGGAACAGCTCGGCACCCGCTCCGATCCTTCCCGCGACCCCAGCCAACGCACCGTGGCCACCGCCTATTTGGGGCTAGTACCTTCCCAAGTAAAAACTACGATTCCCACTTACGCCCAGTGGATGCCGGTAAACCACCTGCCGCAAATGGCCTATGACCACGCCAATATTATTTCCGAGGGCGTAGACCGACTGCGGGCAAAACTTTCCTACACCAATATTGCGTTTGCCTTGGCGCCCCCGGATTTCACCATGGCGGAGCTAACCCACCTCTACCAGGCCGCTCTCGGGCATGAAGTCTCCCCTACTAATCTGCAGCGGGTTCTAACTCGCCGCGGGCAGCTTGCCCCCACCGGTCAACGTAAAGCCCCCGGCACCAAAGGGGGGCGTCCCGCTCGCCGTTTCCGCTTCACCAAGCACACCTTGCAGGTAACCGACCCCTTCGCCATCCTCCGTCCCTCCTAAAGAACGCAGAATCCGCCCGCACGCGCGGCTATTAAGCAAGGGACTACTTAAATTCCAGATGCTTGCCAGCGAAATCGGTTCGGATGCGCGCGATCTGCTGCTCGGCGGATTCGATCTGCCGCGCCACCTGTGCGGGTGCCGTACCTCCGCGGCCGGCACGCGCCCGCACGGAACCGGCGGGGCTGAGCACTTCCCGTACCTCGGGGGTCAGCAGCGGATCGATAGCGGCGAACTGCTCGTCACTCAAATCCGCTAGTTCTATCCCGTTTTCTTCACATTCACGCACGCAAGCACCGGATACTTCATGTGCCTTCCGGAAGGGCATTCCTCGCGCCACTAGCCATTCGGCAATATCAGTGGCCAGCGAAAATCCTTGGGGCGCAAGTTCTTCTAGGCGAGGATAGTCGATCTTCATAGTGGCTACCATGCCGCTTACAGCCGGCAGCAAAACCTCTAAAGTGTCGATCTGGTCGAAAACTGGTTCTTTGTCTTCTTGCAGGTCACGCGCATAGGCGAAGGGGAGCCCTTTGAGGACTGTCAGCAGTCCGGTTAAGTCCCCAACCATCCGGCCGGCCTTGCCACGCGCCAGTTCTGCCACGTCCGGGTTCTTCTTTTGCGGCATGATTGACGAGCCGGTAGAAAACGCATCATCCAAGGTGACGTACCCAAATTCTTTGGTGTTCCAAATAATGATTTCTTCCGCGAGGGAGGAAATATCGATCCCAGTCTGGGCGCAGATGAACGCAAATTCGGCTACCACGTCGCGAGTGGCGGTCCCGTCTATAGAGTTTTCTACTACCCGGTCAAAGGCCAGGTCTTCCCCTACTTGTACCGGATCCAATCCCAGGGTGTTACCTGCGAGCGCCCCAGATCCGTAGGGACTGGCGGCGGCGCGCCGATCCCAATCCTGAAAACGCTCGATATCCCGCAACAGCGGCCACACATGGGCAAGTAACTGGTGGGCCAGCAATACCGGCTGGGCGTGCTGCATATGGGTGCGTCCCGGCATGACTGTATCCCCGGCAGCTTTCGCCTGGCTCAACAGAGCTTCTGCGACCTCAATGATTCGCTCCGCGAGGGCGCGCGCCTGGTTTCGCAGGTACATCCGAATGAGGGTGGCGATCTGGTCGTTGCGGCTGCGTCCAGCGCGCAGTTTTCCTCCTAGATGCCCTCCGGCCTCCTCTAATAGCCCTCGCTCTAAGGCGGTATGCACGTCCTCGTCACCGGGGTCCGGGGTGAAGGCACCGCTTTTAACTTTTTCTTCCAGCCGCCCTAAAGCTGCCAGCATCTGCGATAGTTCTTCCGCGTCTAGCAGACCAGCTCCCGCGAGCGCCCGAGCGTGGGCGCGCGAGCCCGCCAAATCATAGAGCGCCAGGCGCCAATCGAACTGGGTAGATACTGAAAGTGCCGCTAAAGCCTGGGAAGGGCCGCCCGAGAAGCGTCCTCCCCATAGCGATACCTGCTCGCTCATATTATTTCTTGCTTTCTTTTTGTTCCCGCGCCGCTGCCAACTGGGTTGAGAGCCCATAGATTCCGATGAATCCCCGCGAGAGGGACTGGTCGAAGCTGTCTCCTGAATCGTAGGTCGCCAGGTTGAAGTCGTACAAGCCGACTGTAGAGCGCCGGCCATCAACTACTGCCCGCCCGCCGTGCAGAATCATCCGGATATCGCCGGTGACGTATTTTTGACTGTCCTCTACGAAGGCATCGAGCGAGCCTTTCAGCGGCGAATACCATTGGCCTTCATAAACCAGTTCTGACCAGCGCTGTTCCACTTGCCGTTTAAAGCGTCCTTGTTCGCGCTCCAAGGTCAGGTTTTCTAGGTTTTGGTGGGCAATAATCAGCGCCACTGCGCCGGGAGCCTCATAGATTTCCCGCGACTTAATCCCTACCAGCCGGTCTTCCACCATATCCAGGCGACCTATCCCCTGGGCGCCCGCCCGACGATTCATTTCCTGAATAATCTGCAGGGATGACATTTCTTGTCCGTCTAAAGCAACTGGAACACCCTGCTTAAAACTAATAACTACCTGGTCAGGAATCGGTGGATAGGCGGGATCATCGGTGTAAACATAGACGTCTTTAGTGGGCGGATTCCATAGATCCTCTAGGTATCCGGTTTCTACTGCGCGCCCCCACACGTTCTGGTCGATCGAGAAGGGGTTATGTTTGGTGGTTTCGATCGGGAGCTCGTGTTCTTCCGCGTACTTAATAGCCACGTCCCGGGTTAGCGCCAGGTCACGTACCGGAGAGATACATTTAATTTCCGGGTTTTGACTGGTGAGCGAAACCTCGAAACGTACCTGGTCATTACCTTTCCCGGTGCAACCATGAGCCACGGTATCGGCACCAAAGTCTTTCGCTACTTTCACCAAGTGTTTACAGATCAGCGGCCGAGAAAGCGCAGATACCAGCGGATATTGATCCATGTAAAGACCATTAGCTTTGATTGCCGGCAGGCAATATTCTTCGGCGAACTCATCTTTCGCGTCAGCCACATACGCATCTACTGCCCCGCAATCCAGGGCACGCTGGCGAATTACCTCCAGGTCTTCCCCGCCTTGCCCTACGTCAACGGCGCAGGCGATCACCTCTTTGCCGGTTTGTTCTCCGATCCAGCCGATGGCCACCGACGTGTCCAATCCGCCCGAATATGCTAGTACTACCCGATCTTTACTCATGGTTATTCTCCTTTTTCTAGGTCTAGTTCTACCTGCGTGAGCGCTTCTTTTAACGCCGGTATCAGGGTTTTTGCTTCTTCAAGTTCAATAATTAGGGGCGGCGCCAAGCGAATAATGTTGGCAGCCGGGGCATTCACAATAAACCCGGCCTTAAACAGCGCCTTCGCGAGCTGGGGGGCAACATTTTTTTCGAGGACGAGGCCGCGCAATAGCCCTTGCCCGCGAGTTGTCTTGATTCCCGGGATTTGGGCATCGGCAATCGCCTGCATCCAGGCGTCCCCTACTTTGGCGGCGCGAATTGGCAAATCCAGTTCTTCCATCAGGGTGATGGTGCGCGCCACTACCGCGGTTACCAGCGGGTTTCCGCCGAAAGTGGTGCCGTGACTTCCCGGTTTTAAGGCGTTGGCGGCGCGCTGGTTCATCGCTACGCAAGCCCCTACCGGCACTCCAGCGCCTAAGCCTTTCGCCAGGGTCACCACATCCGGAATTATTTCTTTTCCGTCATGACAGATTCCCTGGTGAGCAAGCCATTTTCCGCATCTACCCATCCCGGTTTGAACTTCGTCAAAAATTAGTAGGGCACCGGCTTGGTCGGCGAGCTGGCGTGCGGCCGCTAAAACTTCGGGGGCTAGGGGGATTACGCCTGCTTCGCCTTGCAGCGGTTCCAGGAAAATCGCTGATATTCCTTTCGGATCTACCCCCTGGATTCCTGCTACCGAAGCCTCTACGAACTCGGTTGGCCCCACGAAGGGAGCAAAGGGCTCGCGGTAAGGCGCTTTATAGGTCAGAGAAAGCGATCCCAGGGTGCGGCCATGGAATGCCCCTTTCAGGGCAATCGCTCGCCCTCCCGGCTGGGCAGCTAGCGCCATTTTTAAGGCGGCCTCATTGGCTTCGGTGCCGGAGTTCACGAACAGCACCCGCGCCTGGGCAGCGATTTTTTCGCTCGTCTGACTTGACCATCCGGCAGCGCAGATTTTCTTTACTGCCGCCGCGGCCTCTACCTGCTGCGGGGTAGTGAAAAAGTTAGAAACGTGGGTAAAGCGGCTGGCCTGCTCCCCGATAGCCTTCACTATTTCTGGATGGGCGTATCCGAGGGCATTAACCGCAATCCCCGCCAATAAATCTAGGTATTCTTTCCCGTTGTCGTCCCACACCCTACTGCCTTTACCGTGCGTAAAGCAGGCTTGCGGCTGCCCGAAAACCCCTAACAGGTTTTCTTGGTAGGCGCCTATCCATTCGGCATTAGTCATGGTTATCTCCCATCACCATAGTTCCAAATCCGGTATCGGTGAAGATTTCTAGCAGCATCGAGTGCGGCACTCGCCCATCAATAATGGTGGCTCGGGGTACCCCTTGCTCACAGGCCTGGATGCAGGCCTGAACCTTGGGGCGCATTCCCGCTTCCAAGGTAGGTAACATTTCGGCGGCTTCACTGGCTTTTATCTGTGAGATCCGGGTATTCGGGTCTGGCCAGTTACGATAGAGCCCTTTTACATCGGTGAGTACGATCAATTTCCTAGCCCCTATAGCTCCCGCGACCGCAGCGGCTGCTAGATCCGCATTGATATTTAACACCTGCGTGGGGTTGTCTTGATTGACTGCGATTGAGGACACTACCGGGATCCGTCCGGACTGTAGTAAATCTTCTATTGGGCCGGGGTCAACTGCGGTCACTTGCCCAACTAACCCTAAGTCGACAGGCCTTCCTGCTACTGTGGCACTTTTTTTGACTGCCCGCAGGAATGCCCCGTCCTCTCCGGAGATGCCAATCGCGGCAATCGATTTTTCATTGAGTAGGGAGACCAGTTCCCGCTGCACCATCCCGGTGAGCACCATCCGCACTACTTTCATTACTTCCGGGCTGGTGACTCGCAGACCGGAGACGAAAGGAGCCTCGATCCCCAAAGTTTTCAGCATAGAACTGATTTGAGGCCCGCCGCCATGAACAACTATGGGTTCAATCCCCCATTCATGCAGGAAGCTTACATCCTGGGCGAAAGCTGCCTTGAGGTCTTCGGAGATCATGGCATTGCCACCGTATTTGATAACGATTCGCGAGCCGGAGTATTCGCGCAGCCACGGCAGGGTTTCTAGCAGGATTCCGGCTTTATCTCCGGCAGATAGGTTTTTTGCACTCATGATGAATAGTCCGCATTGATATGAATATATTCGTGGGTAAGATCGTTGGTTAGCACGCTGGCCTGAGCTTTTCCAGCTCCTAGGCGTACCTCTAAATGCACCTCGCGACTGTCAAAGGGGACGTCTTGGCGGTTTCCCCAGGCGGCGCCGTTTTTACATACTTGTACCCCGTTGAACAGTACCGATACTTTGGAGGGGTCGTAGGGGCAAACACTTTCGGGAACGGTTCCCAGTTCGGAAACGATTCTGCCCCAGTTCGGGTCGCATCCGGCGATAGCGGTTTTTACCAGGTTTGAGCGGGAAATAGTTTTCGCCGCGATCAAAGCGCCGGCTTCGTTTTCGGCTTCGGTAACCGCGATCTCTACGGTGTGCTGTGCCCCTTCCGCATCGTCAGCGAGTTTCCGTGCCAACTGGGCGCAGGTTTCAGTCAGCGCCGCGGTAAATCCGCTGGGGACTTTTCCGCTTTCTCCGGAGGCCAGCAAAATCACGGTGTCGTTGGTGGACATGCACCCATCAGAATCTAGCCGGTTAAAGGTTTTCGCACAGGCCACTTCCAGCGCTTTTTGGGCAGTTTCAGCATCGAGGAGGGCGTCGGTGGTGATCACGCAAAGCATGGTGGCCAGAGCCGGGGCTAACATACCGGCTCCTTTCGCCATCCCCCCAATTTGGTAGCCGTCTGCCTGGTAATGAACAGTTTTCGGTTCGTTATCGGTGGTGAGGATCGCCCAAGAGGCGTCAGCGCCGCCCTCTTCGCTAAGACTGGCGGCCGCAGTTTCAATCCCGGAGAGCATCTTGTCCATCGGCAGGGGCGTCCCAATCATCCCGGTAGAGCACACCAGTACTTGCCGCGGGTCGATTTCCAGGGCTGTTCCAACTGCTTTCGCGGTGGCCACTGCATCTTTAAGACCGTTTTCCCCGGTGCAAGCATTGGCGCTGCCGGAGTTAAGCACTACCGAGCGCATCCCGGTAGCCCCTTTACTGAGCACTGCCCGCGAGTAAAGTACGGGAGCGGCTGCGAAACGATTGGAGGTAAACACCCCGGCGGCCACCGGTTTTTTCCCAGTGTTGAGGACGAGGGCTAAGTCCTTGCGTCCGCTGCGGCGCATTCCCGAGGCAATTCCGCAAGCTTTAAATCCGGGTACACTAGTTACGCCTTGCAGGCTTTTCTCTTTTTTCACGGGGCAACTCCAATCTGGTTAATGCCGCTATATTCGGGCAGGCCCAGCGCTAGGTTCGCTGATTGCACGGCAGCCTGCGCGGTGCCTTTACCCAAGTTATCGAGGGCGCTAAGGGCAATAATCTTGCCGGAACGCTGATCTAGCGCCACCTGTAGCTGCACGTTCGCACTTCCGGTCACCGCTTGGGTTTGCGGCCAAGTACCGGCTGGAAGTACCTGAATAAGGTTTTCTTCTTGATAAAAATCTTGATAGAGGGCGTGCAGCTGCTTCGTAGAAGTTTTTTCGGTAGCCCCGGCGGTTACGGTCGCCAAGATTCCCCGCGACATGGGCACTAACACCGGAGTAAGGGTGACTTTGTAATCGCTAGCGTTTCTGCCGCTACTGACTGCAAAATTTTGCGCGATTTCAGGGATGTGTCGATGAGTTCCGCCCACTGCATAGGGTTGGGCGTTTCCCAGGGCAGAGGTGGCCAAAAGGTGTGGCTTTAGCGATTTTCCGGCCCCGGAATACCCCACCGCTAAGGTGGCCACAATATCTTCCGGATCTATCAAGCCCGCGGCCACCAGCGGCTGAAAGGCCAAGGTAACGGTAGTTACGTTACAGCCGGGAACTGCGATCTGCTTAGTTTGTTCCAACAGCTGGCGCTGACTCGAACCACCGAAGCCCTGCAGTTCCGGCATCCCATAGGTCCAGGCCCCACAGTATTCACCGCCATAGTAGTGGTCCCAGGCGTCTTGGGAAGTGAGCCGATGATCGGCTCCGCAATCTACCAGCAGGCTTTCCACCTCGGCCGCACGTAACTGTTCTGCTATTTTCCCAGATTGTCCGTGGGGTAACGCCAAGAAAATCACGGCGCTGTCTTTTAGCGACCCCGGGTCAACTGCTTTTAATTCCTGTTGCGCTAATTGCGGAAGTTGGGGATGAAATTCCCCTAGCTTTTTGCCTACCGAGGAGGACGCGCACAGCTGGTCAACCTCAAAGACGGGGTGGGCAGCAACTATCCGCAGGATCTCTCCGCCGGCAAATCCGCTAGCACCAATAATTGATACCTTCATAGTGAATATTTATATCAAGTATTGAATACTTATACATAACTGCCGGGCGAGGTTGTGACTAGAGACACCTACAAAAGCTGGGCGCTACAAAACCGGATCAACTTTGCACAACCGTCCATCAACCACCTCTATATATACAAATGTCCGCAGGTTGGCACCTAGCGAGGAATTCTCGCTAGGTGCCAACCTGCGGACAGTATCGAAAGAAAAGGAAAAGGTCTAAGCCTTGATTTCTTTAATAATTTTCTTTGCCCAGTCGCGGACTAAGTGGTCATCACGGAAGTCGCCCTCAACGGCTCCCCCCAGGCGGGCTACGGTGCGCTCGCGCAAAGACAGCTCCGTGGGGTCAAGTCTGCCGGGGAAAGTAATGTACTCTTTGGGCTCAATGTTCAAAAGTACCGGACCAACCCGCGAGGGGTCTTGGACTTTGTCTTTCGGTACTCCCGACAGCCCTACCGAAAATGCCCACAGCGGCGTGCGGCGCAGTTCCGAAGCAAAGCGGCGACAAAAGTCATTGGCATTATCCATCCATTTGGTTAGATAAACCGCTGAGCCAATAATGACTGCTCCGTATCCATCTAGACTGTAGACTTCTTCTGGTTTTTCCAGATCCACTTCCAGACCGGCATTCTCCAGTTCCTCTACAATAACTTTTCCAACTTCTTCCGTCGCTCCATGCTTGGACGCGATAGTTACTAAAACCTTCATATCTCTAGTATGACCATTTTTTTCTTTCTTGTCGCGAAAAGACCGGAATTTCTAGATTTCTCATAGACTTGAAGCCATGGCGATGATCGATCCCTCCTTCAAAAATGGGCAAAAGCTCACCGATCTCGCTGTGGTATCCAAATATGCCTTGGATCCGGTGGTTATTTGTCGCAGTGCCGGTTTGCACCGCATCTCTGAACTGGGACGCGGCTGCACCCGGGATGTTTCTCGGCTATTTTCTCTTCCGGAACAGAGCCTTGACCACTTCCTGGCGACGAAAGAGGGCGACCAATTCTTAGGGCAGCTACGGGCAGATTTACAGAGGGCTTTCACGGTATGGCTGGGGGCCGGCACCCGAGAAGAGGCCGAACGGTTTTCTCGGATGCTAGGTACTGGAAGAATCCTTGATGTCGCGCAATACCCTAATGGCCGGGATTATCCCCGGCGACTAGTGGGAGCGATTATTAGCTCTCCGCAGGAAGAAGCTACCAAAATCCCCTGGATGCTCGATCCTGAAGACCTGCTGAAAGCGATCATTGACCGTTGGGAAGGTCTGAGTGTTCATGCCCGGCAGCGTATCCGCCACGCATTTTTGGGGATTGATGCGACCCATCTTCCTCCTAAGATATCGGGTGGCCTGAAGGCCTGTGGGATTATCGAGACTCGGCGTTCACCGCTAGTAAAATGGCTAACTGACCCCAAGGTGCTGGCTTATCTGGTGGTAATTACCTACTCCAGCCTGCGGGTGTTACCGGTGAGTCTAGTAAAAGAGTTTCATGGATCTCTGCTGGTGCTATGGACTATGGATATTGTTACTGCTATCCCCTACACCTGGGGGGTACTGGCCATGTTTACCGCCAAGCGCCAAATGGTTCGCATCGTAGGTACGTTTACTACCGCGATTACTTTCGCGGCTCCCTATGTATATTTCGCTATGACCGGCAAAGATTACCCTACATACGTGATAGTAATCGTCATTTTATTTATTATTTCTGGGTTCTTTGTAGAAGGCTCCAAATATCTACGCGAACGTTACCTGGTGAGTTTTTTACTAAACCCACAAGAAACCGGAACTAACTGACATCTTTAGGGTTTGGTTGCGCCTGCTTGCGTTCCGCTTGCGGACCTACAAAAGTACGGATCACGCCGTTCCCGATAAAGTAAATGCCACTAATCCACCATGCCCACCACACGAAGGGGTTACGTTCGGGGAAGTAAATAGTCAGCCAAATAATGCAGGCCAGCCAAATTACCACTGACAAAATATTGAGCCACCGCAGTTTTTCTACCCGGAAGGGGTGACAGAAAGTAAGCGGAGAAAGCGTTAACACAATAAACAGCAGCACGATTGTCAGGTTGAACCACCAGGGCAACGCCACCAGATATAGATAGAGGATTACGATATTCCAGGCGGCCGGGAATCCCACGAAATAGTTATCGGAACTTTTGGCTTTCTTATTGCAGTAGCAAAACATGGAGGAGGCACAAACTGCTACCATCAGCAATTCTGTCACTATCAAGTCAATTCCCTTACCGGGAGTTCCCGGGGCGAAAACTAAGGTTTGAGACATGAAAATTGCGGGAATAAATGTCCAGGTCAAGTAGTCGACGATAAGGTCTAGAGCGGAACCATCAAACCAGGGAATAACTTCTTTAACCCGATAACGCCGCGCCAGGGTTCCATCCAAGCCATCAACAATCAGACTAATCGCCAGCCAACCCCACATTTGCAGGTAGTCGTGGCGCATTAAGGCAAGTACCGCGCACCCAGCCCAGACCACCCCGGAGGCGGTGAAGGCATGAACTGCCCAAGATTTCAGGTAGTCGCTACGCGTGAACTGAGAATCTACTTTCATGGGGATCTGTTCCATAGCCCCTATTTTGCCCTAGGCTTTCAAATACATGAAAACCTGAAACCTTAGCTCTTGGTTTCTTATAACGAGCGAGGGCATCTAGGCCTCAGTAGACAGGGATTTGCCTGGCTCTTCACTCCATACCTCGGTGGGTAACTCTGCCGGCAGATAGGGATTGTTTTTAGCAATGAACACCGGCACTGCCTCTTTATCGCGTCGCCGCGATGCCGAGTAATCCTTTAAGGCGCCTACTGCCCACTTCCATAGCAAGGTAATCGCTATCAGGTTGGTGATGGTCATAACCGCCATGGCGATATCCACCGCGTTCCATACTAGTGGCAGGGATACCACTGCCCCCAGCACCACCGAATCCACGGAAACTATCCGCACCAACCAAGATGCCCAGGTTTTAGAGGTCACAAAAGACATATTCACATCGGAATAGACATAGGCGGCAATAATCGAAGAGAAGGCCAGCACCGAAATAATCAGCAACATTAAATAGGTTGACCACTCCCCTAACTGGGAGGCTACCGCCACCGTAGTTAAAGAGGCGGCCTGCGACGGATCGGCACCGGTCAGCACCGCTTTGGGCGCGCTCAAAATAATGATGGCGGTGGCAGAACACACGATGATGGTGTCTACAAACACCCCGAGCGATTGGATGAGACCTTGGCGCACCGGGTGAGAAACCGTGGCGGTAGCCGCGGCGTTGGGGGCAGTTCCCTGCCCGGCCTCGTTAGAAAACAGGCCGCGCTGCACCCCGTTGATCAGGGCAGCGAAGATTCCCCCGCCAATTCCGCCTCCGAGCGCCCCGCCGGTAAATGCGCTCTTTACGATTAAAGCTAGGATCGCGGGAATCTGCCCAATATTCATGACCAGGATAATCGCCGCGATAATCACGTAAACCACGGCCATAATGGGAGCCATCCATTCGGTTACCCGCGCCACCGAACGAATTCCTCCTAAAATAATCGGAGCTGCGAACACGAACAGTATCACCGCGATAATCGCCGAGTGCGTGCCCTGCTGGGCTGCAGTCGTGCCAAGAGTGGCCATAATCGATCCGGCAATCGCATTGGACTGCACCGAAGTGATCACGAAACCGCAGGTGATGATAGCGATAACCGCAAAGATAGAACCAAACCAGCGTTTGTGCAGCCCCAGCCACATATAGTAGGCCGGGCCGCCGCGGAAAGTACCGTCCTCGTTTTTAACTTTAAAAATCTGTGCCAGGGTGGATTCCATAAAGGAGGTAGCCATCCCCACTAGCGCTACTATCCACATCCAGAAGATCGCACCCGGCCCGCCGATGATTAGCGCGGCTGCCACTCCGAACACGTTACCTACTCCCACGCGCGCCGCCAGGGAAATAGTGAAGGCTTGGAAGGAAGAAATTCCTCCACGCGAGTCTTTGCGGGAGGACAACACTACGTGCCACATATGGCGGAAGAGGCGAAATTGCACTCCCCGGGTAATCACCGTGTAGAAGATTCCCAGTCCAATCAGGATCCAAACTTCGGCGTAGAGGGCGATAGCATCGGCTATTTGCTTCACGATTGCGGCGGCTTGATCCACGTTATTCTTTTCCTTTCATCCGCCCAAAAATCTTTTCGGCGTCCCTATTAGGACAATCCGGCAGGATGAAGTTACGCAAACGTGTCCACACTGCGGAAGCTGGTTACAATAGCCACATGAGTATTGCTCCCCTAAATCAGCTGCTGGACGATTTAGAGGACGCGGGTAAGCTGGATGACCCTTTAGAAGTCCTCGAGGGGTTCAGTAATTGGGCGGCATCCACCCGCCGAGCTTTATATCCCCATCAAGAGGAAGCCGCTACCGAAATTTTTGCCGGTCACCACGTGATTGCCGCGACTCCTACCGGGTCAGGTAAATCCATGATCGCTTTAGCAGGTCATTTAGCGGCGCTGGCTAAAGATCAACGCTCCTATTACACCGCCCCCATAAAAGCCCTGGTGTCAGAGAAATTCTTTGACCTGGTAGAGCTGTTTGGTGCCCGCAACGTGGGAATGATTACCGGCGATATTTCTTTGAATGCGGAAGCACCGATTATTTGTTGCACCGCGGAAATCTTGGCTAACCAGGCACTACGCGATGGCGCCGAACTAGATGCCGGGGTGGTCATCATGGATGAATTCCACTTTTACGGCGACCCTGACCGCGGCTGGGCCTGGCAGGTTCCGCTGCTGGAACTGCCTAAAGTCCAGTTTGTTTTAATGTCTGCGACCTTGGGGAACGTAGATTTCTTCATCCGGGACTTGGAAGCGAGAAGCGGGCGAGAAGTGGTGCTCGTTGACGGAGCCTCCCGCCCGGTGCCTCTGGAAATGGAATATAGCGAGGACGACTCCCAGTACCTGCTAGAAAGCCTGGTAAAGGCGGGACGTTGGCCAATCTACCTCGTGCATTTTGCACAAAATGATGCGGTGAAAACCGCGGCGGGACTGGCGTCGGCTAATCTGCTGGACCGCGAAAAGCGGGAAAAAATCGCTGACCACTTAAAAGGAGTTCATTTCACTAAGGGATTCGGACAGACTCTCTCGCGACTATTGCGCCTGGGGGTGGGCGTGCATCATGCGGGCATGTTGCCTCGTTACCGCCTGTTGGTGGAACAGCTGGCGCAGCGGGGACTGCTAGCGGTGATTTGCGGAACGGACACTTTAGGGGTGGGGATAAATGTTCCTATCCGCACCGTGGTCTTTACTTCCCTAGTCAAGTTCGATGGGCGTCGCCAACGCCACCTGTCGGCGCGGGAGTTCCACCAGATTGCCGGCAGAGCCGGGCGCGCCGGGTTCGACACCATGGGGTTTGTGGTGGTGCAGGCACCGCCCGAGGTAATCGAGGCCAAGAAATTGGCGGCGAAGGGGCAAAAACGCAAGGGCGCGCCGGCGACAAATAACCAAAAGCCGAAGGTGTCCTGGGGACGGTCAACTTTTGAACGCCTGGTTGCCGCGCAGCCGGAACCGCTGCGTTCCCATTTCCGGATTGACCATTCCTTAGCGCTTAATGTGCTTTCCGGTGGGCGGGATGCCGGGGAACATTTGCTGTGGCTGGCGCGCAATAACCATGACGTCCCGCAGGAGACCAACCCCCATTTGCGCCGCTTAGGGCAGGTTTATTCCTCATTAAAACAGGCGGAAGTGGTTCGGCATTTACCTGCTGAAAAGGCGGGAAAGCTTGGGCGCCTAGTGCTAACCCATGACTTGCCGGAAGATTTTGCGCTCAACCAGCCGCTATCTCCCTTCGCCCTGGCTGCTTTGGATTTACTTGATCCCGATAGCCCCGACTACGCCCTAGATCTGGTTTCGATTGTGGAGTCGGTGTTGGAGAATCCCCGCCAGGTACTGCTTGCCCAGCAAAAGGCTCAGCGCGATCAGGTGTATCAAAAGCTGCGTTCCGAGGGCGTGGAATATAACCAGCGGCAGGAGATATTAGAAGAAACCACCTGGCCACAGCCCCTGAAAGAACTGATTGCCGGCGCGTTTAAGACTTTCGCCCACTCTAATCCTTGGGTTTATGGATCTGAGCCTTCCCCCAAATCAGTGGTGCGCTATCTGGTAGAAAATGCGCTGACTTTTACCCAGTTCATTTCCCGTTTCGAACTTGCCCGCAGTGAAGGGGTAGTACTGCGCTACCTGACCGATGCCTATCGCGCCCTGGGACAAATCGTGCCGCCGGAGAAACGGAATGAGGACTTTGACCAGCTATTAATCTGGCTGGGCAATACAGTTAAGGGCGTGGATTCCTCGCTGCTGGATGAGTGGGAGGCGCTGGCCAGCGGGAAGCGCCGGGAAAACCTCGCGGAGGATGCCGAGGAAGAACCCGCCTTTGGAAGCGGCGAAAACCAGCTACCCAGCGCTAATCCTTTCGCTTTGCGCCGCCAGTTCCGCAATGCCGCCTGGCAGCGCGTAGAAGCCATAGCCTTCGACAGCTTGCCGCGCCTACAGGATTGCCAAGATTTACATCCGGAAGGGTCTGCCTGGTCGGATGAGGATCGCGGAGCCCTGCTGGATGACTACTGGGAACGCTTTGATGACCTGCCTGTGGATCAAGGGGCGCGCGCCAGCACTCACGCGGCAATTAGGGAGGGCGAACAGGCACGAGAGCTACTTTCTCGCTACCTTCCTGCTGATAGCGACTTGCTGGACGGTAGGAAGGTTTGGGCGCTGCTGCAAGAAGTGGATGATGGCAGCGGGCTATGGGAATGGCGAATGCTATTTGCTCTAGATATCGCGAAAACTGATGTGAGCGGGGAGGTACATCCCTACCTGGTGACTTACGGAGATATATCCTAGGGCGTTACCCGCAGAACTTTCTATATTTGCCGCGCCCACTAGAGTGGGAGTTATGGATATCGCAACCGGGATTGAACAAGTAGACCAGCGGATCACTAAAGCCTGTGAGCAGGCGGGACGGGCGCGCAGCGAAGTTACTTTGGAGTTGGCGGTGAAAACCCGCACTAGTGAGCAGATTATAGCGGCAGCTAAGGAGCTGAAAAAACGCGGCCTGCCGGTAGTGCTGGGACACAATCATGTCCAGGAAGCCCAAGCTACCAATGAGGCGGTGCGAGCCGCAGACCTGGGCGCGGAAGTTCATATGATCGGTCGCCTGCAGGGCAATAAAATTACTGCCGCCCTTAAGGTCTGTGACCTGGTGGAAACCGTGGATTCCCTAAAGAGTGCGCAACGACTAGTTCGCCGCTTAGAAGCCAACTATCCGGGGCGGGTTCTGCCGTGTTTTATCGAAGTGAACTGCTCACGCGAAGCCTCCAAAGAGGGAATCAACCCCGAGGACGCCTGGGAGTTAACCCAGCAAGTGCTACAAATGGAGCAGCTCAGCTTGCGAGGATTTATGACCATTGGGGCGCTTAGCTCTGATGAAGAGCGGATTCGCGAGTCCTTTAGGATTTTGCGCCAGCTGCGGGATCGCACACTTGCTGCCGGAGGACGCGGGCAGGTTGCCCGCGAGCTGTCGATGGGAATGTCCCAGGATTTAGAAATCGCGATTAGCGAGGGCGCAACTATGGTGCGGATCGGCACCGATGTTTTCGGCGCGCGCGATTACCGTTAAGGTTTGTCCCAGCCAGTTCTTAGTTGGCGATCCGTCGAGTGTTCAAAATGGCCTCCACGTCTACCGGCTTGCTTTGCGCCACCAATTGCGCGGTAGTCAAAGATTCCTCGCTATGCGGGCGCGGACGCGAAGGACGATAGGGGGTCTTGCCCTGTGCCGCCAAATGTTCTGCGAGCAGCTCAGACGCATCTACATCCCGGCGCGCTAACCGTGGTTTGAGGGCATAGATGGGTTTCGGCATCGGTGTGGGCGTCCAGCTGCGGTTGGTTTCTGCCTGGTCTTCTGCTTCCGCCGCTGCCTGCGCAGCGACTGGCGAGCTCTCCGCTTCCGCGGCCGTATCCGCGCTGACGTCCTCGGCGGATATTTCGGTAACTTCCGCTACCGTAGTGGTTTCTTTCTCGGATACCGCAGTGACCGCGTGGTCTTTATCTTCGCCGCTTTTATCCTCTACAGGAGCAACTACCACGTTTTCTTCTGCAGTTTCAGACTGTTTCTGCGAGCGGGCGGCCGTTATTTCCCGAGTATCTGTCGCCGCCGTTTCTTCTACTTGATCTGTGGTTTCGTCCTCGCGAATTACAAAATATTCCCGCAAATTGGCGGCGCGCCGGGCAGCCGTAGCTAGTTTGCCAAGCGCCATGCGCCCGCGGTTTTCCCCAGCAGATTCTACTTTGGTTTCGCTGGCGGTAGCTGCGGCGCTGGTTTCGGACTTTTCGGCGCTGACAGCGCTCTGAGCAGATTCGGCCTTGGCGTGCATTTGGGCGAATTTCTTTTCGCTGGCACTCACCCGATGCCCCTTAGCGGGGCGCATCTCGAGGGCGCGAATAATTTCTTGGGTACGCTGATCATTTTCCCGGCCGGCTTTAGCAGCTCGCGCCCCCAGAAATAGAGTTCCCGCAATGGTGGCTAACGGAATAAGTGCCCACCACCAGGGAAGTAGACTAACGGCAACCGCCGTTACCAGCACCATACCTACCGCGAACTGCACCGTAAGCAGGGTGAGACGGCGGCGCGCAGCTTGTGATCGTCGCTCGATTTGACGCGCCCGGGTAAGCCGGGCGGCCATCAGTTCACTGTGATCACGCTGGGTTGGTGCTACTGGTCGCTGCATGGTTCCTCCTAAAACTGGGGGGTTTACGCTGTAGCGTTGCCGCTTTTGTGCCGGTGGCTGCGTGTTAAGTACCCGCAAATTGGCGCTAAAACGATCATCGCCATGAGATTGGGATTGCCGGCGCTTGGTGTCAATAAAGAGGGGAAGGTAGATTCCCCCCAGAATTAAGACCAATATCGGCAAGGCCAATCCAATAAACTCCACATATCAAAAATAGGGGATTTAGGCGCCAGATTCTCTCTTCACAAAGGCGTGTTGAACAGGCAAAGTTATGAAATCTTTAGCAAAATGCAACATCTGCAACACTCGCACCAATAGCCACAATAGCTACGGAATTTTTCCGCTTTTTACCGTGGCAAGAACCGTTGCTTTAAGCAATCTCACGTTCAGGGAAACGCTGGTTAGCACGGCGGAAAATTAGCCTCCCGCCGGCTCCCCCTAGGCTTCCTCACCTTTCAGACTCGCTCTTTTTTCTAGCTGTGCCAGGTACCCACCCGCAGGAATTTCCTCAGCAGTTGCCGCATACCCCAGGTGATCAGCCCAGCTTCCCGCAATGCAATAAAAATCCTGTTTCCGTCCCTCGAAACGCAGCCCCAGTTTCTGCACTACCCGCAAAGACACATTATTTTCGGGACGAATATTGATCTCTACGCGATGCAGGTAGGGAGCCCCCAAACATAGATCCAACACCATCGCTACCGCAGCGGTAATCACTCCTCGGCCGCTATAGGCTTCGGCTACCCAATATCCCAGGTTCCCCGAATGCGAGGCTCCCAGAGCAATATCCCCAATAGTTACCTGCCCCACCAACTGATCATCAGCATAAACAGCAAACGGATAGTAACGCCGCTGACGCACCAGGCGGGCGCTACGACGAATGAACGCTTCCAGCTCCATATCCTCTGGGGGATACCCCGGGGCAACACTGGCTTCCCAAGGCGCCAACCAGCGTTGATTATCGGCTCTTACCTGCGCCGCCCGCCGATGATCCCGCGCTACCATTTCCCTAATAGATAGCTGATTTACCGGCGGATCACCCGGTTTAATCAGGCCGCGAGCTACGGGATTATCCAGCTGTGAATAGTAGCGCGGCCTGCGGCGAAAAGTTAAACGCTCGTAAAGCAACACGGCGCCTTAATCTAGCACCATGCAGTGGAAATAGTCGCCCTCCGAGACGGAAGTGACTGCCTCGGGGATAACTGCCAGCGCGTTCGCCCGAGCCATAGTAGATAGTAAAAGATCTTCTGGCTCGCCAGTTAGACGCGCGCGGTAACCACTATCGGGAGCACCTACGATTTTCACGGGTACAAACTGCCGTCTACCCGCCGGGGAACGCCAACCGCGATCCACTCGCGCGCGCAAAGAAGGACGATACAATTCTTCCCAACCAGCCATATGTCGCAGGCAGGGACGTACAAAAATCTCGTAACTAATCTGGGCGGCTACCGGATTCCCGGGAAGACAAAATATCGGGGTGCCTTCCCCCACCGTGCCATAACCGAGTTGTTTGCCAGGAGTCATCGCCACATTGTCAAAGCGCGCAGTCCCTAAAGGTGCCAGCACCTCTTTAACTGTATCGGCACTACCGTAGGACAGCCCCCCGGTGGTGATAATAATATCTGCCCGAACTAACTGGTCTTCAATGGTTTCCGAGAGTGCTTTTTGTTCATCGGGCACTGCTGCCACTCGGAACGTGTCGGCGCGCGCATCCGCCACTGCAGAAGAAAGCGCATGCCCATTAGCATCGAAGACCGCCCCGGCGCGGATCGGTTTACCCGGCTCGATCAGTTCATCTCCGATAGACAAAATTACTACCCGCGGACGCGGACGCACTGTGACGCGCAGGCGCCCTACTCCCGCCAATAACGCTACTTGCCGCGATCCAATACGTGATCCGGCACGCAAAATCGGGGTACCGGCACTTACGTCTTGCCCCCGTCGCAAAATATTTTTTCCTTTGGTAGGCGCGGACAAAATCTGAACCCGCGCCGGCGCCTGGTCGGTTTCCTCTAACGGAACTACCGTGTCGGCTCCCACTGGTAAAGGCGCACCCGAGGCGATCCGGACGGCACTATTTTCCACTAGGGTGCACGGTTCTGCATCCCCCGCTTTCACCTCAGCGATTACGTCCAGGTAAACCTGACGCATTTTGCCGGCTCCCCCCACGTCTTGGGAACGTACCGCATAGCCATCCAAGGTTGCCTGGTCGGTGACCGGCAAATCGAAAGGTGCGCTCACGTCCTCGGCTAGGACACACCCCACCGCATCCGGTAGCAACACGTCCAGGGGATCTAGCGGCGCCACTAGGGAAAGACAAGTATTTAGATGTTCCGCAACCGTGCGCATTACCCCTCCTGAGTTCTCGTACTGTTACCAGGTTACCTGCCAGGGTCTTTAGCGCGGTAGCGAAAAGCCGACTATGGGCAAACCCACGAGCGTCTATCATTGACTCATGGATTCTGTGATTAGTAAGCCTGCACTGCGGAAAAAATTCCTTGATCGGCGCCGCTTAACGTTTTCCCCTGCTCAACGTATCCAGGCCGAATCGCAAGTTCTCGCGGCTGCCAGACCGCTATTAGATTCCTTAAAACCCGGCGAGGTAGTAGCCAGTTATCTTTCTTTCGACACTGAAGTTCCTACCTTTTTACTCAACGAAGCTATTTTAGATTCCGGTTTGAAACTGGTGGTTCCCTGCGATCTGGAGCAGCCACGTTGGGGACAGCTAGATCCGGTACAACATACTCGCGCTCTATACCGCCGTTTCAATCCCCACCCGCCGCTACTTTCCAAAGAGATGCATGGTAATGACCTGGCGAAACTGGGGTTAAAGTTTATTTTCTTGCCTGCTTTGGCAGTGGATAGGACGCAGGTGCGCCTGGGACGAGGCGCCGGCTGGTACGATCAAGCCTTGGCGCAATGCGATCTGACTTCTCCCCCTCGACCCCAACTAATTGCGCTAACTCATGACTGGGAAGTCTTACAGCCGGGGACGCTACCCCATGAACCGCATGACCAGTTAGTTGACCAGGTACTTACCTCCTCGGGGCGTTTGCAAAAACTAGACAGCGAGTAGATTTACGATCCCGTTAGCGGGTTAGGTCCCAGTTAGGTTCTAGTGCGCCCTAAGGGGCAGCTTATGACGGTTACTTCCCCAGTGAGACTCTCCCCCAGATTTACCGCTCCAAGAAGGAGGAATTAACCTGCGGTTAATGGTTTTCTGCAGGTAGCGTTTCTTCGTCCCCAAGGGGTAAATTCCACAATGTTTTCCGGCAGATTATCTGGTATTTCCCTAGCGCTCAAGAAATCGATAAAAATCTGGTTATGCGCGAGTTCCTTTGGCGTTGGCGACGCACTATCGCCCTGGCAGCCGCAGTTGCAGTAGTCGTCACCTTACTGCGTTTAGTGCTACCCCAAGTGGTCACGAAACCACTCGTAGTTGCCGCCACCGATATTCCGCCAGGAAGCATTATTCAGGCTGGCCAAGTAACTGTGAAACAGATTCCCGTGGCCGCTCTCCCGCCACAGGGATATAAGAAACCTTCCCAGGCAGTAGGTCAGCGGACAGCCGTTCCCATTGCTGCCGGCACTACCCTGTTTCCGGCCTTATTTTCTTCTTCTCCTTTTTCGCGACATTCCTTTAAAGGGAAAGTGATTTTGGCATTACCTTTGCGAGAAAGCGATCAAGGCCTGGCCAACGCCGGTGATGAAGTGATTTTCTTCCTCGGAAATGCTCAAGATAGTAACTCTGCCCCCGATACCAGCCCGGACACGGATAGTGCGCAAACTATCCTCGAGGGCGGGGCGAGAAAATCTGCGGAGAATAAGGGACTCTCCGCACAAATCACGGCGCAAGTATTATCAGTCAGTGCCGCTAGTGGATCTTTGACGGGCGGACAAAAAGCCGCCACCATTGAGGTTGCGGTTAAACCCAGTGAGGCTGGCCGCCTGGTCCAAGCCAGCAAATCTGAACCGCTACAATTGGCCAGGACAGGTTAAGACGATTAGATGAGGAATAATGAGTAAAGAAAATACTGGTTTCATTGCGGGATTCAAAGAATTTATTTCCCGCGGCAACGCCATCGACCTGGCAGTTGGGGTAGTTATTGGTGCCGCCTTTGGAGCGGTAGTCACCGCCATCGTGGATAAATTCATTAATCCGCTAATTGCGGGACTAGTGGGCAAACCTAATTTCGATAACGTATTAGAGTTCCACCTGGGCAACGCAACTGTGCAACCGGGCGCAATTATTACTGCCCTCGTGAACTTCCTGCTGGTAGCTCTTGCGATATACACCTGCATTATTGTGCCGATGAATAAGCTGATGCGTATGCGTGACGCTAAAGCTAAGGCTGATGAGGAGGCGGAAGAGCCCAAGGCAGATCCCCAGGTAGAACTGCTGACCGAAATCCGCGACCTCCTACAATCCGAAAAATCCGCCTCCCAAAACAGCTAACCCCGAAACAAGCTACTGGTTATGCTCGCGCCAATGAGGGGGCATTTCGGATAGGTAGTCTACTTCCGGGCGCTGATCAGTAGTTTCTCGACGCTCGCGGTGATCGGAGAGCTGATCGGCACTTTCCTGCCAGGAAGCGGGTTTCCCTTCGCGGATGCGCCGGCGATCCACCTCGGAGTAGGTACGCGCTGCCGGATGCTTCATAGTTAAGCGTTCCGGGTGACGACATTCTTCAGAATGGTTTCCACCTGACCGTCACGGCGCTGCAAACCTAGCTCATTAAAGAGCAGTTCCACTTCTTCATCCACGCTGCGTGGCTTATCGTCCGAACGAATCCAGGCGAGCAGATCATCTAGCTGATCATCACCGTAGGCGGTTAGGGGCAACCCTCGCGAGATGGCAGGACGCTTTACACTGCGCTCTTCTTCACTTGTTGCCTCTTGCGAAACGAGGGAAGCAGCGGACAGTGGCGCGGGTGCCGGGGAGGCCGCGGGCGCGGGAGCTGTCGCTGCTTCCCGCTGTGCCTGCGCTTTTTTGCGCTCCTCAACCACATCAACCACCAGATCCAGTAGCTGCTGAGCTTGCGTGGCCGGATCCATAAATACCGCGGTGGAATAAACGATGCTTACTACCCAGCCATATTCTTTGAGCCTTTGCAACCAGTGGCGTTCGCGGCGCCGCAAAGATTTCTCGGCTACATAGTCCGGGTTGTCGGTAAGTACCGCCACTAGTAGTTCATCAGGATAGTCTGGATGCCCGATGGCTAGCGGGATCCGCATGCCGTTCTTGGGTCCCAGGTTGGGAATCACGGTCAGCCCCACTGAATAGAGCCTTTCCGCTAGATCCAGTAGCAAGCGATCAGGCTGAGATTCTTCCTCTCCCATTGCCTGCGCGGCCTCAACTGGCCCGACAGTTTGCGCCTCGGCGCGGGCGGCCTGTAGCAAATCGTAAAGCATCTGGGAGCCAGGGTGATGCAGACGTTGCGGATCGATAGCTTCCGGTGCCATCGACGACACCAAAGATAGCTCTTTACGCACCATAGAAACTGCGTCTACCAGTAGTGCCGTGCCGTCAGCAGCCGAGATAACTCCAAAGTCATGGAGTACTTGCCCGTGAGGAGTCTTGGCGAAACCTACCGATAAAATCACGTGGTCCCGGCGCAGTCCTGCAGCTCCCGCCGCGTCTACAATCACAAAGGGTTCTTCTTGGTTACTACCCAAGAATTCATCTAGCTGCGGGTTACGAGCGACTTCACTCATAATCGCGGCACTGATCCGCCGGGCATGCTTGACCGTCAAAGCTACCACTCCCAAAGACTCTTTGCTTTGAGACTGGGCGTGCAAGCAAACTTGCCGCACTACCTCTTCAACTTCCTGGGAAGAAGTTTCGACGCATTGGGCACCAGGAGCAGGCATTCCCCGTCCATCGACTACCGTTAAAGTCACCGGGCGAGAGGGGCGCGGCACCGTAACCGGCATCACGTCCCGTCCATAGTCGTGATCGGCCAGGAAGGAAGCTACCCACTCATTTACCCGCGAACGGGTAGGAGGCGCAGTTAACTGCGGGAATATGCCCGCAAACTCCGAAACCGTGCCTTGCTCACTGCGGCGAACATCCCCCACGACTATCACTTGTTTCGCCCTAGCAATCGCGGGAATAACTTCTGCCAAGTCGGTATTTTCCACTCCGTCCAGTACCAGCAAATCCACGGGGTGATCATTGCCGAGAACCTGGGGTACCAGTACCGGAGGAATCGCGCGAATCGGCCGTAGCCGCTCCACAATCGGGAATTGCCCGATCACTTCTGGCAGGTCGCCGCGGGCATCTTTCAATACTTGCTCTAGGTCAGAGACCGTTTCCGACTGGGAATCTACCAGTTTGGCTATCTGGTGGCGTACCTGGTGCAGAACCTGTCCCGACAGCGAGTTAACCTGGGCAATATCAAGTTCACGCAGCCGCGCAGAGAGTTCGCTGAGGCGTTCTCCATCTAAATGCGCCAGCCGGTCATCTAGACGCAGCATTTCCGCCAACGCTGATGCCCACCAAGAAAGATCTAGTTCTGCTCGTAGCAACTCGAAAGGAACTCGCCGTTCCCGCAGGTCATCAACGAGTTCGTCGAGACCGAAATCGTGTAGTTCTTTCAGAATTGATACCCGCTGCGGCAGACGTTCGGCGCCTTTTTCATCTTGGGACAAGTTATCAATCAAACTGGCTAACTCGTCCAGAGGCATTTGCGTTAAATCGCCAAATCCAGTGGAAAAGAACGGCTGTAACCGCGCGATATGGCTGCGTAAGGCTTCCTCTGCTTTTTGCATCTGGTCAAGGCGTCCCGGCAGTACCGGCCAGCCTCCACCGGGAGAATATTCGCGCCAAATCCGGCGCTGCTGCTGCACCCGGATCAGCTCTCTATGTAGGTCTTCCACTTTCCGTCCCGGCCGCACCATGTCTTTAGCCTGTTTGATCAGGCGACGCCGCTGGGATTCCTTCATGTTGAGAGCGCGTTCTTTACGCCATTTCTTAGTAGCGGTGGCAATCACCATATCGGCAGCCGAACGCTCGAAAATCTGAGGCTTGAACACGTCCATGGCTTCGCGCAGACCGTCAAGCATCCGCAATTGGTCATGCCATTGGTTCAGATTCTTGGCTCGCAGCAGCCCGGTTTCCTTTTGAGCGCGATCAATATCCGCGCGCACCTGCGGCAACAGGCGACCCGCTAGCTGGCTGACTCCCTCTACTGCGGTATCAACCATTTCGGGAGAAGAAATTACTACCGAATGCCAGGGATTAGTGGCTCGCGTTTGCGAGAAAATCCCTTCTTCGGCGGCTTGCACCAGTAGCTCTTGGGCTCGTTTCGCCCCATCGGAAGCAATATGATGCAAAGTTTCCAAATCGAAACGTACTTTAGTGCGCGGTCCGGGCTTCATAGAGGTTAAATCGGCCAGTACCTGCAAGGCATCATAGGCGGACACCTGCCAGGGATCGCGTTTGCGATGCAGCTGCTCCATATATCCGCCCAGTTGGGAGCGCACCTGAGTGAGTTCGTTACGCATCTTCATAGTAGCTTCATCGGCGGCCGGATCCACTGCTTCCACCGGGGCGTTTAAAGATTCCAGTAGCTTGGCGGGGATAATGTCGCGCCAACGGCTACGATTCGACAAGTCCAGGGTGAGGCTCTCTAGCCCTAAACGATTCAAATACCCCAACACCTGCTGTAGGCGACGCCGCGCGCCGGGCACATAGGCAATGGTACGCCCGGCACTGGCAGCGTCCGCTAGAATTGCGGCCACCGTGGAAGTCTTTTCCGATTCCGGAGGCGCATCTAACAGCAGATTTGCCCCGGAGGCCACCGCATCTAGCACGTTATGCTGGGCGGGATCTAAATCTCCTACCCCATGCTCGGCCAGGGGATCACGGTCGGTCAATACCGGTTGCGGCAGCGGAGAAAGCACTGCCCCCGCGGCCTCTACATCTCCGCAAAGCGCGGCAGTAACCTCGGACTGTTCCAGGAGATCTTGGTTGAGCGCAAAGTCTTTGACCAGGTTGGAAAGGGGATGCAGGTATTGCCCCACGGTGAGCGAATCGTAGAGGTCAAATCCCAGCAAATGCCGCAACCCCAGGCGCCGCAATTCGTGCAGGGCATTGGTGGGGCTAAAAGCTACCGCAGCCTGCGTACCTTGCAAAATGGAAACAATTTCTGCTTGCTCACCCTTTTCCCGCAGTGCCGCTTCCAGTGGGGGCCATACTTCTACGGTGCTGTTCAGAGTGATCAGCACATCCTCATCGGCGGTTAAAGACAGCTCTACCGGGCATAGCAATGCCGGTCCGGTAATAGTGCGCGGCTCACTGGCGCGTACTTTTTCAATATCGTATACCGCGCTATCTGCAGCCTGCTCCTCGGCAGTATCTTTGCGGATAGAGAGGTTGCTTTCTGCATTTACTGCCGTTGCAGCGGTTGCCGACATTTTCGTGGTCGAGGACGCAGATTTACTCGCGGCGCGTTCCCAGGCGGCTCCCAGGCTGCCGCCTTGCCGCCAAGAGGCAGTCCCAATCGCCAAATAAACCGGCGCGCAACCGTAGCGGGATTCCCGATCACGCGAGGCAGCGAGCACTTCGCGAGCCCGGATCCGACAATGAGACAGGGCACGCGGTTCGCGCACCAGGTTAGATAACCGAGTCGGACGCCCTCCATATAACTGTGCTAAGCCCCCGGGGTGGGCAGCAGACAGCTCTAGGTAGCCGGAGGAGGTTTCCTCGGCAATCGTATGCTCCAAGCTAGCATTCCAGTGCGAGAGCATCTCCTGTACCAGCTGTTTACGGGTTTTGGGCACCGCTGTTTCCGCGGCGACCTCGCTGGTCACGTCTTCCGCTGTGGTCATCTCTGTTTCCGGGTTATAGCTCACGATGCCACCATACGCGAAAGCGGGGGTTTGCCCTGGTTGCCATGCCCTAAGATCGCGAAAACGACAATTCTCACGTCCTGCTTCTCCCGCAATAAGCCGGAGCGCAATTTTGAGCCTGCCTAACCAGTGTTATCCTAGACTGGCTGAGGCGCTGACGGCCGCCTTGCGCCCTCGTAGCTCAGGGGATAGAGCACCGCTCTCCTAAAGCGGGTGTCGGACGTTCGAATCGTCTCGGGGGCACTATAAACGGCGCTACTTCCTCTGTTTCTTCCCTTTAAAACCTCTTCGGCCAGGCACCACCCCGAGGACGATCCTCAGGAGTACCTGGCCGAAGGGGGCTAACTATTGGCTTAGAAAATCACCCGCAATACGCTCACCGTAATCGCGGAGATAACTGCTGCGGCCGGCAAGGTAATCACCCAGGCCAGCGCAATCGGCTTCATTAATGACCAGTTGGCAGCTTTATTAACGATCCCGATCCCGAGCACTGCACCAATCAAAATGTGGGTAGAGGAAACCGGCAGCCCCAGCAGCGAGGACCCCATAACTACCGCCGCAGCCGAAAGCTCTGCCGCGAATCCCGAGGCCGGGTGCATTTCGGTAAGCCCAGATCCCACGGTTTTAATAACGTAGCGACCAATGAACCACAGCCCCGCAATCAGGGCGATCCCCAAGGTGAGCATGACTGCTCCCGGGACAGCGCTTTCTGTGGAAATACCGCCGGTACGCAAGACGTCTAGCACCGCAATGAAGGGGCCAATAGCGTTGGCGATATCGTTCGACCCATGCGAGAAAGCGAATGCGGAAGCGGTAAAGACCTGCATCCATGAGAACAACAGGAAGGTTGAGCGGGAAAGATCACGCCGTTTGAGGGAACGCGCAAAAATAAAGACTGCCATCCACACTGCTGCCGCCAACATCGTCAGGATTAACAGGTTACCCAGCATAGATAAGTTGATATCCAGGTTATCTAGCCCTTTGAACAACATTAGGGAGCCGATGATGACGGCTCCAAATGCCGCCAACAATGGCACCCAAGTATCTAGAGCTTTGTGGGCGTTGAGATCATCTTTTTCTCGGTTGATACGTTCGAGCTCTTTGAAGTAGTCAGATTCCAGATCAGAGGGATCATAGTCCCCCATATTCATGGTGGTAGCATCCCGTACCATCGCGTTGGTGTAGGAAACCTGTTGGATTTCATTGAGCCGCTCGAACCAGGCCTTGTGGCGAGTACGCAGATCCGCACGTTCCTGTTTAATTTCACGTAGACGCTGGTCAGCGCGTTCATTGTAAACCAGGATCGAGGATTTAATCGATTTGAATAAGATATAGGCCACTACCCCACCCAATACCGGGGACAGTACCCAGGAGATCGCAATTTTCCCGATGCCTCCCCATTGCACCATGCTCCAACCCCCGGTGTGGGTGGTAAAGCCTACGGTCAGAGCAGCACCGACGATGCCACCTACGATCGAGTGGGTGGTTGATACCGGCCACCCCATGCGGGTCGCTACCAGCAGCCATACTGCCGCCCCTAACAGGGAAGATGCCATGATTAGCGCAAAGTCTATAGCTTGCAGATTCGAGATGGCCGATAGGTCTACGATTCCGGAACGCACCGTATCAGTTACTTCTCCTCCGGCGATTACTGCCCCGGACACCTCAAAAATCGCGGCCACTACTAGGGCTTGTTTCATTGAGAGGGTACCCGCACCAACGGAGGTTCCAAAGGAGTTCGCTACATCGTTACCACCAATGTTAAAGGCCATGAATACCGCAAAGGCGATAGTTATTACTAGCAGTAACGCTTGATCGGTTTCTCCTACATAATCGAAAGCCCAAAAAATGAACCAGATGGCACTTCCCAAGAGCAGACCACCGAAAGCCAAATGCCAGTACACATCTTTTTTCGCCAGTTTTTGGAAAAAAGTCAGTTGTCCCAAAGGTGCTTCCACCTCTGTAGGGGGCATATCAGTTTTAGTCACGGGATTAACTCCCTCCAGATGAGAAATTTTAACTTTCACCTGGAAGCTAACAATCTAAAGTTACCTGTGGGTTAACAAAGCGGAACCGGCAGGAAAATTATCGAGAGGAACAGAAATCCAAGAAAGTTGAGCGTACCTGCGGTTTTTCTACTTTTTTCACCGGCGACACCGGGGTATGCGCCTGGAAAGTAGCCCTAGGTTCCGGTGTCGCGTGACTGGTTATCCATAATCCGCTGCCTTTCGGCGCGTTCTTTCCGGCGCCGCATCGCTCGTTCGCGCGGTCCTTCGATGCTGACAAAGGGGCGGGAGGCGCGCAGGGTAACGTCTACTTTCCAATGCCGCCACAGCCAAATGCCTACTATTAGCGCAACCAGCAAGGACGCGATGGCGCCGACGCCTAGTGACCACCGGGGGCCCCAATGTTCCGCTACCCAACCGATTATTGGTGCCCCGATCGGGGTGGTTCCCAGGAAGAAGAGGAAATAAATAGACAGTACCCGCCCTCTGATTTCTTCCTCGGTAGAAACTTGGATAGTGGCGTTAGCGCTGGTAAGCAGGTTTAGCATCACGAATCCGGTGGGGATCAGTAACAGGGCGAAGATTTCGTAGGTGGGAGCCAGCGCTAAGGCGCCCTCTAAGATTCCAAATAGGACGGCGGAGACCACCACGGTGAACACTCGGGGCTGACGCCGCCGGGCAGCTTGCAGGGCTCCCGCCAGGGCGCCGATCGCCATAATCGAGCCCAATAAGCCATATTCACCTGCACCTTTACCGAACACTCGGGTGGCCATGACCGCTTGGGTGAGCTGGAAATTTAGTCCCAACGCCCCCACTACCGTAAGGATGGCGATGATCGCTTTAATGTCGGTACGGTTTTGCACATAACGCAGGCCTTCGCGCATCATTCCTTTGGTGCGGGAAGTTTTTTCCGGGCGATAAAGCCGGGCAGGATCCATCAGCGACAAGCCGAGGACCGGAACGATAAAGAGGACGAAATTGGCGATAAAAACCCAGCCCGGCCCGATGCCAGCGATCACAAACCCGGCGAGTCCCGGACCAATCAGACGTGCCGAGTTGAAGGCGGTAGAGTTTAACCCCACCGCATTAGGGAGATCTTCCTTAGTGACCAGTTCCGACACGAAAGCTTGCCGTGCCGGGGAGGTTAGGCAATCCGCTACCCCAGTTATCAGGGCGATTATGTAAATATGCCAGAGGGCGGCGACTCCCGTGAGCAGCAATATCCCAGTTAGGAGCCCGCAGAGGGCAACTATGCATTGGCAGATCTGAATGATGCGGCGCCGATTGAAGCGGTCAGCCACCATTCCTGCCGGTATCGACAGCAATAACTGCGGCAAGAATTGCAGCGCAGTGACTACCCCGACTGCAAAGCCGGACTGGTCGGTGAGTACCATCAGCACCACCCAGTCTTGGGCGACTCGCTGCATCCAGGTGGCAGTGGAAGCAAAAATATTAGACATCCACCACAGCCGGTAGTTGTGGTATTTGAAGGAGGTAAATGTGCGTGACAAAGCTACCTCCTCAAACCTTGCAATCTAAATCCCTGCTTATTTACCCTAGTCCTCTTGGAATACCGCCCGCAGCTTTCCACGCTAAAAGCGTAGCCGCGGGGATAAAGCCGGATTTCCGGGCGGGTTTTAGGGAGCGATTCCCGGTGTTTTACCCCAGTCGCGCCCTCATGCCAGTAACATCCCCAGCGCCCAATAGGTGGCAATTCCCGCCACGATAGATGCCATCGCGTTCGCCCATTTCCAGTGGATAGCAGCGGTTATCAGGATTCCACCAACTGCCGGCACCCAGGAGGAGAGCGCGTGAAAATCCGTGTCCATCAGCGCATAAACCACCAGGATTACCATTACTCCCAGCGGCATACTGGTGGCGACCAAGCGTACCAGCGGCGATTCTTCTTTCCCGCGCAGCGCCACAAAGGGGAAAGCGCGCAATGCGTAGGTAACTGCCCAGATCACGGCAATAGCACCGAGGGCGTAGGGGTAGGTTAAAGGGTTCATTTTAGGCACCCTCTTTCCCGGAAGGACGGCGGCGCATTACCCAGGCGCAATGCAGTAAAACCACCACGGTGAAAATTGAAAGCGCGGTGATGAGCATATATTTTCCGCACCAGATGGAGCCGATTAAGCCGCAGGCTAGCGCGGCTAACCCTAGCAGCGGATAGTCGCTTTGCCGGTAGGCATCTATTGCCAGGGTGACAAACAGGGCGGGCAGGGCGAACCCCAGGAAATCGGTGTCGAAGGGTAGGGCTTTGCCCACGAAGGCCCCCACGGTTACCCCGCCTACCCAATAAAGGTGGCAGAGCAGATTTATAGAGAGGACGACCGGTCCGGTTAGGCGCTTATCTCCCAGATGGGAGACAGTCAGGGCATAGGCTTCGTCCGTGAGGGAGTGGATCGCGTATAAGCGGGCGGGCGCAGATTTTATTTTGCGCAGCGGGAAACTTAGCCCGTAAAACACATGCCGGAAATTGACGAATAGGGTGGTGAGGGCGATTTGAAATAAATCAATCCCGCCTAGGATGAGGGAGACCGCAGTGAACTCCATCGAGCCCGCATAGATAATCGCAGCCGACAAAATAGTCAGCCAAATGGGGAATCCTTGGGTGACCGCAAAAGCACCGAAAGCGATTCCCAGCGGCAGATACCCCATACCCACGGGCCCGGTTAACCGCGCGGCTTGTTTTAGCGCTGACCGCGGTGAGGGCACGGATGCTGACGCTTCCCCTGGGGGTTGCGCCCGATCGGGCGGCTGACCTTGCTGTGCATGTTCATCATGTTAGGCATTTCTGCTTTTTTCCCGGCTGCGGTCTTAAACCCTGGGAATGAGGACAGGGGCCGAGATACTCCCTCCAGAATTAATGTTTTGCCAGTCAGGAGCGAAATCGCTGGAAATATTGAGCAACCTTTACCTCGAGGAGCTAGTGACCGGATGCACGCGAACAGTTTTTGCCGCTAACCTTGCTGTCCGTTAAACTATGGAGGTGCTTTGACATTGGAGATGTCGCATAGTGGCCTAGTGCGCTCCCCTGCTAAGGGAGTTGGGGTGGATAGCCCCTCGAGGGTTCGAATCCCTCCATCTCCGCTGGTAGGTGCGGGTTTACTCCCACAGCTCTTGTCCATTTGTATCCGCAGTACATTTCGATTTCCATTCGCCCAAAAAAGCCTTAAACTGCCCGCCAACACCCCACTTCCCGAGTGCGCAAATGCAACCAATCAGCTGGTCGACCAGCTACTTGGAACCGGATTCGCCGGCGGGTTCACCACTCTTTCCACCGCCAGTCTAGTGGCTGTGGAACTGAGAAAAATGAGGGCGCAACTAGCGGGTTAGCCTACACGCTTGCCCCCTTGTGAGGTTCCTACATCTTGGCGTATTTGGGAATCGCGCTGACGCCGCCGTCGTAAATAACTACCAGCCAAATCGGCTACCGGGCCATTACTTTGGCGCCCCAAAAGCAAATCGCTTAGAGTTTTATGACTACCATTACTAGACAAATAAGCCTTTCCCTTTTACTCTACCTAGGTAAGGTTAACCTAAGTATACGGAAGGGCTTTTGTAGATGAAAAGACTGCCTAGATTATTTACTGCACTGGGTTTGAGCGCGCTGCTGTTCCCGCTCGGTGTGACTACAGCGTCAGCGGTAGAGAATCCGCTGAAATGCGATAGCGGCATCAAATGTGGACCATACAAAGTGCAGGCGACCTATGTTCCCACCCAAAACGACGGTGCAGCAAAGCCGTGGGGAGAAGTTAGCGCAGAGGTAGTTGGGGAAAGCATTAAGAAGGTTCCTGCAAATACGGCGGAAGTAGAATTCACTTATCGCGTGAGCGCGACGCAATTACCAGTTACTCCCCCGCGTTTTAGTGTACAAATATCCACCGAAGACTATACGGCGAAAGCTTATCGCGTATTACTCACCAAAGACGGCGCACCGGTAGAGGCGCAGTGCACTATGACGCCGGAAACAATACCCGCACAGGGTAAGGCAATAGTGAGCTGCCCGATGGTGGCGGGGGCCAACAAGCTGGAGCTGTGGCATGCCGACCCCGGCATTCAAGACATGTATGCCAGGTGGGATTTGAATTCCCAACCCCGCCCGCAGGCGCCAAGCGTTGACCAGAATTTGCAAATAACCTACACCGCCAGCACCGGTGAGGTACAGGCACAGCCGCTAACCGGCACGGTGAAAGACGGAAAATGGGAAGGAGTGTTTACCTACAAAGTAAAGCCTTCCCAGGTTGGCGGGGAAACCGTTAGCGCCGCTCCAACGATTACGGTGGTCAGCGGTAATTCTTTGACCGCCGGCGATTTAGCGCAAGTGCCCGCCGTGCAAGTGACGACGGAGGCTACGCCGGCACCCGAGCCGCAGCCTGTGCCGGACACACAACCGCAACCGGGATCGCAAACACGACCAGTACCAGCTCCGGCAGCGGACAAGCATAATTCTAAGATCGTTAAGAAAACTGTGATTGCCAACAAGTCGGACGGTAAGCAACTACCGCAGACCGGGGCAACTTTGCCGCTCTTCTTGCTCGGAAGCGGAATCCTGGTTTCGGCCGGAGTAGCTATACGAAAAATTTCTGCCTAGCTTTATTCGCTTAAGAGTTAGGGCTAGATAGAAACTGGCGGGTTCCAAGCATAATTTGCGCTAGGAACCCGCCACTTTCATCTTCGCTATTGTCATTGGGTTCGTCAGTTATCGTCAGTTTTCTTGATTTTGTTTGGCGCGCCTATACCAGCAGTAACCGAATCCCCCTCCAGGTGTGAAACGCTACATTCATTTCTACTACAGCCATCGCATCAAACTCACCCTCGGCGGATTAACCATAAAACAATACAGACACCACTACTAGCCGGTAGTCTAAAACTGCCCAAAAAATAATCCGCACCTCCATTCAGGTATTAACCGCGCATTTTGAAAAACATTCCTTAGGTTAAGCGACCTGCAGGGATTTGAATTTTTTGTATGCTCCCGCTCTAGTCATCCCTAAATAGTCACCTATCATTTCCCAAGTTGCCCCCTCTTCCCTAGCGGTACTTACCGCTTGGGCAATGGCGTCCTGGGCACGTTTTTCTGCCTGGATTGCTGCTGCTAGTTGCGCAAGTCCTTTACCGCGGTAGACGGAAGCCACCGGGTCGGGTCCTGCCCCATTGTTAGCGTTTTCAATCTCATCAATCATTTCTTCAATAGTCCGTTTACTCACCGCTTCCTCCTTAAGTATTTCGGTCTTGCTTTCATCGCATGGAAGATGACTTGGTTTCGGATTCCTGTTTCCAGAAGCGTGCCATCTGTGCCAGCTCCTATCACTATGCGGTATCCGTCCATGGGGAATACATCTATAGGGGTATTTACTGCGTGGAGTAGGTCTATGGTGCTTACGCCGTGTTTATAGGCGCTTTCCTTAACCTCCACCTTGTTAACTTTAGTTAACAAATCTGCGTCATGTCAACCACTGGAAACAATACTGTTTCATTGCCGGGCAAACTCTCGGCAGATAGTTGGTTACGCAGGAGATGGATTCTCCCTCCCCCACTTATTTTCTTAGTCCAGGCAAATCTCTCCGGCACCAAGCAAATAACTTTGCGGGGGAACTTTTGGCCAGACGCAATGCATTTTTAGATAAGGAATCGCTAAATCTGCCCCTAGTAGCCAAAAGACGGCAAATATACTTGACAGATTCCCCCCCCCGAGACAATCGCATTGTACTTGGGACCGGGGTTGTTTCAGAGTTTTGCTTACATGAATTTACAAAGCAAACCAGTACATCCCCATCCTTTAGATACAAACTTGTAGGTCTTGCCTTCCCGGCTAAATCCTACAAACCGTTTCAACAACAAAAATTACAGAAAGTAAGTAGCCATGTCGGATACCCAGCCTCCAGAGCAAAGCAACATTCAAGCACAAAATTTCCAGCCGCCGATTGCACCTAAGAAAACCTCAGGACTAGGGATTGCTTCTCTCGTACTAGGGATTATCGCAATAATCGGCTCTTGGGTTCCTATTCTCAATAACCTCTCTTTCCTGCTAGCCGTTATTGGTCTAGTGCTTGGAATCGTAGGCATAGTTTCTATCCGCAAGGGAAAAGTAGGAGGAAAAGGGCTAACGATTGCAGCAATAATCATCAACGTTGTTGCTATCGTGATCGTTATTTGTACTCAGTGGGTGTTCGGGAAAGCGCTTGATGAGGTATCCAAAGAAGTGAACGCTGGATCGACAGTTGTCAGTACGACTCAAAAAGCTGATGCCGGTGATTCCAAGAAGACCGATCAGAAGACAGACAACTCCAAGCTTGCTATCGGAAAATCTGTTACTTTGGACAATGGTTTACAAATATCAGTTGATTCTAAAGCGGAAAAGACTGATCAGGCGGGCGACAAATACCTGCTTGTGACCGTCACTTACAAAAACACCGGGTCTGACCCAGTAGACTACAACGAGTTTGACTGGAAGCAAACCTCAGAGTCGGGAAATATGGAAGATCCAGGAATTCCCATCCTGGACGAAGAACCACTAAATACCGGAACCTTAAAAGCCGGGGGAACCGTGACCGGGATTATTCCGGTCAAACCGGACGCTGCCAGCCTTTCCTACTTCGGAAACATCATGGACAAAGAAGCTACGGCTACCTGGCTACTCAAATAGTTTTAAGTAATACCTAGTTTTCATCTATCAACTTTTTGGCTACCTCTTGGCTCCACGGTCAAGAGGTAGCCAAAACTTTTTAAGGGAAATACAGTAGCTCTGCTGATTCCCTGACTACAATCAGACGTTCCGCTGGTGCCCGTTAGCCGGCGGAGACATAGCTTAGGGGTCAAGCTGTGTTCACTCTGCCGCCCCGTTATAACACGGCGATAAACCGATGAAGCTGTACAGCCTCGGTTTTACCGCACCTATTTAGATAAAACCGATCCCCTGGGCTGATCTTTTTAGCCCAGGGGATTTCGGTGTGCTAACGGATATTTAAATCCCTAGATTTCTTGCGAGCGACGGCGACTGGCAGCTACCAGCCCCACTCCGGTGATTACCGCTAGGGAGTTTAATGCCACCAGGGAAGTCATAGATACCCCGGTTACTGGCATTTGTTCGCCGGCTACTTGCCTGTCGGCGTTAGCCTTCCGTGTTCCTGCCGCATTCGTTGGTTGTTTCTCTCCTACCTGGAATTTGAAGGTAGCGCGCTCGCCCCATTCGTTGGTAGCGGTAATGGTGTGGGCACCTAGTTCCATCGGCGCACTCACATTTACGATAAACTCGCCTTTCCCTACCGCCGGATGCACTCCCAGGTCAACCACGGTTGAACGCATAGTGACCTGGTTTTGACTGTCAGGACTGAATCCGGTGAAACGTACCTGGAACTTTGCTCCCGGCAAGAACTGGGTTTTCCCGTTGACTGAGGCAGCTGCTTGCACCTGATGGTAGCGGTTGTATTCTGCCTGGGCAGCAGCGAGTTTCGCTTGGGCTTGCCGGTTTACCTCGGCGGCCTCCGCCTGTTCTTTCTGCGCAGTCTTGGCCAGTCCCGCTAGCCGATCTGCTTCCTTCTGCGCCTTTTGGGCAGCGGTATTCGCATTCCGATAAGTATTAAAGAGGGCAGGCAATCCCAAATTATTGAGGTCGCTATCGGTAGCGTCCAGACCATTCTCCAAGGCGTTCTGCCCATCGATAGCCTTCAGTTTATCCGCCAGCGCTTGCTTAGCTTGCTGCTCATTTTGCAGGTCGGTGGCAACTTTGGTTACCACTTCCAGGTCTTTATTTGCTTTGTCGGCCGCAGCTTGCGCCTGTTTTAGGTCTTGAGCTGCCTTTTCTGCCTTGGCTACCAGCTGATCGTGAGCCCTCTGCTGCTCAGCTAGCGGATTTAGTTCCGCTTGTGCGGCCGCACGTTCATTTTCAGCCTGGCTGACTGCCGCCGCAGCCTGCTGGTTTGCGGTGTTGGCGTCCTCCAGAGCCTTATCTGCTGCTTCTTTAGCTACCTGTGCCTGCTGCTGCGCCTGAGTCGCCGCCTCCAACTGGCTGGCAGCTGCTTGGGCTTCATCTTTCGCTGCGGCTAGTTCTTGCTGAGCCTGGGCTAACTCCTTTTGCGCCGCTGCCAAGGCATCATCAACCGTGAGCTCCTTTAGCGCTTGCCGTTTTTCATCTTGTATGGCTTCTTTTGCTTTGACCTGCTGCTGCGCTGCCTCTAGGGCGTTCTGCGCGGCTACTGCCTTGGCTTTGGCAATCGCGAGGGCGCTCTCAGCGGCAGTAGCGGCTTCTGCAGCTGTCTGCACTGCCTGCTCTTTTTCCTTTGCCACACCCTCGGCAGTCGCCTTCTGGTTCTCAGCGTCCTTGACCTTTTGGATGGCAGTTTCGATAGCCGCAGCCGCTTCAGATTCTTTGCTTTGCGTATCCTTCCAGGCGTCATTCTTGGTTTTGGTTTCTGCCTGAGCGTCGGTTAACGCCTTTTCGTCACTGGTGACTTTTTCGCCTGCAGCTTTAGCCTTAGCCTGCAAGTCTGCCAGCTTCGCCTGCGCTGCCTCCAGATTCTTCTTTGCGCCCTCCGGAGTCACCGAGTTGTAGTAGTCCATAAACCGTTTTTCGTATTCATCAACGGTATACGCTTCCCCAGCGGTATATGTGTTTTGGTTAGCAAAGACCTGGATATGCGTTGGCTTATGCTTGCTATCAGGATCAGTACTTGCGGCGTAACCGGTCACATTATAGTCACCGATCAGGTTTGTATAATGTCCTGTTACTCCGTTATTACTCCTCCCGTTCCAAGTCTCACCGGCTTTTTGAGAAAGATAATTACGCTTCTCTCCCCAATACCAGCCATCGGGATAGCAAAATGACCCCCCAAAATAGCAAGTCACGTATTGAAAACCGGTTCCATTATTTGCTTTCGTTTCTTTCCCATATTTAGCTTCCTCCCCAAAAGGATTCGGAAAAGAGGATCCATCTCCGGCTCCATTTGCCAGATTTTCGGCATACCCCCAACTGTCTGGGTTTTCATGCTGCTGCCGGGAATGATTCTCATGGGTATCGGACCAGTTGGCATTGGATTGCGCCATTGCCATCAACAAATCAGTGACTTTCAAAGGCGCTAGTCCTTCTAAAGCTCTTAACCGATTTGCTTCCCGGATCCACTTGAAAGTGACTTTCATATTTTCCAGTGAAGTGGCGTCATTGGGGTCGCCTTTTTTGGTGTAGCTAGCATATTGGGCATTATTTAGGATGTCGATAGCGGCTTGTGACCCCATGGCTTTAAAGAACCCGAAGCTGCCTTGGTTGAATTTTTTGGCTGCTTCGTCCACCGCTTTTTGCGCATTCGCTACTTCGGTTTCTGCGGCTTTTACCGCCTCTTCGGCTTTCCGCTTGTCCTCGCGCGCCTTTGCCAGATTTGCTTCGGCTTGCGCTTGCGCGGCTTTGGCGTCCTCGGCGTCCTTCTTAGCAGCTGCGGTTTCACCTTGGCGAGTAGCTAAAGTAGCCTCGGCCTTGGCCTGCTCTTCCTGAGCAGCCTTTACCTGCGCAGCGGCAGTCTCTACTGCCTGATCAGCTTTGGCTTTATCTTGCTTCGCCTGCTCAACGTCTTTTTGCTTTGCCTGCAACTCGGTTTCCGCAGTAGTGACTGCTGCCTGCGCCGCCTCTACCTCGCTTTGGCGCTGACGTTCCTGAGCCTTAGCGGTTTCTACCTCGGCTTTAGCTTTATCTAGGGCCTCTTGAGCTGCTTTTATTTGTTCTTGCAGAGCCGAGGATTCGCCCCCAGAAAGATCTTTAACTTTCTTCTCTAATTCCTCTACCTTTTGCTGCTTGGCGCTGACATCGGCTTCAGCGGTCTGCTTCGCGGTTGCTGCTTTAGTCTGAGCTTCTGTGGCGGTCTGCAACTGAGCTTCCGCAGTCGTTACCTGCTCTTGCGCTGTTTCTAGTGCCTTTTGCGTCTCTGCCTGCTTTGCTTCTGCTGCCTGCTTATCTTTCTCAGCTTTCGCTACCTTATCTTTGGCCGCCTGCAGCTGCTCGGCATCGGGAGCAGGCTTATCCGCAACCACTTTATCAGCGTCCGCTTTAGCTTGCTCGGCTTGAGCCAAGGCTTCTCCTGCGGCCTTAGCGGCGGCATCGGCAGCAGTTTTCTTCTCATTAGCCTTTTTGAGGAGATTTTTGGCATCACTTGCCGCCTTCTCGCTATCCGCTTTCGCCTTAGCTAGAGCGTCAAGGGCATCTTTCTTAGCCTTCTCGCTGGCGGCAGACTTTTCCCCGGATTCTTTCGCGGCGTCCTGAGCCTTCTGCGCGGCATCCTGTGCTTGACTATCAGCATCCGCCGCTTTCGCCGCACTTTCCTGTGCCGCTTTCTTTGCTGCCTCCAGCTCATTTGCCGTTTTTACTTTCGGATTGGTCTGCTGGTTTTGCTGCTCACCCCCGGTGGGATTAACGGGATCACTAGGCTCGGGTGCGGCTTGCGCAATCCCCGTAGCTGGTAGCACCCCCGCCAACGCTAAAGCGAAACCGGTGGCAGTTAGTTTTGTAGCATGCTGCTTCATTGCGTAACAATCTCCTTTAGGTCACCCCTCAATGACCTATCTCTACCCTCAACTTTGAAATTTGGAGCGCCCCTAACGGTGATTAGAATCACCAGGGCAGACAATTAAGAGCCTATCAGATAGTTACATAGCCACTAACGGACGTAAGTCGCACAAGCGCAGCGCAGGGACAACCTTCCCTGATTATCTGCTTCGACCGCCCCTAGCATCAGCGGTAAAATAAAAAATCCTCAGTGCCAGCGAGCACTGAGGTTTTGAGCTCCCCCAACTGGATTCGAACCAGTAACCCTTCGATTAACAGTCGAATGCTCTACCGTTGAGCTATGGGGGATCGACTTGAATAAGACTACCGTGAGAGAGCGAAAGTTCCTAATCTTCCAGGTCGAGAACTATCCCCAATTTCTGTTCCCACTCAGCCGCTATCGAACGCAGATACTGCTGGTCACCCGGGTTTTCAAAGCTTGCTATGGGAGGATGTAAACGTAAATTGCGGTTATCGTCACGTAATATCTGTGCGCTAACTCTCTGTCCGGAAGGTAGTTCCAGCGGGGTAACAAATACCTGCGCCTCGCTTAACGCTTCCCGGATGATGTCCATGAAGTTGTGTTTGGGAGCCTCAATCGGGGTAAGCACCAGATCTTCACCCTCATGGAAAACAATCCGCAGCGTGCCCGCCTCACTATCCCAGCGGGCGTGAGAAACTTCATCCCAACCAAAACGGGACTTTACCTGCCCCGATTCCACTTCCGTTAATGCCTGCATGGTCACCACTAAGAAGCGCTCCTCCGCTACCTCCAAGAATTCGAAAACTCTATCCGAGGAGGTGAGGACGCTTTTAACCGCCTCCGGGACCCTGCGTCCCTGCAATTTTCGCAAAATGTTCGTCACGTTCTCCACCCTAAACAAAATTCAGTATTCCGCCCACCATCCGGTAGGCTAGACTCGCCCCGTTAGCTCAGTTGGTTAGTAGCAGCGAACTCATAATTCGTGGGTCGCGGGTTCAAGTCCCGCACGGGGCACCCATGTATTCCTTGCTCCCCACGCCGTTCACTTTTGATATTTTTAGCGGTGAGGACGAGTTTACGCCCTCACCGCCGCCAACAATTATCTTTGTTAGGCGCGCAAAGTAGCCTTAAACTTCTTCGCGGTAGCCTTGATGATCCGGGTGCGTACCGCCTGAATCTCGCTAGCACTGAGCGTGCCTTCCCCAGAGCGGATCTTCACCGAGAACGCCAATGACTTCTTGCCTTCGCCCAGCTGGTCGCCACTGAAAACATCGAAAAGACGTACTTCCTCTAGCAAGTCTCCCGCTTGTTTCTCAATCACCTGCTGCACATCCGCTGCGGGAATATCCGCATCGACTACCAGCGCGATATCTTCTTTCGCGGGCGGGAAGGACGACACCGGCTTCACCTGCAAATCTTTCTTCGGCATAGCGGCAGTGAACTTCTCGAAATCAATCTCGAACGCACAAGCAGATTCCGGCAACCCGAAGTTGCGGCAAACCGCCGGGTGCAGTTGCCCGGCCAAACCAACGCAGGCACCCCGTACCACGATCCGCGCACACCGCCCCGGATGGAAAGGCGCAACTGCCTCCGGGGAGCCTGGCTCGCCCATCACGTTATCGTTAGCTAGGCGCTGGCGACCATCTTTGCCTTGCACGCGCATCGGTACCGCCAGAGTTTGCGCCACCGTAGTCACGAACTCTACCGCGTCCGCCCAATCATAAGAGCGGCCAGCACTCAACGAACCCGCCAATTCTGCCTGCCCCACCAGGACACCAGCAATATGCTCCGGCTGGTAAGGAACTCCTTTTCCGAGGGCGCGCTGCTGGTCAGGATCCGGTTTCTGCTCAACTCCGAAAGAACCGGTGAGTTCAGTTCCCATTCCCCGGGTAACTAAACCGGTCTCAAAAATCGCGCACTGCTCATTACCACGCGCGATATTGCGCCGAGCCACCCCTAGCAAAGTATCTAGCAGCGAAGTGCGCAGCAACGGTTGATCATCCGCCAGGGGGTTAGCCACCCGCACCGCCTGGCGCCGCACATCCTTTTCCCCGAGCAGTTCATCGTCAAATACATCCTCGGAAATAAAGGGATACGAAAGTACCTGTACCAGGCCGCCTTGTGCCAGCGCCCGCCCCACATCGCGACGCGCCCGCTGCTTGGGGGTATATCCGCGTCCGGCAATCGGGCGCGGCCTGCGCGAAGGAATGGTGTCATAGCCGGCCAGCCGGGCAATTTCTTCTACCAGGTGCGCTGGTCCGGTCAAATCGGGACGCCACGAAGGCGGCCGGGCAATAACGTTGCCCTCTTCCACCCGCACTTCACATCCCACGTCTTTCAGCAGACCAGTGATGGTTTCTTGATCATATTCCACCCCGGTTAACCGTGCCGGTTCATGCAGTGGCATCACGATTTCTGCAAACGGCTCGGTGTTATTGAGGTCGCTGACCCGCCCACTATCGGTGCCCCCACCATATTCCACCAGAATATCTACTACCCGCTGGGCAGCTACCGGCGCTAGCTCGAAATCCACGCCGCGTTCGAAACGTTTGGAGGCTTCGGAAGGCAATTTATGCCGCCGCGCAGTACGCGCAATCGAAGTAGGCTGGAAATGTGCTGCCTCTACCAGCACATTCACCGTATCGGCGGTCACCTCGGTGGAGGCCCCTCCCATAACTCCGGCCAAACCGAGCACGCGGGAACCTTCTGCTCCCTGCGGGGAGTCGGTGATCAGTAAATCTTCTGGATCCAGGCTGCGCTCTACCTCATCGAGGGTAGTTAGCTTTTCGCCGGCTTTCGCCCGGCGAACCACGATCGGACCACACACTTTATCCAGGTCATAGGCGTGCAGGGGCTGCCCCAAATCCAGCATCACATAGTTGGTGGCATCGACTGCCAAAGAAATAGAACGCATTCCTGCCTGTTCTAGGCGGCGCACCATCCAGTCGGGAGTCGGCGCCTGCGCATCAATGCCGGTCACGATGCGGGTGACAAACCGGTCGCAACCAACCTTGCCGTTTACCGGGGTCTCATCTGCGACTTTAACTACGAAACCATCCGCGGTGGCCGCCGGTACTGACCCGGAAGGCAGATTTTCTGCCAGCCCCAAGTCAGTGAACTTAGCCCCCGTGGAATGGGCATATTCGCGTCCCACCCCGCGCATTGCGAAACAGTAGCCGCGATCGGGGGTGATATTGATTTCTAGAGTTTCCTCCCCCAATCCCAACAGTTCAATCACTGATTCGCCAGGCGCGGGCAGCTCCCCGGCCGCGGCTTTTTCGGGCAGTAACTGCTCCAGGACGATGATTCCGTTATGGTCATCACCAATCCCCAGTTCCCGCTGAGAACAAATCATTCCGTCAGAAACGTGTCCATAGGTTTTGCGGGCGGCAATCTGGAAATCACCGGGCAAAACTGCGCCCGGCAGTGACACCACTACTAAATCTCCCACTTTAAAGTTGTGGGCGCCGCAAATAATTCCGCGACTGGGCAGCTCGGAGGGCTCTTTTCCTTCCCCGGGACGGTCATTAAACTCGCCGACATCGACTCGGCAATAGTTAATGACTTTCCCATTGGATTGTTCTTTGGCATCCAGGGTCAAAACCCGTCCCGCCACCAGAGGTCCGATTACCGCGGCGGGATGGATCGCTTCTTCTTCCAATCCTACCTTCACCAGGTCATAGGAAAGCTGTTTGATATCCGTACCCGGCACTACCTCGACGTGATCTTTTAGCCAATCAAGCGCTACAAATGGCATTGCTAGTTTCCCCTTCCGGTAGTGCCGAACTGTTTAGAAAATCGCACGTCGCCCTCGACAATATCGTGCATATCGGTGATTCCATGTCGCAGCATTAGGGTGCGTTCAATGCCCATCCCGAAGGCGAACCCGGAATACACATTGGGATCAATTCCGCAGGCGGTAAGCACATTCGGGTTTACCATGCCGCAGCCGCCCCATTCAATCCAGCCCGGTCCGCCTTTCTTTTGCGGGAACCACAGATCCATTTCTGCGCTGGGCTCGGTAAAGGGGAAGAACGAGGGACGCAGCCGGGTTTTGGCTTCCATTCCGAACATGGATTGCGCGAAATGATCCAGGGTGCCTTTCAAGTCCGCCATCGTCAAACCCTTATCCACAGCTAACCCCTCTACCTGGTGAAATACTGGGGTGTGGGTAGCGTCCAGTTCATCGGCGCGGAAAACCTTTCCGGGGCAAGCAATATAGACCGGGACGCCCCGCGAAAGCATCACCCGCGCCTGCACCGGCGAAGTGTGGGTACGCAGCACCAAGTTGCCATCCCCAGGGTTTTCTCCCCCCAAGGAACGCCCATCTACATAGAGAGTGTCCTGCTCTTGCCGCGCCGGGTGATCCGGATCGATATTGAGGGAATCAAAGTTGAACCATTCGTGTTCGACTTCCGGGCCTTCCGCGATTTCCCAACCCATAGACACGAAAAAATCAGAAATATCTTCCATCAGGGTTTCCAGGGGATGACGCGCCCCTTGCGGGTAACGCTGCGCCACCTGGGTTACATCTAGTGCCTCGGCCGCCAAAGTTTGGGCTTCTTTTTCCTTCTCGAGGGCGGCTAGGCGCTGGTCATAGGCAGCATGCAGCTGTTTCTTAGCGCCGCCCAGATTCTTTCCTGCCTGGGCTTTATCTTTCTTATCGAGGTTACGAATCTCCCGGTTAGCCAGGATGATCGGCGCACTGTCGCCCAGATGAGCTCCGCGCGCCCTCTTTAATTCTTCTAGTGAGCCGGCAGCAGAAAAATCGGCTTCCGCCGCCGCAACTGCCTGGGCTATTCCCTCTTGATCTAGCGGGGAGATAGGTGTGGTCGCATCAGACACAGGTTCACCTTTCTTGATATTTCTTTCTCTTTTGTCTTCCACTCTAGTTGCCGAGCAAATTCAGGGGTAATTTAAGACCGCTTAACGAAAATTTTGCAGATTTCACACCCTCCTCGGCATTAAAAAACCAAGACTAGCGGCATGAACATCATTAATATGTAGAATGGAATCAGACTTGCAATCGAGGAGGCATTTTGGCGACCCTGGCTGGAAAAACGAAAGTTGATATCGTTGTGCCCTGCGTTGACATCGGCGCCATTAACTCTGCTTTGTTGCGCGATATGACGGTACTGCTAGCCCAGGCCGGGGTTAGCGTGGTTTGCACGGTTCACCTCAAGGATCATCCTGAAAATCTAGTCTCCACCATTAAAGAAACAGATGCCGCGGTTTTGCCGCTTCTACCACTAGATCAAAACACTCTTGACCTCTTAAAAGAATGTGGCGCTACAGTACTTGATTCGGTAATGCACGGGAAGGACCGACAGAATCCAGCCAGTTTAATGACCTTCCAAATGCTAAAAATCCAGGTTGACGCCTTGCAGGCACGTAATCGTCGTCATCTGGCATTTGTGCATTGGCAAGGTAAATACCCTGACGAGGCCGCTACCGTTTACTATTTCTTCGCACAAATGGCTTGCCAGGCGGCGGGGCTATCTGCTCCCACCCAGCTGATTCTTCCCGAAGATCCCGAGAATATTCCCTCCTACTTACTAGGGGCCCTGCAAAAGAACCCCACTTTAGATGGTTTCTGCGCCATGGATGATTTAACCGCAATGGCAGTGGTACATGGATTGCGCGAATGCGGCAAAATGGTCCCCCAAGATGCCTCCGTGGTAGGTGGCTATGATTCTCCCTCCGGTCAAGTATCGCGGCCACCGATGTCCTCGGTAACAGTGGATACTCCCGCTTTGGCCTATCAAGAGTTAATACATATTGCCCAGCGCGAGGGCGAGGAGCTCGACCTGGGACAAGCCCCCGGCGGCCAAATTCTGCAATATGTTGCCCGCGAGTCGGTCTAGAGTTTTTCACTGCCGGTAATTTTTAGCTAGCTGCGGCTGCCAAAGTGCATCCTCATCCCAGATACCTGCAACCGCGGAATAAAATACTTAAAATCTGGAACCTTTACCCGAACGCGTAGAATAGCGGTATGAATGAATATCCAGGACTTAGCCTTAAAGAACTTGCCGAACGTGCCCCACTAGGAAATCAGGAAGCCGGAAAGGTCAGCCCCGAGCTAGAGGTACCTAAAAATATCGAACGCCCGGAATACCTGTTCCATAATGGCCCCGAAAAGGTGACTGCTTCCGACACCAAAACCCCGGAAACAGTCGAAAAAATTCGTGCCGCCGGACAGATCGCTGCCGATGCCCTCGCACTGGTAGGAAAGGCCGTTCGCCCGGGGATAACCACCGATGAACTAGATAAAATCGGTCACGAATATATTATTTCTCAGGGAGCCTACCCGTCCTGTCTGAACTATATGGGATTCCCAAAATCCCTGTGTACCTCGGTAAATGAAGTTATTTGTCACGGAATCCCGGACGATAAACCGCTACAGGAAGGCGATATTGTCAACGTGGATATCACCGCCTACAAGGACGGGGTACACGGAGATACCTGCGCCATGTTTAGCGTAGGTCAGGTGGATAAAGAATCCCAGCTGCTGGTAGAGCGCACTTATAACGCCATGATGCGCGGAATCAAAGCGGTGAAGCCGGGACGCGAAATCAACATTATTGGCCGGGTAATCAGCGCTTACGCGAAACGTTTTCGTTACGGAGTGGTACGCGATTTTACCGGTCACGGCGTGGGGGAGGCGTTCCATTCGGGTCTGATCATTCCGCACTATGATTGCGCGCCCTCTTATGGCACCGTAATGGAGCCGGGAATGGTGTTTACTATCGAGCCGATGCTGACCTTGGGGACAATCGAGTGGGAACAATGGCATAATGGTTGGACAGTGGTCACCAAGGACCGCTCGCGCACAGCTCAGTTCGAACACACTGTGGTGGTAACTGAAGAAGGTGCGCAAATACTGACCCTGCCTAGCAAGGAGTAGCTAATGGCTATCGCATTTGGTATCGATATCGGCGGATCTGGAGTTAAAGGAGCTCCGGTCGATTTAGAAACCGGAGAGTTAACTCAGGAACGTTTCCGGATTGAAACCCCTTACCCGGCAACCCCGCAAGCGGTATCGAAAACCGCAGCGGATGTCCTCGCTCATTTTGACCTTCCCGAGGACGTTCCAGTAGGAATTTGCTTCCCGGGTCCGCTCCCGGGCGGCTACGTCCGTTTTATGGCGAACCTGGATCAAGAGTGGGTTGGAAAGAATGCGATCGAAGTATTTTCCGAGGCTATCGGGCGCCCGGTCGCTGTACTAAATGATGCGGATGCTGCCGGGTTGGCCGAACAACAGTACGGGGTGTTCAAAGACCAGCCGGGCGTGACCGTGTTCACCACTTTGGGGACGGGAATCGGAACTGCTCTGTTCGTGGACGGGGTGATGGTACCTAATACTGAGTTGGGGCACATCGAAGTTAGCGGCCATGACGCGGAAACCCGCGCCTCGGCGGCAGTGCGCACCCGCGAAGATCTCTCTTGGAAGAAATGGGCTAAACGTCTCACCAAATATTACCGGGAAATGGAAAAGCTCTTCAGCCCAGATCTATTCGTAGTCGGCGGTGGGGTCTCCCGTAAACACGAGAAATTCTTGCCCCTAGTAGATATTTCTACCCCGATTATTGCTGCCGAGTTACGTAACACTGCCGGAATCGTGGGGGCAGCGGCCGCGGGAGCGGCTCGCCAACAAAAACGCGCCTAGTTTCCCCCCCGGTTTTAACTGGTTATTTTGAGGACGCGCCTAGGTTTTATCCCCTAGGCGCGTCCTATTTTGTCATCAGGAAAAACTGATTCCACAGGACTATCACTGCTGATGGGAAATCCAGGGAACTAATAAGGCATTACCCTAAAATCTGCTTTCCCTAATTCCTCACTTGCCAGTGCCTGTGCCTACTGATTATTTCCGGGCTCGCTCGGTTCGGGGTTAGGACTGGGATTCTCTGTCCCGCCGGTGCTCGGCTTTGGGGTAGGAGTCTCCTGGGTAGGAGCAGGGGCGGCAGGCGTAGTTTGCGTGGCACTCGGTTGCCGCCTGGTCTCGACCTCGGTGGGCTGGGTGGTGCTAGGTTCACTCGTTTCACTACTGGAGCGGGTAGTTTCCGGGGTCGAAGAGCTGGTAGTAGTAGTACTTTGTGAAGTCGTAGTTTCATGTTCTTCCGGGGGCAAGACCTGCCGGGAAGAAATCATTAGCGCCACTACCACTACCGCTCCCGTCAGTAGCGCCACAATCGCAGTCACGATTCCCGCCACTTTCAATAAGCGGCGTTTGTCGGAGCGTTCTTCCTCATATTCTTGCTCTTCCCGTAGTTTTTCCGCGTTGACTTGGGGATCGTAGGCGGGAGGAACCCCTTGCGGATATGAATCCACTTCCGGAGTGGCAGCGGCGGGATCAATCGGGGGTAGCTGGGTAGTAGCCGCTCCCGAATCCGGATAGGGATTCTCGGAGCCACCAAGTACCCGGGTACCCGCCGCATGGGCAGGAACATAACCGGTACTGGTTGCGGCGGGAGCATTAGCGTTAGGAATCGCTTCCGTTTGGGCGCCTGCGGCTAAGGCAGCGGCATCAGGAACTGCCGAGGGCGCTCCTGCCGGCGGATTCGGTACCGAGATTTTTCTTTGCGCGGCGCTATCAACATCAGGCTGAGCTACCTGTCGAGTGATCCGCCGATTAGTTTGCCGTCCCCGAGGAACATAGGCATTTGCCATCGCTCCCCCAGGCAGATATTCGGTAGGTTTATCGTCTGAGGCATCTTTGCTCATGGTGCTCCCACTTTCTGTCGCTACTTCCAGTCTAAGGGGCTACCACCTCTAAAATCACACCCGCGGCAAATTTCAAGACGTTTCCCCGGATTTTTAGGACGTTCTTCGCGCCTAACCCAGGTAGGCTAGAAGCTAAGTAATCGTTTTTCACTAACATCAAAGGAGCTACACGTGAGCGAAGAATATCGGATTGAACATGACACTATGGGGGAAGTTCGAGTCCCTAAGGACGCCCTCTACGCAGCTCAAACCCAAAGGGCGGTAGAAAATTTCCCGATTTCAGGTCGCACGCTGTCCAGCCACCATATTGCGGCTTTAGGGCAAATCAAACGGGCCGCGGCAATCGCTAACGCCGAACTAGAGGTAATCGATACCGAAACCCGGGACGCCATTGTTAAAGGCGCAGAAGAGGTTATCGCTGGTAAACATGATGACCAGTTCCCGATCGATATTTTCCAAACCGGATCCGGCACCTCCTCGAATATGAACACCAACGAGGTCGTCGCCACCCTGGCAACCGGATTTAAGGGCAGCAAAGTTCACCCCAATGACCACGTGAACGCTTCCCAGTCCTCTAATGACGTGTTCCCCTCCTCGATTCATATTGCCGCTTACGAGGCCGTCGAGCATGCCCTGTTGCCGAAGCTAGATCAGCTGGCCACCAGCCTAGAAAAGAAGGCGAAAGAGTTCGCCAATATCGTGAAGGCCGGACGTACCCACCTGATGGATGCCACCCCGATCATGCTGGGGCAAGAATTCTCTGGTTACGCTGCCCAAGTCCGTAAAGGCATTGACCGGGTAAAGGATGCCGAAAAGAACCTGGCAGAACTACCTTTGGGTGGTACTGCCGTCGGTACGGGGATTAACACTCCCGAGGGTTTCTCCGAGCGAGTAATTGCCCTGATTGCCGAGAATATGGATTTACCGTTCCGTCAGGCCGATAACCATTTCGAAGCCCAGGCCGCGCAGGATTCCCTAGTAGAAATGTCCGGAGCCTTGCGGGTAGTAGCAGTTTCCTTCGTGAAGATCGCCAACGATCTGCGTTGGGCCTCTTCTGGGCCGCGCTGTGGCCTCGGCGAAATCACTTTGCCGGATCTACAGCCGGGCTCTTCGATTATGCCCGGCAAGATCAACCCGGTATTGCCCGAGGCTACGGTGCAGGTAGCTGCCCAGGTAATCGGTAACGATCAGACGATCGCTTTCGCGGGTGCGCAAGGCAACTTCGACCTATTGGTGATGCTGCCGGTAATGGCGATTGACCTGCTAGAGTCGATTAACTGCCTGGGAGCAGTCGCTGGTCTGCTAGCTGAGCGCTGCGTAGACGGTATCGTGGCGAACCCGGAGCACTGCCTGGAACTGGCCGAATCTTCGGCTTCCATTGTGACTCCGCTGAACCGTTACATCGGCTATGAAAATGCCGCTAAGATCGCTAAACACGCGGTGAAAGAGAAGATGACAGTCAAGGAATCGGCTCTGGATCTGGGATTTGTTGAGCGCGGGGAAATCAGTGAGGAAGATTTGGACAAAGCTCTAAATGTTGCTGACATGACTCACCCGAAAGCCGGAAAGTAATAAGCAACTAGATTAGATCGCGTTTGGTAGCGGGGCGGGCAGACTTATGCCCGCCCCGCTGCATCACAATTTTGGTTCCAGCAGGCAAGTTATGGAACTGCCGCAGCACCTGATGATATTTCGGGATCGGACGGTTCCAAAGCAGTAGTCCGCCACCGGCCAGAGTAGGCGGATAAACCAAGGTGTCACTCTCCCCGGCCCGAATCTGCTCACATTGAGAATCAAGGTCTGAAAGCTGATAGGCGGACACCCCCACCAAAACCCCATATACCAAGGTAGTAACCAGGCAAGCAGCAAGAGTACCTTGCAGGAAACGCTCACCTTTGTGGCGCAGCGGCGCCCCCGGCAGGCTATACGCCAGCACCAAAAATCCCCCTAAAAGTAAGAACAGGTAGGAGTGCATGTAGACGCGGGCAATGGTCTCCCCTGCTGCTAAGGGGATAGGAATCGCCGCGATTGCCAGGATTAGCAGCAGCACAAAGGGAGAGCGGTAAAGCTTCGGAAGATGGCAAGTAAACAGTATGAGACAGATTAAGACGCTGACCGCCAAAAACAGCAGGAGCACAGTCGAGTAGAGAGGGAAGTCAAAGTTCAGACGCGGATTGCGGATTCCCTGATGAGGTTGCGCCTGCAGCCAGTCGATGCGCCGCATCCTAAAGTAGGAAACCAGCTCACCGCCGCCAATTAATCCCATAAGTGCCAACCAGATTCGGCGTAACCTGCGGGCACTCCCGCTGACGGAAATAGTGCTGGCCGTCAACCCCAGGCAAGCAAGCAGAAAAATCAGAAAAATCAGGCCGTGCCAGAAGAAACCGGCCACCCCATTAGCCATGCCGGTGATCAGGGAGGTGGCGCCTCCTCCCGAAAGCCCGGACGCAAACTCTTCACTGCGTTTATAGTGACCAGGAGCCGCAACCTGGATTAGGAACACGATGCTGGTAACACCTAACAGCAACCAGGCAGGCAGCGGAGCTTTACCACGCTGGCGAATCAGAGTAGCTATCGCCAGGGCAACGAGGCATGACGCCCAGATTTCCAGGTGCAAACCCACCAGGATGGTGCAGATGACGGCCAGCAAGGTGCGCAACCAAGACCAGGTATTAGGGTCTATTGCGCTATCTGCCAGAAAAGTTTTCGCAAATGGCCAGGCAGCCAGGAAGAATAGCGGTAATGGGAGGACATATCCGATAGAGGCTGCCATCCAAATGAACGCCGAACCTACCAGGGTATAGTTTCCCGCGCAGAGCAGAAAAAATATTCCCGCTACCCCTGCGAAAATAAGACGGCGAGGACGCACAGGTAATTTTTCCCAGCTGTCACCCAATAGTGCCCGGAAAAATACCCAAACACTGATTGCCGCCAGCAGGGTGCCAACTGCCATTAGCGTCCTCCAGATGGGATCCGGAAGCATAAACAGGGCGCGCGCCCACACATCGGCAGTGCGCCCCGAACGTTGGAAATAATCAAATCCGATTGCGGAGATTACTTCCGCGAAACTGGTTTGCCCTTTGGGGTGGGCGCCGAAGTTAGTCGCAAAATTCCAGTCGTCAGAATGGAAAGGCGCCACCAGCCATCCGGCTAGCCACACCAGCCCCGAGATGGCAAAGAAACAGTAGTGTCCTTTATGTTTAGAGATCATAACTAACAACCACGGGAGCATGGTCGGAAAAACGCTGGTCGTAGGCTTCGGCGCGATCCACCTGCTGGGTGCGCGCCAGCGCTGCCAATGCCGGAGTGGCCAACTGATAATCAATGCGCCACCCGGCATCATTATCGAAGGCTTTACCCCGCCAGGACCACCAAGAATACGGGCCTTGCACCTGCCCGGCGAGGGTCCGCGCCACATCTACCCAGCCCTGCTCGCGCCAGCGATCCAGGAAAGCGATTTCCTCGTCTAAGACTCCGGCGCGTTTATTGTGGTTCGGTTTCCAGTTTTTAATATCCAGCTCGGTATGCACCACATTGAAATCCCCGGCAACCAGCACTAAAGGTTCCGTATTTTCCGAGGATGTTTCCGCGTTCATCAGCTGCTCGAGCCGTTTCCCAATTCGCTCTAGGTGCGCCATCTTATGGTCTTGTTTTTCAGTTCCCACTTCCCCGGAATGGAAATAGGCGGAGATTACTCGCAGCTGCGCGTCCTCTTTTCCGCCTTGATTTTCCCGGGTTAATAGGGCCTCTAACCAGCGGCCGCCATCTTGGGGAACCTCGACCGGTACCGTATCCGCCTGCGAATCCGCTAGGTACCAGGGGGAGGATTTACGCACCGCCACTGCTACTCCCGCGCGCCCTTTGAGTTGCGAAGCGTTCACCACCACCTGCCAGTCATCCCCAAAAAGTTCCGAGGTGATTTCTTCGCTAGCGCGCACCTCTTGCGCCAAGACCACATCGGGATTTGCCTGTTCGAGCCAAGTATCCATTCCTTTACGGAATGCCGCACGGATCCCGTTGACATTAACTGTGGCTATTTTGAGCATTTTTCCCCTTTACCTTACGTCCAGCTCTACCCTTGGTGAGCTGCGAGTTTTGCAATATCGATTTTCCCGCTGTCAATCTGACTGCGAATCCCTGCCAATTCGGCGGTGAGGCTATCCGAGAACCGGGGAGCATAATCGCCCCAACCAGCCAATTTGACTCCAGAGTTCTTTAGCGTTCCCCGGTAGTCTTTCCCCGCCACAGAACCGGTTTGCAGCTGTTTCAGCAACTTTTTTACATACCCGGAAGGATCCACCACCGTGGAAGTGAGCACGTTACCTTTTAGCTGCGCCGAAGTGGCCGCCAAGTCTTGCCCGTTCCAGATAGCCACGGCTTCTTTCGCCGCGAGTCCTTCTACTACGGCAGATTCGCCCGGAGGCGCCATTACAAAAATCACGTCCACCTGGTTATCCGCCAATTTGAGCAGCTGATCGTGCAGCTGCTCGCTCACTACCTGGACTGGCCCACCAACACTTTGATCCCAAGCGGCCAGGGCTACTCCCGAACCTTTGAACTGGTTATAGTACTCAACCCCCAGACGGAAGGCATTAGCCCAGGAAGATGCGGTGTCAAGACCCGGATTCACCTCCGGGTCTCTAGCGGTATTGTCCGCCGCTAAATCACTCACTGCCCCCACGCGGCCACTCTTGGTGACTCCCGCAGCCGCATATCCAGCTAAGAATGCGGGCTGGCGGAGATCAAAGTCAATACCACTGGCATTAGTTAGCGCTTTGGTTTTCCCTACCGCCCCCATTACCGCAAAACCCATCTCGGCATGGTCTTTAGCGATCTGCAACACGGCTCCGGCAAATCCAGGTTCTAAAGAAAGCACATTTTTACATTTCTTTTCCTGGAGCTTGCCTGCAATCTCTCCCGTTTTGTCTACGCTGAGATTAACGGCCTTAGCACCCTGCTTATTCTCCGGCTTTGCCAGCGCCTCCCCTACGGCTTTCCCTAAGGCCACGGCTCTAATATCTTGCGAATTCTTTTTTTCCACTAGGCAAAAAGCTTTATTTTCCTGCGTGTTTGCCGAAGCCGCGGAGCGAGAGGAATCCTGAGACGTGGACGCGCAGGCACCCAGAGTAAGTGCCAAAGCCGTCGCCCAGGTTAAGCCAACCGATATTTTCCGCAAGCGCATCTGTTGTAAACCGCCTATTCAGCGTGCCGCATCGCGGTTTCTACCACGTTGAGCAGTAGATTTGCCCGGGTCATCGGTCCAATTCCTCCCGGGTTGGGCGAAAGCCAACCGGCCACTTTATCTACTCCCGCGGCTACATCGCCCTCTAGCCGCGCTTTCCCGGTTTGTGGGTTGATGGCCCCGCGAGATACCCCCACATCCAGGACTGCGGCGCCCTCTTTGACCATCTCGGGTTTAATAATTCCGGCCGAGCCGGCACAGGCTACAATCACGTCCGCTTCACGGGTGTGGGCAGCTAGATCCCGGGTTCCGGTATGGCAGCAAGTGACGGTGGCATTAATGTCTTTGCGGGTAAGCATTAGCGGCAAAGAACGTCCCACGGTGGTGCCGCGCCCTACTACGCATACTTGCGCGCCTTCCAGGGGCACTTGGTATTGCTGCAGCAAATCAATACAGGCACGCGGGGTGCATGGCAGCGGCGAGGTTACCGGTTCTTTGACTCGCAGCACCAGCCGCCCCAGGTTCATGGGATGTAGTCCGTCAGCATCTTTATCGGGATCAATCGCCTCTAACACCTGGTTAACATCGACCTGGCGGGGCAGGGGCAACTGCACAATATAGCCAGTACAGGCGGGATTTTCGTTTAATTTTTCAATCTCGGTTAAAACCTGGGCGGTGGAAACTGTCTCGGGCAATTCCACCCGAATCGACTCAATTCCTACCTCGGCACAGTCGCGATGTTTCCCGGCCACATAGGAAACCGATCCCGGGTCGGAGCCCACCAAAATCGTGCCGAGCCCTGGTTTGATTCCCTGCTGATGCAAGCGTTCTACCTGCTGACGCATTTGTTCTTTCAACTGCCGAGCCCGCGCCGCCCCATCTAGCAGAACCGCGTCCCCGCTCCAACCTTTACGCATTTATTCTCCTTAGTTTGCGGACGCGGGCAGACCCTGCCAGTCTGCCCGCGTCGCTATCGACTATTGATTGCGCCTTACGCTACCTGGTTGAGCCCCACATACAGCGGGAAACGCTTAATCAGGGCTTTTACGCGCTCGCGATAGCTGGAAGTATCGACCTTTCCTCGGCAAGCATCTACCAGCACTCCGGCAATGATCTCCGCTACTTCGGTGAATTCTGTCTTCCCGAAACCGCGAGTAGCCAGCGCCGGGGTACCGATACGCAGTCCGGAACCTACCCGGGGAGGACGCGGATCGAAGGGCACGGTATTGCGGTTAATGGTAATTCCGGCTTCATGCAACAAATCTTCGCCTTGCTGCCCATCTAGCGACGAGTTACGCAAATCCACCATCACCAGGTGTACATCAGTTCCGCCGGTCAACAAGGAAATCCCACATTCGGCAACATCCGGTTGGGTTAGCCGCTTGGCCAGGATCTTCGCGCCCTCTAAGGTGCGTTTTTGCCGGTCTTTAAACTCATCGCTGCCCGCAATCTTCATGGCGACTGCTTTCGCCGCTACTACATGCATCAAAGGGCCACCCTGTTGACCGGGGAAAACCGCGGAATTGATTTTCTTGCCGAGCTCTTTATCTCGCGACAGAATCATCCCGGAACGCGGCCCGCCCAAAGTCTTGTGGACGGTCGTAGAGACCACATCGGAATAAGGAACCGGGTTCGGATGCAAGCCGGCAGCTACCAGCCCCGCAAAGTGTGCCATATCTGTCCACAAATAGGCGCCAATCTCGTCCGCAATCTCCCGGAAGGCTTTAAAATCTTCCTGGCGAGGGTAGGCCGACCAGCCCGCAATAATCACTTTGGGGCGATACTTCAAGGCCGCATCGCGCACCTGATTCATATCTACCCAGCTACTCTCTTTATCTACCTGGTAGGCGGTGGCGTTATAAAGCTGACCAGAGAAATTGATTTTCATGCCGTGGGTCAGATGCCCACCGTGATCTAGTGCCAACCCCATAATGGTGTCCCCCGGCTTAGCCAGGGCAGCTAGTACTGCGGCGTTAGCTTGCGCACCCGAATGGGGCTGCACATTGGCGAAATCGGCAGAAAATACTTCCTTAGCGCGATCCCGAGCCAGGTTCTCGGCAACATCTACCGCTTTACAGCCCCCATAGTAGCGGCGACCGGGATAGCCTTCCGCGTATTTATTGGTGAGGACGGATCCTTGCGCCTGCAGCACCGCGCGCGGCACAAAGTTTTCGGAAGCGATCATTTCCAAAGTGCCGCGTTGCCGCTCTAACTCTTGGTTTAGCACCGCTGCAATCTCGGGATCTACTTGTGAAATGGATTGAATAAGAAGTTTGTCTCCCATTGAGTTTTCCTTATTTTCGTAGTGCCAAATCAGCCCAGGCGAGCGACTGATTGCCCCTTGCTCCCCGGTGGTATCCCACCTACGCCAGTCACGGTTACGCCCTAAGTCTACCGTGACCGAGGGCGCTTTTACCTAAATATTTCCTGATATAAACGCCTGATTCCAAATGCTGACTGCCTTCATTACCTTTCTCCGGCCTCACCTATACTCCCTATGTGCTCTGCTATTGAGCATAAAAGGTAAAACTTAGGAGAAATCTAATGAGCGAAACTCAACCGTCGGCAGCGGGGATAGCAACCCACCGCGATAAATCCGATGTCGGATACCGCCGGGCTTTAAAGTCTCGCCACATGCGTATGATTGCGCTGGGCGGGGCCATTGGATCCGGCCTGTTTTTTGGGGCTTCCGGACGTATTTCCGAGGGCGGCCCCTCGGTAGCCATTGTTTATGCGATCTGTGGCGCCGTGGCCTATATGATGCTGCGCGCCCTCGCGGAACTGAGCCTGTATCGTCCCTCTTCGGGTGGCTTTATTTCCCACGCCCGCGAGTTTATGGGCGAACGTGGCGCCTATTTCACCGGTTGGTTCGCTTTTATCACCTATTCTTCGGCACTAATGGCCGATATCACCGCCATCGCCAACTATATGCATTACTGGGAAATCTTTCGGGTGATTCCCCAGTGGGGCTGGGCTTTTATCGCTTTGGCGCTGATGGTGATCGTGAATCTCGCTTCCGTTAAGTTCTTCGGGGAGTTCGAGTTCTGGTTCGCGATGATTAAGGTCGCGGCGATTGTAGTCTTCATGATTTTGGCGATTATTGTTTTGATTCTGGGAATCAACCTGACTGTAGGCGGCCAGGTTTACCATCCGGGAGCGGGAGCGATTACCAATCATGGCGGCCTGTTCCCCAAGGGTGCTTTCACTATGGTGACTATGTCGCTCGGGGTGTTGTTCGCTTACGGTGGCACCGAATACTTGGGCGCTGCCGCCGGGGAAGCGGAAGATCCGCAAAAGGAAATGCCGCGGGCAGTTAACTCTATGATGTGGCGCATTTTGCTGTTCTACGTGGGCTGCATCGCGCTGTTCACTTTGCTGTTGCCGCACAACGTTTACAACAAGAACGAATCCCCCTTCGTCACTTTCTTTACTGCGATTGGTATTCCCGCCGCCGGCACCATTATGAATATCGTGGTGATGCTCGCGGCAGCCAGTGCGATTAACGCCGAACTTTATACCTGTGGTCGCGGTCTGCGTTCACTAGCGGTTTCGGGCTCGGCTCCTCGTTTCCTGGCGGGTATGAACCGCAACGCGGTACCTTACGCGGCCATCGTGGCTGCCGGCACCGTGGGCATGGTTGGGGTAATCATTAACATGATTCACCCTTCCGAAGCGTTCGACGTTATCGCTTATATGGCAGGTATCGGGATTTGCTCTATGTGGGGATCAGTGATGATTTCGAATATTTTGTTCGTGCGTTACTGCCGCCGCACCGGGCTGGAGCGTCCGAAGTTCCATGTTCCCTGGGCGCCTTACACCAACTACGTGGTGCTAGCGGTGTTTGCCTCGATGATCGTGCTTATGTGGTTCGAGGGCGGACTCGGGCCGGCGGCGATTATTGCGTTTGCTTCGGTGACCGTCGTGTTGGCACTGGCCTGGTTGGTGGTGCGTAACCACGTTGACCATGACATGTTTACTGCATACGCTCCCGCCGAAACCGAAGCTAGCGATAGCCAATAACTAGCTGACTAGGGCACAGGAAAGTTCTCTGACCGCTAGCACTTAAGCGCGAGGGAGGGATTTTTCCTCCTGCCCAAGAATTGGGGGAGAGACCTGGTCTCTCCCCCAATTCTTATGCCCACCGCGCCTACTCGGATAAAATCCCTCCCCCGCGCTCACAGATGCCAAACAGCTACAATCCTTCCCCGTGCTAATAACGTGTTAGCAGTGCAGCACGCCCCTGGCAACGGGCGTGGGAAAAGCACTCCGGGGACCCCGTGAGCCTCAACAAGTTCGGCTCAAGCCCCTGTCACATCTTTTCCCCCGCCCTCCTTAAGCGTTACTGCTAGGAGAACTTGGCATTCTTAGCGGGCGCGGACTTTCCAGCCTTTGACTCCACTCTTATGCAGGGATTTGTCTACGAAGTGCGCGGGATCGAGCGGCTCGCCAGCCTCCATTTCGGCTACTAGGAAAGCTACTACCGCCTCATAGGAATTGGTGCGTTCAAAAATAGTGCGTTGCCGCTGATAGCCGACTCCCAGTTTCACTATGTCGAGCAGCGACCAGAGTTCTTCCGCGCAGCCTAGATCTTCAGCGGCGGGCGAGAGTTCCTCTAGCCAGGCGGGTAAAGAATCCGTTAATAGTTCTTCTTCCCCCTCTGCGTCCTCAATCAAAATGGCCTCCATCCCGTAGCGCGCAGCCCGCCAGCGGTTCTCTCGCACGAACCAGTCGGGCAGTACCGGCAGTTCTTTTCCGGCGTCTAGCTGTCGCGAAGCGGTTTCTACCAGGGCTTGGGTAAGAGCGGCGCAGGCGGCGACCTCTTTCAAAGTCGAGGAGGCATCGGCGACGCGCGCTTCAATGGTGCCGAACTTGGGCGAGGGGCGGATATCCCAACGTACCTGATCAAAGGAATCGATCACCCCGGTTTTCAGCATTCCGGAAGTGAAATCTTCCAGCTCCTCCCAGGTTTCAAATTGATAGGGTTTACCCGCAGTGGGCAGCTGTTGAAACACCATTGCGCGGTTGTCACAGTAGCCGGTATCGACTCCTGCCCAGTAAGGGGAAGAGGCAAACAGCGCCTGAATATGCCCAAGTTTGCTGGTCAAATAGTTTTGGATCGGCAGTACTTTGTCGCGATCTTCTACCCCCACATGTACGTGGGTGCCGAAAAGTAGCATCTGGCGCCCCCAATATTGGGTGCGGTTGACCAGTTCTTCATAGCGTTTACTATCGGTCACCTGCTGGTAGCTGGGGTTAGCGAAGGGGTGGGATCCGGCAGCTGCTAGCTCCACTCGCAACGCGGAGGTGACCGGCCGCACCAGATTGATCCCCTCGGTTAGATCCATGACGCAGTCACGGACGTTGCGACGAGGACGGGAGATAACTTCTACCGTATTGAGTAGCATCTCCCGGTGTACCAGTGAGTTCTGCGGGTGTAAGCACTCTACTTCCTCGATCACTGCGCTAGCGCATTGACGCAGGTCAAAGGAGTCTTTATCAATTAGCTGTAGTTCCCATTCGATCCCAATGGTCGAACGCTCAGAACGAGAAAACTTTATGCTCATCAGGTGCCTCCTAACGGCGGTAATGCTCAGTAAAAGCGGAGAGTAACCGGTGAGAACTGGTCACATCTTGACTCATGCAGCGGGCGATCACCGCTTCGCGTTCTGCGGCCGCATAATATGCGTCCCCGTACTGGTCGATGCGGATCTGCATTCCCGCAGTAGTGATTTCCGGATGAAACTGGGTGCCATACAGGTGATTACGGAAGCGAAGCAGCTGGTAGTGGCAGTAGTTTCCGCTGCCCAGCAAAGTTGCGCCCTCCGGAAGTTCCGCGAGGGAATCTCCGTGTCCGGTGTAGGAACGGATTATTGGCTCAAGCTGCCCGGTTACCTGGTCTTGCTGCCCCTCCGCGGTCAAAGTAACCTCTACTGCCTGTAGGTCTTCCCCGGTGCGGTCGGTTAAAGTGGCGCCAGCCGCTTGCCCCAACATTTGCATTCCGTAGCAAAGCCCCAAGGTGGGAAAATCGTTATCCAGCAGGTAATGCAGCAATGGCATTAGCTGGTTATATAGCTGCCGCTGGACGGGATCTTCGGAGCCATTTGGCTGCTGTGCCCGAAAGGGAGATCCGGAAATAATGACTGCACTGTACCCGCCCGCAATATCTAGATCGCGCACCAGGTCAAGGTCGGTTTCTTCTGGCAGCAGGTAAGAATGTAGTTCCTGGCCAATCTTTAGTCCGGTGACCTCGGCAATGGTTTGCAGCTCATCACGCGCTATCTTTCCGGCGGGACGGCATTGGATAAATAAAAACGGCAGCCTTTCTCGCATGGGTTATAGCTTACGGGTTAGCGCGCCATCCGTCATGCCAAGCCCTTCGTGCTGTTAGCACTTTCATAGCCTTTTGCCCAGGTGGGGGTGGGAGCAGTGACGGTTACGGTGTTAGCAGGATTTTCCGGATCGGGAAACTGCAGCTTGTGGGCGTGCAGGCACAGCTGGGGCTCGATATTTTCCGCCGCATCTGCAGGCAGGACTACCGGATAAAGGGGATCGCCCAACAGGGGATACCCGACATGCGCCAAGGTCGCGCGCAACTGATGGGTAAACCCGGTTTCCGGCTCTAACTGCCACAACAGTTCTTCTTCTGGCACGGATTCCTCGCCGCCTGGGGTTACTCCTCCCTCCCCCTCCGGCTTTTCTATCTTTTCAGGGAGGGGGAATTTTCCGAGGACGAGGCCGCGGGTTCGGCTTTGGCAACGCGTCATCTTCTGCCCAACCGGAGGGTCTCCTATCGACACTGTCAGCGAGCCGGTTTCCTTAAACATCGGGAGCTGAAAATCGAAACTCCCCCCCACCTGGGGAATCACCGCTTCTACCCGGTTGCCACCGCCGCGGGTGCGCGCCAGGTAGGTTTTCTTTACTTGCCGGCGGTCAAATAGCTGCTGATAACGCGCCCGATACTTCGAATCTAGGGTCAGTAATAAACATCCGGTAGTGAGGCGATCTAGGCGGTGCGCGGCGGTAATCTGGTCATTGTGGAATTGGCGGCGAGCCGCTACCACCACCGAGCGGGCAATCCAGGAGCCGCGGGGAATAGTCGCCAAGCTTGAAGGTTTATTAACTACGATTGCCCCCTCGCCCTCCCAAAGCACCTGTAACTTCGGTAAGAGAGCACCTTGATCGGGAGCTACTCGATGCAGAAAGTAGCGTTGCCCTTCCAAAAGCTGGCTATCCGGAGATAAAACAATCCCCAAGGGAGACACCACATCCCCCGCCGCGAACGCTGTCGCCACAAAATCCGCAATCTCCGCGGCAGACATTGCTAGTTTGCGTTCCAGCTGGGCTTGCAACTGCCGCTCTACACTATTTTCACCGTTAGCGGTAAATGCCACCGGGTCGATTCCTAGCCGCGCAGGCGGGCGCGCTACCTGCCTGCGCTTTCTGCGTCCTCCCACTACACCCCGCCTATTCGCTATCTTGGCCGCAACCGCTACCGCTAAACCCAACCTTGCGGCAAACGTAAAACCGCTACGCAGTTTTACATACCGCCACTGCTAAACCCAACCTTGCGGTATTAGTAAAACCACTACGCGGCTTTACATACCGCCGCGTCGAAAAATGCCCTCAAGCGCAAGCGCTTGGGGCATTTTTCTCCTTGCGGTAGCGGTGGGATTTGAACCCACGGTGGGTTGCCCCACACAGCATTTCGAGTGCTGCACCTTCGGCCGCTCGGACACGCTACCAGTGCTGTATTAGCTGTATTAGCAATTAACAGACCTTCAAAAGTTTAGCGGATTTATCCGCCAGAACTAAACTTTGGGCGCGAAATGTGATCACTCCCGCGGCTAACCCCTTCGCGTTGCCGCCGCGGCAAAGCAATCACTGCCACATAACCTCGACGAACAGAGCAAAGTCGCCAGCACGCTGCGTCGCAACCGCGCAAAGCAACTCCGCGTTACTACTGATCTACGATCCCGTATAAACGATCGCCGGCATCACCCAGACCCGGGCGGATATAAGCCTGCGGGGTAAGCCCCTCATCCAGAGCCGCCACCACCACGGTAACGTCCGCCCGCTGGCCGATATGCTCTTCTACGTGCTTAACCCCTTCCGGAGCTGCCACCAGACAGATACAGGTAACGTCCCGAGCGCCTCTCTCCAGCGCGTAATCTATGGCCGCCACCAGGGTGCCGCCGGTCGCCAGCATGGGATCAACCAGGAACACTTGCCGATCAGTTAAATCCTGAGGCAGACGATTCGCATAGGTTTCGATCGCCAAAGTTTCTTCGTCCCTTTTCATCCCCAGGAAACCGACCTCTGCGGTAGGTAGCAAGGAAGTCATGCCGGACAGCATCCCCAGACCGGCTCGCAGAATCGGAATCACAATCGGACGAGGTGTCGAGATTACCTCGCCTTCCATGGGCTGAATCGGGGTTTCGATCTGTTTGGGAGTTACCCGCACATGCCGAGTGGCTTCATAAGCGAGCAGGGTAACTAGTTCATCAACCAGTTGCCGAAACACCGAAGAGGGGGTGTCTTTATCTCTAAGAATGGTCAGTTTATGTTTCACCAGCGGATGGTCAATGACTTTAAATTCCATACTTTAAAACTAGCTTGTTTTCCCTTCGCCTGCCTACTCTTTACCACTCCTCCCCCAAAATATCTTGACCGTTTCACCCCCACACGGCGTAACCCTGATCTACGCTAAGAATTACCGCCGAACCAGGAGATACCGATGAAGCAAAGCGAACATGGGATCAGTGAAGCTGACGAAATCAAAGTGCAGAAAATCCCGAATAAAGTTTATGAGGCCGAGCTCTACCGTTTACAGGGCGAATTAGGCAAGCTGCAAACCTGGGTGAAAGCTACCGGAGCCCGGATCGTAGTTATTTTTGAAGGGCGCGATGCCGCTGGTAAAGGCGGCACTATTAAACGGATGACCGAATATCTCTCCCCGCGAGTTGCCCGGATCGTGGCGCTACCTAAACCGACAGAGCGGCAAGAAACTCAATGGTATTTCCAACGCTATATCGAGCATCTGCCCGCAGCCGGCGAAATCGTCCTCTTCGATCGTTCCTGGTACAACCGGGCTGGGGTAGAAAAAGTGATGGGATTTGCCCGCCCTGACCAGGTGCAATTGTTCATGCGCCAATGCCCCATCTTCGAACAAATGTTAGTCGAAGACGGTATTTACCTGCGTAAATATTGGTTTAGCGTGTCGGATAAAGCGCAGTACAAGCGTTTCAAGTCTCGCCTGGGTGATCCTTTGCGTCAGTGGAAACTCTCCCCCATGGATTTAGAATCCATCACTCGCTGGGAAGATTATTCGCGTGCCAAGGACGACATGATGGTGCATACAGATACTTCGGTGGCGCCTTGGCATCACGTGCTTTCTGACTCGAAGAAGCAGGCGCGGTTGAACATGATTCATCATTTCCTCAGTTCTATCCCCTATACGGAGATTCAAAGCGATGTGGAGCCGATCCAGCTGCCTCCGCGTCCTAACTCCAGTGGTTATGTCCGCCCGTCGGTGGCAGTGTCCAAATATGTGCCGGACTTTGCGGGAGAAGCGGCGCGTATGCACAAGCAGAAGAAGCTGGCAGGTACTGAGGAAGATTTAAAGCAGTATCGCGATAACGAGAATTGATTTCCGGGCAATAGCCGCTAGGGTGGCGGCATGGACAAAGTAGCATTGGTAACTGGTGGTTCCCGCGGAATTGGCGCCGCCATCTGTAAGGAACTTTCTCGTGACCACCACGTTTTGGTGGGGGCAACTACTGAAGAGGGAGCGCGGGCAGTTGCCGAGTCTCTTCCTTCGGCCGAGCCTTGGGTGGTTGATATTTGTGACGAGGACGCCCTCGCCGCGAAAGCCGCCCAGCTTAGTCACCTGGATGTGCTGGTGAATAATGCCGGGCGGCTGCGTAATGGAGATGTGGTTGATGCCTGCCGTCAGGATTGGCGCGATGACCTGGAGTTAAACCTGGTAGCTCCTATGGATTTAACCCGCCTGTGCATTCCTTTGCTGCGCGCCAGCAAGGGGCAGGTTATTTTCATGAACTCCGGAGCGGGTTTTGATTCCCGCCTGGGTTCCGCGATTTATGGAGCTAGCAAGTTCGGTTTGCGCGCCCTCGCCGATCGCCTCCGCGAGGAAGAGCGCGGCAAGATTCGGGTCACCTCTATCCACCCCGGGCGAGTCGATACCGATATGCAACACGTTTTGCAAGAGAACGCTGACTATTATGATCCCGCCGATCACATGACCGTGGATTCAATCGCCAGAGCGGTTCGTTTCGCTATTGATTCTCCGGAAAACGCGATGGTGGAAACGATATCGATTCGCCCGGTGCGGCAGGTGCAGCGCTAGGCGCTCTGCGCGGCGATCAGATTTTCTGCCCCGAGGCGGATGCCTTCTAGCTGGTCGTAGGCGGCATCCTCGTGCTCGATGTTGATGTTCATTTCCGGATCGATCTTGGCGATCGCCGCTAGGAACTCGCTCCACCAAGGCACGTCATGACCTTCGCCGATGGCAACGAAACGCCAGGCAGGATCAGAGGGCCAGGACGAGCAGTAGTGATCCATTCCTACGGGGGTGCGCGCGGATTCATCCTCGGGAACCGGGCCGAAGGAGGGATCGAGTACCCCGCGAGTGGCTACTCCCGGCTCAATCTTGGTGTCTTTGGCGTGCACGTGAAAAATCTTGTCACCAAGGAGTTCGATGGACTTCATAATGTCCATCCCCTGCCACATCAGGTGGGAGGGATCCATGTTTACCCCAATGTTCTTGAAGCCGCCGACCCGTTCCTCGAACTGGAGGAACTGGGTGGGGGTGAACACGGTGTTGGTGGGGTGCAGTTCCCAAGCCAGTTTCACGCCTGCATCTTGGGCGCGTAGATCCATTTCTTTCCAGAATTCCTCTAGCACCGAGTACTGGTATTCCAGGACTTCTAGCTGTTCACCGTTCCAGGGGTTAACTACCCAGGCGGGATATTTGGCATCTGGGTCGGTGCCGGGCAACCCGGACATACATACGATTTCTCCGATCCCAAGTTTTCCGGCCAGTTCGATGGCACGTTTGAGGTCATAGGTGTGGCGCGGCCCCACATCGGGCAGCGGGTCGGCGACATTCCCGGAGGTGTTCAGCCCGGCAAGGCGCATTCCTTTTTCTTCGAAAATCCCCAGGTAGTCTTCGCGGGCGGTTTTCGAACCAATCAGCAAATCAACCGGGCAGTGCGGGGAAGGAATGAAGCCCCCCACGTTTACTTCCGCGCCGGTTAGCCCGAAGGATTTCAAATGATCAAGTGCCTCGGGCAGAGTGAAGTTATGTAGACAAGCGGTGTAAGCACCTAGATTCATAGCCATGGTTTTTCTCCTTTTCCTTATTTTGGTTATTTGATTTCCATTTCGGCGCCACCGTTGGCTGCGCATTTGGCAATGGTGTCGAGGATCCGCATGGAGCGATATCCATAGTTAAAGTCAGGCGTGGGAGGCAATCCGTCTTTGACCCCGGCTACCTGCTCTAAGAAGGCGTGTGCCTGGTAAACGAACTGTTGGATTTGGGTAACGCCCACTCCCCCGAAGTCCATGGAGGATCCACCCTTGAAGTAGGGGAATTCGGGGTTGACGAGGACGCGGCGCGGACCGCCTAGTCCGGCCGGAGCGCTTTGGTCATCAACCATGATTTCGCCGGCACGCGCCATATCGAAGGAGACCATTCCTTTGGTACCGTTCACGGTTATTTGCATCGAGTTGGGAGAGTTGAACGCTACCCGGGAAACCGAGAAGGTTCCGATGATCCCGTTTTCAAATTTCAGGGTGCAGGTGGCAACGTCATCGTTTTCTACGGTTTCAGTCGCTTCTGCCTGCGAGGAGGCACCGCGTCCGCCTGCTACTCCTTCTAGAGCCGGGGGACGCTTCTTAATCACGGTGGAAAGCTGGGCGCCCGCAATTGACTTTAGGGGACCGCAAACGAATTCGGCAGCGTCAACCAGGTGGCTGCCCACATCACCTAAAGCGCCGGAACCCATCGGGCCTTTATAGCGCCAGGCGATCGGGGTGTTGGGGTCGCAGCCATAGTCGCACCAGTAACGCGCGTCAAAATGGGTGATTTCTCCCAGCTGCCCGCTTTGTACCATTTCTGCGATTTTTGCTAGACCGGGGTTACGGCGGTAGCAGTAACCCAGACCGGTAACTACTTTATCGGTTGCCCCAAACTCGGCCATCGCTTTGGCGTCCTCTAGGTTATCGGTCAGAGGCTTTTCGCATAGGACGTGTTTGCCAGCTTTGACTAGTGCCTCGGCCATTTCGCGGTGTAGCTTGTTGCCCACCACAATGGAAACAATGTCGATATCGGGATCATCGACAATGTCTTTCCAGTTGTCGGTGGCTTTCTCATAACCGTAATCGCGAGCAGCCGCCTGGGCAAAAGGCAGATAGGCGTCAGCGATAGTGGCTAGGCGCAGCCGAGGCAACTCTGATGCGAATACGGTATTCGCCTGGCGCCAACCATCCGCATGGGTACGTCCAGCCATACCTGCGCCGATCACCGCTACTGACAGGGTTTCTTTAGTCATTTTTTCTCCTCTTTGAGTTTTGCTAGAGCCTTGATTCCTGGCGATTTCGCCCCAGTGAACCAGTGTTAACACGCGTTAACTACTACCCATAGTAAAGGACTTTTTTCCACCAATCAAGGCCTATTTCAATTTTTTTCTGAATATTTTATTGTTTGCGTTTCCACGCTGCCGGGAAGGCAATAGGGACAGACATCATCAGTCTCCTAGTCCCGTAGCTCCCTGGTGATTTTAGAGCCGCTTTGCGGCCTCTTGGCTGAGAGGCCTACGAGTAACGCTCTTCAAATTCTTCTTCCAGTTCCTCTAGTGATTTCCCAGAGGTTTCCGGCATGATTTTCCACAAGATAATACCGACCAGCAGATTAATCACTGCGAATACCCCATAGGTACCAGCTCCCCCCAAGGACTCCATCATCTTTGGGAAAGAAACCGTAATAATCGCGTTTGCAATCCACAAGGTACAGATAGCAGCACCCGAGGCAACACCGCGAACTTTCTGTGGAAACATTTCGCCCATAACAGTGAACATCACGGGACTAGATCCGGTCTGCATCACCAACATGAACACTGCCATCAGCGCCAAGATCACCAGTGCTGACCACACGGGTGGATTAACTTTTGCTGCCATAGCTGGCTCGATAAATATAGCGAACATGATGGCAACTGTTCCCAAAATCAAGAAGATTAGGAACTCTGTGGTGATGTAAATCTTCCGGCGAGTAAATTTCATAATGATAAAAACTGCAATAGAACACCCTATTACGCTCATCACCCCATTAGCGATTTGAGCGGTAATTGCCGCCTGTGTGCTCATACCCGCATACTGCAGCACTTTCGGCGCGTAATACATAATGGTATTTACGCCGGTCAGCTGATTAGCTATGGCAATAAAACAACCAATAAATAGCAGTTTACGAATCCATGGGGTGCGGAACACATCACCTAAGGTTCCCTTTTCCTGCTTTTCTGCTTTCCGATTATTCGCCATCATTTCGTCGATTTCTTCGGCAAGATCACCATCTTTTTCCGGAATTCGCACGCGCTTAAGGGCAGCTATCGCCTCGTAATAGCGATAGTTTGCAGCGTACCAACGTGGCGACTCCGGCATGAGCCGCATCCCAATCCACAAAGCGATTGCAGGAATGGAGCAAATAAGCAGCATGTAACGCCAGGCCATTCCATTGCCTCCAGATACCTGAATGGTCTGGTCGACGAACCGATACCACTCACTTGAGCTTAGGCACCCGCCTTTGGATTTATTAAGGCCGTCGATTACATCCCATTTAACAGTTTCGCCGCCCTTAAGGGTTAAGCCACAGACACTATAGGTTTTTGCCAAGGTCAACTGCGGACCACCATGTAGAGCCGAAATAATCGAATTAAAGACGAACGCCATTAGCTGTCCAGTTACGATCATCACCTGGTCGACGGCAACGATCGAACCTCGGATACGTTTGGGGGCAGTTTCGGACAGATAAACCGGAACCGTTGCTGAGGCGGCCCCGACCGCGAAACCTAAAACAAAACGAAATGGGTACATCATCCACACGTTAATCGCGAACGCTGTACCTAGTGAACCGACGAAAAACACTACTGCCAGCAATAAAATGTTATGCCGTCGACCCCAGCGATCAGAGAGCCAGCCACCCAATACTGCGCCCAGCGCTGCTCCAATTAGTAAGGTTCCCCCTACCCAGCCTTCCTCAACAGCCGTAAGTTGCAAGCCTTGCGCCCCGTACGGCATATACATGAAGGGGAGGGCACCTGAGATCACTCCCGTGTCATAGCCGAATAGAAAAGACCCCAGGGTTGCCACGAAAGCAACAAATCCGATGCCCCGCTTCTTCCCGGAGGAAGGAATTCTAGTTATCTCTGCGCGTAGCTCTGCAATTTCCATACCGGGGTGAATGGCTTGCTGAGCTTTGCCACCATTTTTTTGATTCATTGACTACCTTGTCCTTGTCATAAGTACCTACAGAAGCCCATCTCCGAACTACCCGCATCGCTGCATATCACCATCTTTGGTGAGTGACACAGGCAACAATGGCTTCCGATTTTGTAATTTAACACGTGTTAATAAAGCCGTCAAGAGCGGAATGTCATTTCCAATAGCGATTTTTTAGGCGGCCACTCCTCCAACGTCAGCAAGAAGTGCCCGCAATATTTGTGCGCGTTATTTTATACTTGGGCTATGAGTTTTCGCCCTACGCAAGCAGATGTAGCCCGCAAGGCGGGAGTGTCACGCGGGTTAGTTTCCCTGGCGTTATCTGATTCCCCGCGGGTTAATGCGGAAACTAAAGCCAACATTCTGCGCGTTGCCTCTGATATGGGATACGTGCGCAATCAAAACGCTGCATTCTTATCGACCTCCGGAACCGACCTCCTCGGGGTAATCCTGCCCGACCTGCAAAATCCGTTTTTCGAAGAGGTCGAGGACGCGCTGCGGCTTTCAGCAGAAGAAAACAAATTTTTATCTCTGGTTTCAACTGCACGTCAGGATCCAGAAAAAGAATGGAACCTAATAAACCGCTACCAGGAAATGCAGACTATCGGGGTCATCCTCATCTCTCCTGCCTCCTCCCAAGAGCGCCTGGCACACCTATCGGAAACCTTCCCCCTGGCGGTGCTGGGGTTAAAGTACGTCGCAGGAAAAATAGACTCTATCCATATGGACGAGGAAGCAGCAGCCCGGCTAGCGATCACTCACCTAGCCGAGTGTGGATACGACCGTATCTTTTCTCTTTCCAGTCCGGAAAGCGTTGATCAAGCAGTAGTGACCCGCCGCAAAGTGCAGCGGACTGCTTTTGAAGCTTTACGAAAAAAGCATAAAAGTTTCCCGGGATTCCAAGCCCTGCTGCCTGACTTGGAACCGGGTGAACAGATCCGGCAGTGCCTAGAGGGATCGGTGGCCAAGCGACCGGCATTCATTGCCCACAACAATCTGATAGCGATCGAAGCCTGTACCGCGCTGCGCGCCCTGGGGATGGAACCAGGTAAAGACTGCGGATTAATTACCTACGACGACACCTACTTGGGGCAGTTAGAGGAGTTTTCGATTACCTCGATCGACCAACATGCAAATCAGTTGGGGGCGCAAGCCGTGAAAGCTGTAGCTAAGCGCTACGCCGCTCCGGGCGCTCCCGGGCAGGAAATAACTATTCGTCCCTCGCTGCTGCAGCGCGCCACCACCTGCAAAAAGCCGCGCTAAAAGACTGTGAATACCGCGCACTCAAGCTCCCCCTCTCCGGTAACAGAGAGAAACTTACCCTGCTAAGCGCACCCCTCGCCCCGCTCCCGCGAGAATCTAGCTTTCGTTACCTAACCGTGCAAGTGCCGCACCGATCCCCCACCCCCAAAAGAACCTCGCGCTCGCCCTCGTAAATTTGAAAATAAATCCGGATACCAAAAACCCTGGCCTGTCAGCGAACTAACGAATAGTTCACTGGCAGGCCAGGGTGATAGCTGGGTATATAGCTATTACTTGGAGTACTTAGCCTCCAGGTTCTGTTCCACCTCTTCCAAGGTGTAGATCTTGGTTTCCGGAACGAACTTAATGTAGAAGCACAACGCAATCACGTTGATGAGTCCGAAGACCAAGTAGGTACCGGAACCACCCAGGTTCTCGATCATCCAGGGGAAAGTCCCCGCAACAATGGCGTTGAAAATCCACAGCGCGCAAACCGAGATTCCCTGCGAGACCCCGCGGATCTTAGCCGGGAAGATTTCGGAGAGCAGCACCCAGTGAATGGTTCCCGACTGTTTGATGAACAGGAATACCGACACCAAAATCAGTACCAGCCACGGCAAGAAATTGGGAATATCGCTGGCCACGTTGCCGTGGGCATCCATATGGGGCTCAATACCCCAGTAGAACACTCCGGCTAGTACCAAGAGGGAAATCGCGACCCCGGTTTCTTGGTAGATACCTACGGTACGGCGGTAGAGTTTCGCAATCAGCAAGAAGCCTACTGCGGAACCAACTGCGGAGAAAGTACCGGTTACCACGTTTAGCATAATGCCCTGGCCAGTATCGAAACCGGCGGCGGTTAGAATCTTGGGCATGTACCACATAGCGGTGTTAATCCCGGTGGTCTGGTCGAAGATTCCCAGGAACACCCCGATGATTAGCACTTTACGTGTCCAGGGGGTACTCCAAATCCGGGAGAAGTTCCACTGTTCTTCTTCCTCTTCTTTACGGTGGAGTTCGATCATTTCGTTGGTTTCGAACTCTACTTCTTCGTCGGTGTCACGCACGCGTTTCAAAGCGCCAATGGCTTCATAGTAACGCTGGTTAGCGGCGTACCAACGCGGGGATTCCGGCATGACCCGCATACCTACCCAGAGGCAGACGGCGGGGATAGTGGCGATTACCAGCATCCAACGCCAGGCGTTACCGTTACCACCAGAAAGCACCATGGTTTCGCGGACGGTATCGGAGAGGCCGGATAGACAGTCCCAAGTGTAGGTACCACCGGCCTGCACGGCCTTACCGGCATCCGGGGAGCCTTTAGGACAAATAACGCCGGCACTAATGGCTTTCACGGTTGCTTCGGGAGCGTTATGCGCCTGCGAGAGGGCAGCGTTACAAATATAGGCAACTAGCTGCCCAAACACGATCATGAACTGGTCTACTGCTACCAGCGGACCGCGGATTCGTTTCGGCGCAGTTTCCGCTAGATAGAGCGGAACCGAGGAGGACGCGCCGCCTACTGCCCAACCAAGAATGAAGCGGAAGGGGTAAATCACCCACACGTTGGGGCTGAAAGTACAACCCAAGGTACCGACCAGGAAGATGACCGCCAAGACCATAATGTTGGTGCGACGCCCGATCCGGTCAGTGAGCCAGCCACCGATCAACGCACCGAAGGCTGCCCCGATGGCGAGCATGGCATTTACCCAACCCTCGTGCAGGGCATCTAGTCCCAGCCCTCCGGCTATATTGTCCATATACATATAGGGCAAAGCGCCGGCGATTACTCCGGTGTCGTACCCGAATAGCAGCGAGCCAAAAGTGGCGGTAGCAGCCAAAATTACGGTGCCGCGATGTGGCCCCGACATGGGGGTCTTGGCTACCATCTCTTTAACTTTTGCGGGAGAGGGCGGGGTTGCCAGCTTCTCCTTATAAGCATCATTGCTCATATTATGTTTTCTCCTTTAACGGGGATCCGGGTTATTTGTAGAACTCGGGTTGTTCAATTAATTCTACGGAGACCAGTTTGGACTCGCGTGATTCTAAGGATTCTAGGGCGGCATCCACTACGCAGGTGGCGGCGTATCCGTCCCAAGAGCTCGAGCCGGTGTGGCGATCCTCGCTGACGGCATTAATCCACTGCTGCACCTCGCGGTTGAAGGCATCATGGAAACGGTCGATATGGGACTGGCAGATAGCGTTGGTACGTTCTTGGCTAGAGCGCACATACACTTTTTCTTGATCCCCCAGGTAAGCGGTACCCTGTTCCATTACCGCTTCGCACTGAATGTCGTAGCCGTATCCGATGTTGACGTTTACTTCGTCGTCGATGCGGATCCCGGATTCGGTGTACATGACCACTACGATCGGGTCGGTCAGGTGCTCAAACTTGTAGCTGGTGGAGCGGGGAATATCTACCCGCACCTTCACGATTTCTTCCCCGGTTAGCCAGCGGCAAGTATCGATTTCGTGAATGGCGGTGTCATCGATCGCCATGGATGACAGGTAGTTTTCCGGAACGGTGGGGTTGCGGTGACGGCAGTGCACCATGGTGGTTTCGCCCAGCTCTTTGGAGTCCATCTTGGCTTTCAAAATGCCGTAAGACTGGTCGAAGCGACGCATAAACCCGACGGTTACTAGTTTCTTCCCCGCCTTTTGTTCGGCCTCCATAATTTCGCGGCAGTCTTCTGCCGTGGTTGCCAGCGGCTTTTCGCACAGCACGTATTTTCCGGCCTCAATCGCCCGGATTACATCGGGCTTGTGTACCCGGCCGAAGGTGGCGATCAAGACGGCATCTACGTTCGGATCGGCGATTAGCTCTTCGCCGGAGCCGTAGGCTTTGCCGCCAACTTTTTCCGCTACTTCTTTCGCGGCATCTAGGTTTAGATCGGCGACCGCTACAATCTTGCCGCCGGTCAGCTCATTTTCGATCCGTTCTACGTGAGCACGTCCCATGCCCCCCGCACCGATCAAGCCAATATTTAATGTCATTTTTCTCCCCTATGAGTGATTTGCCTGGTGGCCTCAGTGCGACCAGGCGCGACTTCGCAGCCGCTGAATGGAGATGCCGGCGGGAGCGGAATAATCACTCCGCTCCCGCGGCATCAGGTAAGTGGTGGATAGTTACTTCAATCCCAGTCCGCAGCTGGCCAGGTATTCACGCATGTTAATGGCGTTCTGCTTCGGGAATGAGGGCTCGCACGGGTAGCAGTCCTGCTCGCAGATGCAGTAGATTTCGCGATCTAGTTCCGCGAGGGCATTCACGAACTCATGCATTTCCGGCAGGCCCGCAGGCGGACATACCGATGCCCCCTTAGCCACGGCCTCGCCGAAGGGCCAGTCCTTTTCGTGTGCCTCTTTGGTAATGGCTTCATCGAAAGCCTTGATGTGTACGTAGGTGATCCGTTCCGGGTATTTCTTGATTAGTTCTACCGGGTCGCCGCCGCCGTAGACCACGTGGCCGGAATCGAGGCAGAGGTTTACGTACTTGGGGTCAGTAGCGTCAAAGATACGCGCGATTTCCTCGGGGGTTTCGATATGGGAATCGCCGTGGGGGTGCAGCACCATCTTCAGGCCGTATTCATCCAGCAGCATTTGCCCGAGGGCGTTGGCGTGTTCTACATAGAGCTTCCAGGCATCATCGGATAGGACGCGGTCATCTGTCCATTCCCAGGTCTTGTCGTCGCGGTACAGCGGAGGTAGATGCACGATATATTCGGCGCCGACTGCCGCGTGGGTTTCGGCGATGGCGCGGAAAGTTTTCAAAGTTTCCGGCCAGGCTTCGGCCTTGTGGAGAATCCCCCAGCCAGTGCCGGCAACAACTTTCATTCCGAATTCATCGCACCATTTTTGTAGTTCTTTGGGATCGGTGGGGAAATAGCCGAACGGCCCAGTTTCGATGATTTCGAAGCCGGCTTCTGCCATTTCTTCCCAGGCTTGCCGGGGATCCATCTGCTTTTCGTCCTCGGGGAACCATACGCCCCACTGGTCGGGACAGACCCCGATGGACAATTTGGAATATTTAGGATCGTTGGTATTTATTGCTTTGCTCTGCGCCATCGCAGTGTCCTTTCCTCTGCCTTACCAGCTGCGCCGCCGGCGTATTTGGCTGCAGGATCCCCGATAGTGCTACCGGTTACCCCGCTATCTACTCATTTAGCAAAAACCTTACCGAATCGGTTCGGTATTGCCACGATAGCCGACAAAATCGTTTCGGTCAAGAGGGTTGGCAAAATTGTTACAACAATTGTTTGAGCAGGTGAACTGACAATAGGACATCTTTGTTAGCTTGCGCAGGTAGCGAGGGATAGATTGGGGGTGCGGTTGGTGGCTCGCCTGACATCGATCGCTGTCTTTTCTTAGATAGCTTTCCGCATTCGATACCGGAGTCTAGAGGTAACAGCGCACCTATCCATTTCTTGTGAATAGGTATTTGTAACCTAGGTAGTTGCAGGTGGCACCGACACCCATCGCGATGATCTTCGCTCCCGGAGCCGCGAATGCGGGCAGAGGCTCACTCTGGAAAACCACAAGGAGCTTAAGTACCCCGAGGATCACTAACGACTGCAGCACTAACCCCGTGAAGAGCGTCAGACCAGAAAAAGAAAAGAAACTGCGCCAGCTAGCTTTCTTCGCTTTAAAAACAAATCTTTGATTCAAAAAATAACTCACGCAGATAGTTATTACCGTTGAACAAATATTCGCCAACACTGCCGGGAAGGATAGCGCCACAGAAAACGTGGTAAAAAGCCCCCAATCCAGAAGCGACATTGCCCCGCCGGTAACCAGATAGCGCGGCAGGGAGTGACTGGTAAAGCGCCTTAGCTTCGAATCCTGCTGCTTCATCGCCGCTCAATACCAGGAATCCTAAGGTAAGAAAGTCGCATCGCTTCTTGCCGAGCACGTAGCAGACCTGCCTGCAAGGTTGCTACCACTAAGGACAGCACCCCGATAAGTACCAGCGAAGAAGAAAGCACCGCAGTAGGAAGACGCGGAACCAACCCAGTCTTCGCGAACTCCCAAATCACCGGAATCCCCAAAATAAGCGAAAGCACAAACAAGAGACAAGAGATAAGGCCATAAAACAGCCAAGGACGCTCATGAGCCAGCAGGCGCACCACCGTCCCTAAAATATGGAAACCATCGCGAAAAGTCCGCAATTTTGAATCCGAACCCGCGGGGCGATCTTTAAACCCGACCGAGACTTCTTTTTGCGGCACCCGTAAAGCCATCGAAAACACCGTTAGCTCAGTCTCAATCTCAAACTCTTTCGATAATGCGGGGAAAGCCTTCACAAAACGGCGAGAAAAAATCCGATACCCCGAGAGCATGTCGCTCACGCGATCTTTAAACAACCAGCTAACCAAACGATTAAACATAGCGTTCCCCTGAGCATGCCCAGGCCGATACGCTGAATCCTCTTTATTATCCGCCCGGCACCCCAGCACATGGTCTAGATTTTCCTCAATCAGAGTATTAATCATTTCCGGGGCAGCGCTGGCATCATAAGTGTCATCCCCGTCAATCATCAGGTAAATATCAGCCTCGATATCAGCAAATGCCCGGCGCACCACATTGCCTTTACCCTTGCGCGGCTCAAAGCGAACAATCGCCCCCGCCTCCGCAGCTACCCGAGAAGTATCATCCGAAGAATTATTGTCGTAAACATAGACCTTAATCCCCGGAACCGCCCGCTTTAAATCCGCAATCACCCGCGGAATAGCCACTTCCTCGTTATAGCAAGGAATAATCGCCGCAATCTCGTACCTACTCAAATCCGCCATTACTCGTGCCTCTCGCCATTAGCCAGTTTCTCTGAGTCTATCAACCGACCCTGTCTTAACCCCGACATCAGAAAAACCAAACCCAACATCGTGAATACTACCGAGAAATAGGCGTAACGATAATCAGGGAACGGAACTATCGGGATCTGACTGAGCAGCCAGAATACAGAAGCAAATGACAGCCAGAACGAAAACAAGAAATGCTCTTTAGGAAGCCAGTCTCGATTCCTTCTAGCAATAACCAAAGTAACGATACTGATAAGCAGATAAAAGACCGGACAAAACAGGAACCGTCCTAAGGGCTTTGTCAAGGTATTAACGTAAGCACCCGTAACCTGATAGAAACCGGGAAACGTAGGATTGAAATCATCTGATATCCCTTTGAGACGCGGATTCCGGGCAGCGAATATAAAATACGCGAACATTTTGAAGCGGTATCCAACATAGGTCGGGAGATGTTTGGGAACTGTATGTATCCAGGCAGTCATAAACTCGTCATGGAAATAGGCAATCGCAGGAAAAACTCTGGTACCGTTTTCAAGTTGTACTTTTGAAGTGTAACCGCACTTGTCCTTCAGCGGATTATCCATAACAGTGGCGTCTGCGCATTGAAACCAGATGAGGTTTTGACGAGGGTGGCAGTGCCCGCATTTAGTTATAGTCGTCTTCAGATATTTCTTAAATTCAGCAGAAACGTCTAGTGCATCAATATCCTCAACGGAAGCCGTATTTGCAATATCATCCAAAAGCAGCTGATCTAGCTGATGAGTGGGAGTTGGACGGGCAGTCTCCTCGACGACTGCCTTCAATCCCCCCCCCGTTACCAGCAACAGCGAGACAATCACGCATCCAATGGCCAGCAGTTTTTGTTTCTTAACGCTGATACCTTGCATACGGCCAGAGCTATTTGCCGCTTCAAACAGAGCCTGACGAACCCTCCAAGCAGCCAGAGGCAGCAAAAATATCACTGCAAAAACACCATTTGCCCGTAGCAACATCGCTGCACTCGCAAGAAAAATAAAAACCACTATCAAACCCAGATGGCGACGCTTCTTACCCGCTATCCACAACATCGCAACCGCGACTACCAGCAGAAAAGTTAATAACTGGTCTTTCCACTGGCGCCCCGTTTGAATCAAAATCGGAGCATAAAGAGGCAGCAAGACAAAAACCAGCGACCAAAAAAGATTAAACCTGCCAGTTACAGAACCCGAAAGTGAAATCAGCAGCAGACCCAAAATAAAAATCGATATTTCCAGCACAAACAGCGAAGACGTCTTACCGGTAACAGCAATCCCCAGCTTCCATATAAGCGCCATCAAAGGAGGATGCCAATCATTAAATGGAATCTTACCGGTAGCCTGCGCCAACTGGTTGTAAAGATCCGGACTAAAAAATCCCGGATAAAAACTCAAGAACATTACCAGGAAAGAGAACAGCGCCGCCACACAGATAGCAACAATTCCTAAACTCTTACCACGATTCATAACATTCCACCACAATCACATTTCAGATAAAAACCAAATCTACCAGTTACCGTATTACTGCCTACCGGAGCGATACACCCAATAGTGCATGATCGGCAGATTCCAAGCAGTAGTCAGCGCCGCCGCCACGATCTTGCCCACGTAATACAGCTGCCAGAGGTTTTGAAAAATCTCCACGGTCAGGGAAGTGAATAGGGTGTTGAACCCCAATAAAATCAGGTAACGGAAAATAGATCCCCCAAAGTCACCTTTGGCAGAAAAAGTAATATATTTTTGCGCCAGATAGGCGTAAATCGTGGAGATAATAAAGGCGATTGCCGCCGAGATTCCCGCTTTTAGGTGTACAAACTGTACCAGGATAACCAGGAGGGCGAAATCTAACACGAATGCGGATCCCCCGGAGAAGAGATACTTCCCTAGCTTTACCCATTTGGCTCTATTCATTAGCGTTAGCTGTTCTCGCTGGGCTGCTGAGGTACGTTATCACCGCTGACGCGGGTAACGGCTTCAGTAGGGTTACCAGTTACAGCGGGGGAAACTCGTTTCTCGTCCTCCCCGAGAACGGTGTGGGTGATTGCTACTTCCCGCGCCAGTTTAGTCAGGCGGCGCTCCGCGGCATTGCGCTGCTTGGCCTGCATCAACATATTGTAAAGAACCACTATTACCAGCCCATAGAGCAGAAGATCAGCTCCGCGTCCAACCCCTACAAAGCGTGCAACCGTAGTGGTAATCCCGGGAAAAATCACCACTACTACCGCGGCAACCGCAAAAGCTAATATCCCCAGGCGCCGCCAAGCGGTCTGTTTTGCCCCCAGGTTGGCTTTGAACATATAGAGGGAAAGAAGCAACACCACAACAATCAGCAGGATTTTTATTAGCATCATTCGCCCCTATTTGATCAACAACTCGGTGAGGATATTTATGGAGTTAAGCAGGGATTGCCCCTTGGCTTTGGAGTAATCGGTATAGCGGATGAAAACGCTATGTTCTGCCCAGGGCAATCCCGTCCGTGCCAGTTGCGCCACGATTTCAGAAGCATGCGCCATCCGATTTTGCAGCAAGTTTACTTGTTCAAAAGCATCCCGGCGCAGCACTCGCAACCCGTTATGAGCATCGGTGAGTTTCATTCCGGTGCGGCGGGCAGTAACCCGCGCCGCAGTTTTTAGCACTAGGCGTTTCATCCACCCCACCTGGGTTTGCGAAGATAAAAAGCGTGACCCGAAAACTATCGCCAAGTTTTCTTTTTCGGCTTGCTCCACCATGGCGAGCCCGTCTTCTACCCGGTGTTGACCATCGGCGTCAAAGGTCAGCAGGTATTTCGCCGGGGTGAATCCCCGCACGTATTCGATCCCGGTTTGTAGTCCCGCACCTTGCCCCAGATTCACGGGGTGACGAATAACGGTAGCACCGGCAGCCGCCGCGACCGCGGCTGATCTATCCCGGGAACCATCATCGATACAGACCACATGGGGAAAGGAGGGGAGCAGATCTTTAACTACTTGCCCGATCACCTGGTCTTCGTTATATACGGGAATGATGACCCAGGTGTCATCTCTAGCTGTCATAGTCTGCTATTACCTTTTCCACGAGAATTCCTTACTTTTCCTAGAATAACAAGCATTCAAGACTTTTCTTATAGGCGACAGGTACTCTCGCCCTTATAATGAGAATGGATCAAGGGAAGTTGGCCGATGATCATCAGGCTTTAATAGCTATCCCGCATTACCCCCAGGAGGTTACTTAACTAATGACTGCAGAGTTTATTCCCGCCGCAAAACCGATTATTGGCGATAAAGAGCGCGCCGCGGTAGATGCGGTTCTAAAATCCGGCATGGTGGCGCAAGGCCCGCGGGTAGCAGAATTCGAAGAAAAGTTCACTGCTCAGATGGCCAGTGGCGATGGTCAACAGTCAGTAATGGTTAACTCGGGTACTTCCGCTTTGCACGTGGGACAGCTGGCTGCCGGGATTAAACCGGGTGACGAAGTAATCGTTCCCTCCTTTACTTTCGCGGCCACCGGGAACTCGGTAGCGATTATCGGCGCTACCCCGGTTTTTGCCGATATTGAGGACGACTACTTCTGTCTAGATCCCGAATCGATTGAAGCCTCCATTACCCCGAAGACCCGCGCTATCTTGCCGGTGCACCTTTACGGACACCCGGCAAACATGACCGCCATTATGGATATCGCTAAGCGTCACGACCTCCTAGTATTCGAGGACGCCTGCCAGGCACATGGCGCTACTTGGAACGGACAGCAGGTAGGCACTTTCGGGGCTTTCGGAGCCTTCAGCTTCTACCCCACCAAGAACATGACCGCCGGAGAGGGCGGGGCGATCACCACCGGAGACGAGGAACTCGCACGTGAAGCCCGGATGATTCGTAACCAGGGCATGGAAAAACGCTATGCGAACGAACTGGTGGGTCTGAACAACCGGATGACCGATATTAACGCCGCTATCGGCCTGGCTCAGCTGTCTCAGGTTGCAGGTTGGATGGAAAAGCGCCGCGCGAACGCCAAATTCCTAAACGAAAATCTGCAGGGAGTTAAGGTTCCGCCAGTAGCGCCAGAGGCTGAGCACGTGTACCATCAGTACACCATCCGGGTAAGCGAAGACCGTGATGGTTTTGCGGCCGCCCTCAAAGATGAATATCAGATTGGTTCCGGCGTTTACTATCCGATTCCTAACCACCGTCTGCCCTCCTTGGCTCCCTACGCCAAAGATCTGGAACTGCCGCACACCGAAAAGGCCGCAAAAGAATGCCTATCGCTACCGGTGCATCCCTCCCTATCGCAAGGCGATCTAGAGAGGATCGTAGAAGCGGTAAACAAACTGGCCAAGGCGGGTGCATAAAGCATGGCGAACCTGCGTTACGGAATTATCGGTATCGGCTCGATGGGCCGGCACCATGTACGCAATATCCGCGAGCTGCCCGGCGTTGACCTGGTAGCGATGGCCGACCCGGCTGGGGACAAGTTTGGAGTTTCCAAGGGGATGGAAGTCCTCCCCGACATTGATGCCTTGATTGCGCAAGGGCTGGACGCTTGTGTAGTAGCGGTCCCGACTGTTTTCCACGAGGAAACCGCGTTGAAACTAGCCGATGCCGGGGTACACACTCTGGTAGAAAAACCACTTTCGACAGATGCAGAATCCGGGGAACGGATTGTGAAAGCGTTCGCGGAGGCCTCCTTAGTCGGAGCCGTCGGGTATGTGGAACGCTGCAACCCCGCCCTCCTAGAAATGAAGAAACGCATTTCTGCCGGGCAGCTGGGTGAGGTTTACCAGATTTCTACCCGCCGCCAGTCTCCGTTCCCCGCCCGGATCTCGGACGTGGGGGTAGTAAAAGATTTAGCTACCCACGATGTGGATTTAACTGCTTGGGTAGCGGGTTCGAACTATGCGTCAGTATCGGCGGTAACCGCTTACCGGTCAGGCCGCGAAAATGAGGACATGGTCAATGTGGTTGGCAAACTGGAAAACGGGGTGCTGGTAAACAACCTGGTTAATTGGCTTTGTCCTTTCAAAGATCGCAAGACCATTGTGATCGGCGAAAAGGGCGCCCTGGTGGCCGACACTATGATGGGTGACCTCACCTTCTACCGGAACGGGTCTATCCCGGTGGAGTGGACCCAGGTTGCTAACTTCCGCGGAGTTTCCGAAGGCGAAATGACCCGCTACGAGCTTGCCAAGCGGGAGCCCCTGCGGGTTGAACACGAACACTTCCGTGACGCTATTTTATGCAAAGGCAACGAACACGTCTCCATGTCGGAAGCCCTGCAAGCCCTGAAAGTCGTGGAAGAAATCCTGGAATCTGCGAAGTAACACCTAAAAGTTTCGCAAATACCGGTGGGGTGGGAATATACTTCCTACCCCACCGGTTTTTACATCTAGCGAAGCTACCCAACCTGAGTTGCACAAGTTTAGTGATCCAGTTTGTCCGCGTGCAAAAGAAATCATTGCACTAACCCTCTGGCTGCGGTTCGCACTTAAAGGCAATGGCGTCATACGGAAGTTATCCATAGTCCAAGACCTAGGAGTCATCCTTACCTAAGTACGATAATATGCAATTCCGTTAGCTCCTACCCTGATCTTCCGTTGTAAACGTTTGACGACATTTTCGGTAGTTCCATGAAAAGTCATGCTGGCATTCTAAGGTGCACCGACACCTAAGCGGGTGCGAACTTCTCTCACCTTGGTTCCATTCCAGCCACGGCGCGGAACTACCGTTGTTCCCAGCGCGCGAATTGCACTAACGGGTTGTAAATAACGAGCCGGGGGACGTCAGCCAACCGGTCTTAAAGCGGACGGCACACACTTCTTTGATTTGTTGGCAGCAAAGCTGTTCGCAATCTTCAAGATAGGCTGGCTGACGGCTCCTTCCCCGCCGAGAGCCACTACTTTCGTAATTTTACTGGTACGAATATGCTCACATACCGAGTAGGGCAGTTCCTC
>OIFX01000109.1_pt1 | contig 79123 bp, 60 predicted proteins | sample 1582151 | NCBI WGS metagenome assembly OIFX01 (sample SAMN07501068, study PRJEB24779) | human gut metagenome
CGAGAAACCCCATCACGCATAGTAACCCCGTAGAGCACATCCGCCACTTCCATCGTCCGTTTTTGGTGCGTAATTATGATCATTTGGCTAACTTCCCGCAGCTGTTTGAACAGCTCCAGCATCCGGGAAAGATTCAAATCGTCGAGGGCGGCTTCTACCTCATCCAAAATATAGAAGGGCGAAGGACGAGCCTTAAAAATCGCGATTAAAAAGGCCAGCGCCGCCAGGGAACGTTCCCCGCCGGAAAGCAGGGACAGACGCTGTACGTTTTTTCCGGCCGGCCGCGCGTTGACTTCTACTCCGGTAGTGAGCATATCGCTACTATCAGTTAGTTTTAACGAACCGGTTCCCCCGGGGAACAGCCGGGCAAATACCTCCGTGAATTCTCGGGAAATATCGGTGAACGCCTGTTCAAAGGCTTCTCTTACCCGGTTATCTACTTCCCGCACCACTACTAGTAGATCAGCTTTGGAGGTACGCAGATCCTTTAGCTGTCCCATTAAGAACTCGAAGCGTTTTTCGAGGGCGCTATGCTCTTCCAATGCCAGCGGATTTACTTTCCCCAGCCGCGAGATCGCTCGATTAGCTTTTTCTAGCAGCGCGCTCTGCTCTGCGCGATCATAGGGACGCCAGTGTCCTTCTTCTGGCTCTACAGCACTTTCTTGACCGTTATTTTCCGTATCCACCTGGGCTTTGTCGGGGCTTGGCGCTTCCTCGCCCTCAGGTTCGTCTCTATCCGCTTCCTCTGCTTTGGAGGCAGTGGCGGCTGCTGCTTGCGCATTGGCTGCTTTGCGCGCCAAAAAATCAGGGTCGGGAGCCAACTGCTGCGGACCAAAACTCGCGATCAGCTCTTCCTCGGACAGGGCATACCGCTCTTGGGCTTGCTGGGTTAGCTGCTCCGCGCGCACTCTATATTCGGCAGCTGCCACCTCATCGCGGCGAGAAAGATCGTTTAACTCGGCTAACTCTTTATTTAACCGATCAATTTCTTTACGCAACTGTTGCGCTGCCTGCGAAGATGCCTCACGAGCAGCATCGGCGCTTTCCCGCCAAGTTTTTGCTACTTGCGCCACTTGTGCTCCCTGACGCGCAAACACCTCACACCAGGAGGCTACCTGCAACATTCTTTGAGCGTCTTGAGCATGTTTGATTTCCCGCTGTTTGCTGGCTGCCAAGCGCAACTGGAAACGCTCCAAAGATTTAACTTCTCCTTGGAAGCGGTCCCGCAAATTAGTGGTGATCTGGGTGGCGGCCGCTAAAGCCAGATGTGTTTCCGCTTCTTTTTCCCGCGCCGCCAAATCCGTGGCGCGCGCCTGTTCCAAAGCCTGCTCGGCGGCCTGCAAAGGAGCTAAATCCTCACTGCCGGCGAACTCGCTGTAGGCTTTTTCGGCAGCGGTAACCTGCTGACTGCAGGAGTCCACATCTTTCTGTGCTTGCGCTACCTCGCTTGCTGCCCGATGGGCTTCACTCTCGGCTCCCTGAACTGCCGCTTCGCGAAGTGCTCGTTTTTGGGCTTGCGCAGCCGCCTGTGCATCAGCCGCCCGCAGGGTTTTCAATGCCTGCGCGCTGGCTGCCGCCGCCTGCGAAAGCTCCTGGGTGTTCGTCTCTACCTGAGCGCGGGCTTTCTCGGTCTGCTCCTGGGCTTGCACCGCTCCCTGGCGCGCTAAACGGAGCTGGCGCTCCACCTGGATGCGGTTAACTCCGCCGCTGCCGGTACTTCCTAAATATTTACTGATAACGGTGCCATCTACTACCCCTACTCGCGCCTGGGGAATCTTTGCTACCAGGGTACGAGCAGCCGCTAAATCTGGCGCCAAATAACTCTTAGCCAGTAATGCTTTTAATACCGCATGCAGGGCGCGGGGCGCCTGGACTGCTGCCGCGGCTGGGAGCACGCCCTCTTTTTCGGTATTTTGCACTTCGCCAAGGGGGATTCGCTTTTCCTGCACCCCCTCGCTTAGTACCCAGCTAACAATCCCGGTGTTGTCTTTAACCGCTCCTAATCCCGCGTCTACCTGGGAAGCTTCTACCACTAGGGCGGCGCCGCTGGAACCCAGCAAGGCCGCAATCGCTTTTTCCCACCGATCAGAAACACTAATCAAAGAAGCCAGTTCCCCGTCTGGCTTAGCCGCCTGGGTGAAAGCATTTTGCGCTTGGTTAGAAGAGGCTGCCAAGACTTGGCGGAGACTAGTTTCGCTTTCAGCAGCCGCCACCGCTTTAGCTTCGCTTTCCCGCAGCTGGTCACGAGCTTTTTCTAGTTGGCTGCGTGCCTCATTCTCAACCTCTGACAGCTCTCGGTAGCGAGTAGCCGCATCGGTTCCCGCTTCCACGGTCTCCTCTTGATGAGCCGCTTGTTCTACCCGCGCCGCCGACAGTTTTTCCCGCGCCGTCTCAGCCGAGCTTTCTGCTCTTTTAAGCCGCGAGCGCGCCGCCTCTAAACGTGCTTTTGCGGTTTCTAATTCTCGTTCCAGGCGGGCACTCTTTTGGGTTTTCTGCTGTACTTCCTCCCGTAACTCCTGGGCTTGACGCGTTAGTTCCCCAACCTTCCGGGTGCTTTCTTCCCGGGCAGCTTGCGCCGCATCGCACTGTTTGCGCCGTGCCAAAGCCTCCTCGTCCTTAGCTGCCAGTTCGCTTTGCAGCCGCGCTAAATGATTTTGCCGTTCTGCAACGCTAGGACCAGATGGCACCGGTTCCGGTTTCGACAGGGAAGCAGCTCGTTCTCCTGCCAGCGCCCCCAAAGCCCGCAAACGCTCGGTGAGGGTGGTCAGTTGTTGCCAAAGGTTAGCGGCTCTGCCTGCTAAATCACCTTGCTGCGCATCAGCGTTTAATTTTTCTAGTTTTTCACGCTGTTTAGTCAGCTGCGTCGCTAATTCTTCGCGTCTAAGCGACAGAGTTTGTTCACTTTCCTGATAGCGGGCAAGCTGCAAGCGGAGCTGCTGCAGATCATCCGCCAGGATCCGACACCCAGCGTCACGCGCCTGCGCCTGTAAAACCGCCGCTCGCCGCGCAGTTTTCGCTTGCCGCGCTAATGGCCCCAGTTGTTTTTGAATCTCTTGAGTCAGATCAGAAAGCCTAGAGAGCTTATCTTCCAATCCCTCAAGTTTGCGCAATGCCCGTTCTTTACGCCGCTGGTGTTTTAGCACCCCCGCGGCCTCTTCAATCAAAGCCCGGCGCTGGGAGGGATCCGCTGAAAGTACCTGATCGAGTTTGCCCTGCCCGATAATCACGTGCATATTGCGTCCCATACCGGTATCGGACAGCAGTTCTTGGATATCTAACAGCCGGCAGGGGGTACCGTTAATCGCATATTCGGAGCCGCCCTGACGAAACAGGGTCCGGGAAATGGTAACTTCCGAATAATCAATCGGCAGTTCTCCATTGGTGTTATCAATGGTGAGCGCCACTTCGGCACGCCCGAGGGAAGCGCGGGAGCTGGTACCCGCAAAAATGACATCCGCCATGGATCCGCCGCGCAGATTCTTGGCGCCTTGTTCTCCCATCACCCAGGCAAGGGCATCAACAATATTGGATTTGCCGGAACCGTTGGGGCCGACTACGCAGATGATTCCCGGAGTGAACTGCAAAGTGGTGGCGCTGGCGAAAGATTTAAATCCGCGCAGCGTCAACGACTTTACATACATCTATTTACTCCCGTTATTCAGAGATTTCCGGGAACCAAATCTTAATTTCGCGAGCAGCTGCGGCAGGAGAATCCGCCGCGTGTACCAGGTTCTGGATATGCCCACTGTCATAGTCGCGTCCAAAATCTCCGCGAATGGTCCCGGGGGCGGCCTCTGTGGGGTTAGTGGATCCCACTAGGGAACGCACTCCTTCCACTACCCGGGTACCTTCGATAACGGCAGCCACAATCTTTCCGCTCTGCATAAAATCAACCATAGATTCAAAGAAGTGCTTACCCCGATGCTCTTCATAGTGATCCTGCAGCTCGTCATCGGTAGCTTCTGCTACCCGCAACGCCACGATTGCGTAACCTTTTTGCTCGATGCGCGCCAAAATTTTTCCGACCAATCCGCGATGATAGCCATCGGGTTTCACCAGCATCAAGGTGTATTCCTTATTCGGATCCAGTTTAAGTCCGCTCATTGCCGCAACCTTTCTTCTTTTCCCGTTCTTTTCCTCGGGATTTACTTTTCTAAGGATACCGGCAAAGGTCCGACTCCAATTCGTTTTATTAACTCCGCTGATTCGGCGGAGGACGCCAGGATATCCGTAGGAGGCGGAGGCACAATATTTTCCGAGGTAGTATTACTTTTTTCGACAGCGGCATCCTGGTGCGGTTCTGGGGTTTGCGCAGCAGCTGCCCGTAACTGCGTCACAGCTTCCGGTTCTGACATCTGGTCAGTAGCGATTTCCTCTGGCCAAGGCGCGTTAGAGTCACTAAGTTCTGCTTCTACCGCATCTAGTGCCCGGCGAGACTCCCCGCCCTCGGCAGCAATCCGTAGTTCCGCTCCCGGCTGCACTTTTAACCCCATCAGCGCCAATACGCTACCCGCATCGACATCATTAATGGTCACCTGAGCATCAAATCCGGTAGCGATCCTCGCTAGTCGCGCAGCCGGACGCGCCGAAAGCGGCTCGGTGCCGCCGTACACCACAGTTCGCGGAGCGAGCGGGTCTACAGCGGGAGCAGGGGGCAAGATATCGGCGGCGTCCTCTTCGGGGAAAAATTGGGCAGCCGCGCTAATCGAACGCAACACTTCTGTCAGGTCGGCACCTTGCGCAGCCGCCACTGCCCCCGCGGCAGTTCCTTCTATCAGGGGGCCGCGTCCCAGGCGCAGCGAGCGCTCTCCCAAGTCGGTGATTACCTGCTGGCAGGCCAGACGGGCGGCTCCAAAATCTGCCATCAAGACGATTGCGCCCTGCTCGGACATTTTTTCCATTACCGCCGATACCTGGGTAGTCACTATTTGCGAGGCGGTGCCCAAACCTTCATCATGGCACCCGCAGGGCTCGATAATAACTTCCGGAGCTAGCGTGGAGACCACTTCGCATACCCCGCGTGCCAGGGTCTGCGACTGCGAAACGATAATAAAGGCGGTTTGCGGACGCATGATTTTTCCTCCCAGGTACAGATGTCTCCTCTAGGTTATCGCGCGGTTGGTTGCGACTTAAACCCTATTAGATGGCATCCAGGTCTTTGGCGATTAGCTCCGCAATCGCCGCCACTGCCTGCGGATTTTCGCTTTCCACGGTGACCTCCGTGCCGCATTCGGCCCCTAAGGTCATGATTAGCATCATCGAAGTGGCAGCTACGGGCGCTCCCCCAGCGGTTGCCATAGTGATTTCTTCCGCGAACTCAGCGGCTTTATCGGCGATAATCGCGGCCGGGCGAACATGTAGTCCCACCGCGGATCCTACTTTCACTGTTTTAGAAGCCATTATTTATGTTTTCCTTGTTTATCTGCCGCTTAAGCTTATGCCTTGGCTGCTACCGGTTTTTTGCGATTCATCTTGGCGATGGTAACTGTCGCCGCCCCCACTGCTACTCCCGCTAGCAGGGCGATAAGTGCCCCAAAAATATTGGAGTAAGCAAATAGTACGAAGATTCCCCCATGGGGAGCACGACAGCCTACCCCTAGTGCCATAGCCAGGGCACCAGTTACTGCCCCGCCCGCCATCATGGAGGGGATTACCCGCAACGGGTCGGTAGCAGCAAAGGGGATCGCGCCCTCGGTAATAAAAGATAACCCCAATAACCAAGCGGCTTTACCGCTTTGTTGTTCTGCCGGCGAATATAGTTTCGGCCGCAAGGTAGCGGACAGTGCCATAGCTAAGGGCGGAACCATTCCGGCTAGCATAGCTGCCGCCATGAACTCATACGCCCCATCGGTAGCTTGCGACAATCCGGCGCTTGCTACCAGGTAGGCAGCCTTATTGACCGGCCCTCCCAGGTCGAAACACATCATTAGACCGATCGCGATCCCCAGCAGGATCGCAGAGGAGCCGGCCAAAGAGTTCAACAAATTTTGCAATCCGCTCATCAAAGCCGCCAGGGGGCGTCCCAGCAGCAAGAGCATTAACAAGCCCATGAGCAGGGTGGTAATTAACGGTATGATCACCACCGGCATCATCCCCGCTAACCAACGCGGAGATTTCAAAGTAAACAGCCAGTTGGCAATGATTCCGGCCAGGATTCCGGTGACTATCCCCCCAATAAAACCGGCTCCTACGATTGAGGAAATCGCCCCGCCAATAAAACCGGGAGCAATACCAGGCCGGCCGGCCAAGCCATACGAGATATATCCTGAAAGCGCCGGCACCAGCAGACTCATTCCAGTTTGCCCCAGAAAGACTAGCAGAGCTCCCAGGTACAGTGGCAGTCCGGAACGGTTGGTAAGAATTTTTCCTTCCCCGAAGGGGCCAGCATCTGGCAACTTCCACAGCGAGAAATTCAGAGAGATATCTTGTGCCGGGTCGGCTACATCGTAGCCTCCCAAGAGGAATCCTAAAGCGATTAAAAGACCGCCCGCGGCCACGAAGGGAATCATATAGGAAACTCCCGCCATTACTGCCTTTGGGATTAGTCCTCCCCAGCTGGAGATTTTGGCTTTTTTAGCCGGCTCAACAGCGGATGCGGAAGTCGCCTGCGGGGCTTTAGCTTTTGCTATCGCCTCCTGAATTAGTTTCTCGGGATCATTGATGGCCGCTTTTACTCCCACATCTACTAGGGGCAACTGGGCAAAACGCTCCGGATCCTGCACGCTAATATCGTGGGCAAAAATAGCTCCCGCCGCTCCGGCGATGAGGGCAGGATCTAATGGCTCCAGGTGTCCAGATCCTTGTGCCTCTACATGCACCGGGATTCCCAATTCTTTACCTTTATTCAGCAGGGCATCTGCCGCCATATAGGTGTGCGCAATCCCGGTGGGGCAAGAAGTCACCGCCACCAAATATTCATCCTGTTCATCGGCGGTTTTCTGGTCTTTCCTCCGCAGCTTTGCTGGTTTTAGGGGAGCGTGGGAAGTGGGGGCAGCCTTCTCCGGCGTAACTCTAGGAGCAGCTTTCTGCTTTTCAACTGGGGCAGGTGTAGGTACCGGCGGTGCGGCCGGAGATACAGCCTCCCTAATGATTTGTGCTGCCTTTTCGGTAGAATCTACAGACCTTAAAGCAGCTAGGAAATTTTTATCCACCAGTTTTTGGGCCAGTTTTTTCAGCAGCTGTAAATGTTCTTGTCCTTGCCCTTCGGCAGCGGCAATCATAAAAATCAAATCGGCCGGGCCGTCTGGGGCTCCAAAAGTTATTGGCTCTTTTAAACGCGCAAAAGCAAGAACGCTAGTATTCACCGCTTGGGAACGGCAGTGCGGAATCGCGATCCCACCGGGCATTCCGGTCGCAGATTTAGCTTCCCGCGCCAAGAGGTCGCTGACCAACTTATTTTCGTCAGCGCGACCGCTAGCAGCAATTTTAGCTGCCAGTGCTGTAATCACGCTGTCTTTATCGGCTCCCAAGGGCTCGTCTAAACTCGCCAATATCGGGATTATAAGCTTCTCCTCTGCCATGCTTCTCCTATTTTGTGGGGCAACTTTAAAAGCTTAGTTTGGTTATTTTAACTTGTTCGAGAGGGATATTTTCTGAGGTAGGCGACCGGGTTCCGTTTTCGCGCAGGCCTGCGCCCCAGGAATCGGTATCTTTGCCTTCCCACAGCCGTTTCATTCTCGACGAGTTTCTCCGGCGCTGCTGCTCGTTTGCGGTTATTCTATTTAACGTTTCCCCAACAGTTCAATAGTTTTGAGGGTTTGTAGGGTCTTTTATGTTCTTTATCTGCTGTTCTCCCCGCTAAGGCGGGAGTTTCTGTGTTTATCTTGTTAAACGCATCGAGACGTGTAACACTGTGATCATTAAAAGGCCTCGGTGAGGAGAAAAGTTGTCCGCAACAGAAACAATTTATGGAACTCCGGTAGTAAATGGCCTAGCTTACGGACCGGCCGCCTGGGTGAGCCGTTTTGAGATCCCCGAACTATCTGCCGCTAAAATCCCGTTGTCTAAGCGTAAGGCTGAGGTCGAGCGCTACCTGCAAGCTGCCCAAACGGTATCCGAACGTCTGCTGACTCGCGCCAAAGACACTATCGGCACCGCCTCGGATATTTTAGCTGCGCAAGCTGAACTCTCTCGCGACCCCGGATTCAAGAAAATGGTGGTGCAGGCGATAAATAAAGGCACCCCGGCTGCCAGCGCCGTAATGACCACCACCGACACATTTTGCAGGATGTTCGAGCAGGCCGGCCGGTTGATGGCAGAGCGCACCATCGATCTAAACGATCTGTGCTTGCGGGTGGTAGCCGAACTACTAGGGGAAGCAGAACCGGGACTACCGCACCTAAGCGAGCCCGCAGTGCTTTTCGCCGACGACCTTGCCCCCGCCGATACCGCCGGCCTTAATCCGGAAGAAATCTTGGCTTTGGTTACTGAACAGGGCGGCCCCACCTCGCACACTGCGATTATCGCTCGCCAACTGGGGATCCCCTGTATCGTGGCGGTGCGTAAACTCCACCAGATTTCGCAGGGGGAACCGGTATTTGTAGATGCCTCCCTCGGCTCAATTACTATCGGCGCCGCCCCCGATGAGGCGCGTGCCAAAGTTACAGCTGACCTGAGAGCACGCGCAGCTATCCGCAATTGGCAAGGCCCGGCACGCCTCGCCAGCGGCGAAGCGGTAGAACTGCTCGCCAATGTGCAAGATGGCCAAGGCGCAAGGAAAGCGGCTGCCGGATATGCGCAGGGCGTGGGGCTTTTCCGCACCGAGCTTTGTTTCTTAGATTCCATGAAAGAACCTACTTGCCCGGAGCAGGCAGAAAATTATTCGCGAGTGTTCGCCGCTTTCCCCGATAAAAAAGTGGTTACTCGCACCTTGGATGCCGGCTCGGATAAACCGATTTCTTGGGCCACTTTAGAGGAAGAACCTAACCCTGCCCTCGGGGTGCGGGGGCTGCGCACTACCGGGATTGACGAAGATCTATTCACCCGGCAGTTAGATGCCATTGCACAAGCCTCCCAGGGACATCAGGGAAAAAACTGGGTGATGGTACCGATGGTGTCTACCTTGTCCGAGGCCAAGTGGGTAGCGAAGTTGATTCGCGGACGGGGACTTACTGCCGGAATTATGGTGGAAGTTCCGGCAGTCGCGATTATGATTGACCAGTTCTTAGCGGAGGTTGATTTCGTTTCTATCGGCACTAATGACCTCGCCCAATATGTGATGGCTGCCGATCGGATGAACGCTAATCTGGCAACCTATACGGATCCGTGGCAACCGGCGGTTTTAACTTTGATTTCCCGGGTAGCCGGAGCAGGAGTGCATCTAGGTAAGCCGGTAGGGGTATGTGGGGAGGCAGCGGCTGACCCTATTTTGGCGTGCGTACTCATCGGTATGGGGGTCACTTCCCTATCGATGGCGGCCTCAGCTATTCCCGGGGTGGGTGCCCAACTGGGAAAAGTTACCGCAGAACAGTGTGAAAATGCTGCTCACGCCATTTTAGAAGCGGTCGATAGCGGAGATGCTCGGAACAAAGCCCGCAGTGCCCTCGGGATTGGGTACTAAATTAGTATCCGGCGGGAGCAGTGCCAATCGAGAGGTATTGTCCCTCCCCTAAATCGACAATATCGCCGGCTTGTAGCTGCACCGGCTGCGCCGGATCTATCGGGTAGATTTGTCCCCCGCGACGCAAACGCGTGCCATTTACCGATTCCAAATCTTTCAGGGAGGGGTTTCCGCCCTCGTCGATATACAGCAAACAGTGAGTGCGGGAAATCTGTTTAGCCGGGCTGGGAACGCTCATAGTTTGGGCTTGTGGATAGGAAGAAGTGGCAGCATCGGGGCGGCGGCCCACCACAATCGCGTCCTCTAAAATCATGGACTGCCCCTGCCCGGAGGTAACCGTATAGCGGGGAGCTGGCTGATACTCGGGCACTGCCCCGTATTGTCCCTGCCCATAGCCGGCTTGACCATAGGGTTGCTGATATTGCGGCTGTTCGTAGACGGGTTGCTGATAGCCGGGTTGGTTATATGCGCCCTCTTGATAACCAGGAACGCCCTGGGGAGAATAGCCCGGATATTGGGGTACCGCAGGCTGCTCGCCGTAGGGATTAGGGTAGGCAGCATTCGCCTGCTGACCATAGGGATCGGGGTTGCCATGCGCCGGTACACCGGATTCCGCCTGGGGGGATCCATAAATCCCGCTGGGCGGTACATAACCTGCATTCGCTGCACCCGACTGGTTCGGGTAGTACTGGTAGGGATCGTTATCCATTGATTTGCCTCCATTACCAACCGGCAATTTTGCGCTGTGCTATTGGCACCAGTCTACCCCAGGCGAGGTTTTCCCATCTAAGCTAAGCGCAAAAACTTTTACGCACCATTTACCTCCCTGAGGCTGGAGAGTTATTTTCGGTTCCGTAACCGTATGAGTACCTGCATCCTTGCCATCTTGGATCACCTGCACCTGGTAGGACGCCGGGGAATCCCCACCGCCCGCTTTCCAGGTAAGCACAATTTGGCCATCCGCGGTGGATTTTCCTTCCAGGGCAGTAACCGGGGAAATTTCAGCAATAATTCCGTCATCCGCCGAGGCAGTAATCAGGGGCTCGCTGGAGCTCGGCGCAGTTTTAACCGCGCTGGTACCCGCGTTGAAATAGTAAGAGACCCCGGCAGCAGTCCCGGCTATCAACACCAGCGCACCAATAATGGCTAGGAGAATCCGCCGCCATCCCAGCCGAGATGTGGGTAGTAGGGAACGCGAAAGTGCCGCGCTAGAGTGACTCCCCACGATTAAGGGACTATCTGCCCGCCCACCTTCTTTATCCGGCATGGAGCCTTGGGAACCGGAGACGTCCTTAAGGCGGGTAACATCCGGATCGGTAACCACCTGCGCCAAAGTCGGATTATCGCTTGCGATATCCATGCTGGTCAACGGAAGAGAGAGTCGGCGCTGCACTTCCTGTAGCGTGGCCCCAAATTGCGCGGCACTTTCGGGGCGCTCCGCCGGATCATGCTGCAATGCCCAGGCCAAAATCTCACGCAAAGGGGAGATCAATTGGGGCGCATCCAGGCGGGGATCTGAATATAAAACCCGCTGAGTCAACGCAGATACCGAGTTATCACCGCCCGGAATCTCGAAGGGACTATACCCGGTAACTAGCGAATGCATAGTTGCCGCCAGGGAATAAATATCACTGGTGGCTTCGGCCAAAGAGTTCTCGTCGTGCTGTTCGGGAGGCGCCCACGGCACCGATAACCCTAAAACATCGCGGTGAGCCAGGGGCTTACCCAATGGCAAAGCTAAACCAAAATCCGATAAAACCGGGGTGGAGAATTCCGAAAACAGCACGTTTGCCGGTTTCACGTCCCGGTGGGCGAGCCCGGCTCGATGCACCGTTTCTAAGGCTCCTGCCAAGCGAATAGTGGTATCTAAGGATTCTGCAAGTGAAAGCGGCTGGCGGCGGACGCGCTGCGACAAATTCGCCACCGGACAGTGCTGCAATACCAAATAGGGACGCCCATCCGGGAGTTTTCCGGTTTGAAATAAAGACAGGATCGCCGGGTGAGCACAGGTAGCAGCTAGCGCGTCGGCCTCGGTAGTGAAAACTTGGCGCCCTTCCCTACTGCCTAGTTCTCGCAGTACTTTGACTGCTACTTTGCGGGCGGGACGTTTTTGTTTATAGAGATAAACATCAGAAAATCCGCCTCTACCTAACAGCGATTGCACGCTAAATCCCGGGATTTTAGGGGGTGTTTGGCTCATGATCATCCCCTTTCCGTAACCGCGTTTCATCCGTATTTTGGGGCGAGGGCGCCCGGCGGGTATAGTCTAGCGACTCCGGGGGTAAAACTGGAGGCTCCGGAGGCCTCGGGGGAGCCGGTGGTTGCGCAGTAGCAGCTGGATTTGCCCCGCGTTTCGGTTCCTTAGCTACCGCAGTTGCTTCGTCTACCGGCGACCGGGAAGGCTGCGGCAGTCCTACTTGTCCTAGGCGGGTGGCTTCCGAAAATGCTACTCCTCCCGCCGGGCCCGGGGTAGTTTCTTCGCTACTGCCGGGCGCCAAGGGAGTACGCAACTGCTGATATTCCTGTTCAGTAAGTCCCAAAGCTAGGCTCGGTAGCGACATTTCTTTACGGGGAGTTAAGACTTTCCCCACCCCGGGAATTTTCTCTAGCTTTTTAGCAAAACTACTGCGAATAAACCGGTTATAAAGCGAGGACGGCCGAATCGCTGCCACCAGTGCTTTAGCTTTCCCAGCTGCCACTTTCCAACTGTCAGTCAGCTGCTTAACTAGCTGCCAAGCCCAATCGGAATCAATCTCGCTATCGCTGCTGGGACTGTAATCCAAGTAATCAGCGATCCCTGCCAGTTCGCGCGCTCCTGCCTGCGGTTTCGCCTGGCTGACAGCCCCCAAATAACTATCGATTATCCAGGCGGCCTCTTGCCGAGTAGCCCCCGCTGGGAGCCGGATTCCGCGATCCCGGAAACGGTCAACTATTTCTTCCCAAGCTCCCTTGAGACGATCCTGGGGTTCTTTAGCGCGCTGCCTCCTCCGGGAGCGATACCACTTAGCTAAGAGCGTTAACAAGATGGGAGAAAGCAACAGCAGCAGCCAACCACCATATTTGGCGACTTGCGCCAGCGCTGCCAGAATTTGCATTCCCGTGGAATGATTATCGGCATGGGCTTGTTTTTCCACATGCGGTAACACCGGTGGAGTAGCCGGTGGCGGCGGGGGCTGCAGTACCTGGGGTTTGGGAACCGATTTGGGTTGTGGCTGATCGGTGCGAGGTACGCGATCGCGCGGGGGCGTGGGGTCGAAGGGGATCCACCCGACCTCTTTAAATTTCACTTCTACCCAGGCGTGAACGTTATCCCCTTTAAGTTTCAGGTTCCCACCCGCTTTTTTATCGCCCGGATAGGCACCGAGCACCACTCGCGCTGGAGCCCCGAACGCTCTGACCATTAGCGCCATCGCTACCGCGTATTGTTCATCGTCTCCGATTAGTTCTTTCCCTTGGAAAAACTGGCTCATCCGGGCGGCGCGATGCCCGGGTCGAGAAAGTCCATCGGAGCCATCGGAGAAGAAACCTTGCCCCGATAGATAGGACTCCACATTGCGCACCTTTTGCAAGGGGCCGGTCGCCCGCGCAGTTAACTGGTTGTTGAGCTCGGCAATTTCTACCGGCACCGCTTCATCTTTACCTTGCGGTATGGGATCGAACTCTAGGCCAGAGATCCGAGAATCGCTAGGAATACGTTCCTTGGCAAAACCTATCTGATAGGACAGATCTGCAGGGTTAGCGGTAAAAGCCGAGCGTAGGGAGGCCGAATAATAGACTACCGGCTGGGGTTGGGTTGTAAATTTTAGAGATTGCGCATCACCTAGCAACGGAACCCAAGGTTGATCATAGTTGACCAGCTTAACTTGGGCTTTACTGTCAGCGGACACCCCTTTATCTAGAATCGAATCCACCTGCACAAACTGCGCATTTAACTGGGGATCGATTTTGAAAACGGTACCGTCATAGGCATTCATAGTGGCAAAACGCATCCGCGTACCCGCCGGATAGTTTTTTACTTCCGCAATAGTTTTGTCTTTCCAGTCGCGGGAAAGGTGCCTAAAAGAGGCTAGCGGCGAAATAAAATCTTCCAGTTCCACCGGCGGAAGCACATGCGTGCGCAGCACTTCCCGGTTGTCTCGCCCGGTAATCCCCGCCAAAGATGCCGAGGCCAGACAAATAATTAGGGTAACCGCCACCATCGCCAGCGGGCGGATAAAACGGTTTTTCTTCCTTGCTCCCGCTAGGTTAACTGCACGGGTTCGTGCCTTGGCCGCGGCCTCGCTGACCAGTCCGCACCACAGCAACACGAGGAAGAAATAGGCACCTCCCGCCCAGCGCGCTGCCGGGACTAGCTGAGATCCCCAGGCAATCGCTACCACCAGACTAATAGTGGCGGGGACTAGCGCCACCCAAGGCCGGCGGGAAGCCGCGGCTAATCCTGCTAGTAGCGCGGTAATTAGGCAGGTGAGGAAGGGTAGCACCGCTGCTCCCCCGGCTGCACTCAGCGGCAAGGGTGCCGTGAGAGTATCTCGCCAGCAGGTCACCGCGGAAGTCACTAGCAGTTGCAAACCGGATAGAGTGGGGTAAAACTTTCGCCCCAAGGGATCAGTGGCCGCCAGAGTGGGGCCAAAGAGCAAATACACCCCTAGTAACAAGGTTAAAATGGAGACTACTCCCAGGTGCCAGCGGCGGCTAACCAGGGCTACTAGGCAGCCTAAAAGCGCTCCGCTGCTGGCCGCTATTGCCCCGGTGAAACCTACAAATGGCAAAGAAAACAGGTAACAGGGAACGACTAGGAGCAGCAGGGAGCTCAGGCTCACAATCTCGGATCTTTTCACGCTAGACTCCCCCCGCTTAATGCCGGCGGTAGCTGCGAGAGCTCCCCAATATTTAGCAGCCTACGAGAGGAGGCTCCTCGGCGGGTTAAGGTAGCGCCGGCATCAGCGCGAATACCGGTAGTAGCCATATCGGCAGCCGGTAACAAACAGATTTGTTGCAGTCGGCGCATATTTACTCCCGGCCCGCAGATTAGGGAACACACCGAAGCCTGCGCTTCATGAGCTAGCGCCCAGCGCACCAGGTGGCGATAGTCTGGGGCGCCCTCTGCGGGCTGCACTTCGGTTAGAAAATCTAGAACTGCCCGGGCAGTGGCCGCTTTCAATACGGTTTTCCCCGCATAAAGCGTCAGGGGCTGCCCACTGGACAGGGAGGATACTGCCAGGGAGGCCGCTGCCTCTACCGCTAATTCGAAGTCTGCTTCCCGGTAGTTTTCTCGTTTCAAATCCAACACAATCAAATGGTGGGAGCGGCGGGTCTCGAGGTATTGCCGCATCATTAACTGACCGGTATGGGCAGACATTTTCCAGTGAATATGCCGGCGATCATCTCCACTTTCATAGGGACGCAAGGCATGAAATGCCGCATCTGAACTAGTTATGACCTGCGAGGTCGCTCCCTCCATATCTCGGGAATAGCCACTTAAAGCCCCCAGGGCGGAAGTGAAGTTGGGATACACATATACGTCTTGCGATTCCGGCCAAGACCGCACCCGGCGGATTAATCCCAAAATATCTTCCCGCACCGTGCGGGGCGGCCCCACCACAATCTTTTCTCGCCGTCTGGTTTGCAATTGAAATTCCCGAGTGAAACTCTTGCCGGAACGCAAAGTAGGTACCGCGATATCGGCTTGTTCGGTTCCCAGCGGCAGCTCTATTTTCAGCGCCCGCACCGCGCGGCGCCCATTGTTGGTCGCCACCGCGCGTCCTATTAGCTCTTGCCCTTTGCGGAGCCGATCTTGCGCTACCGTTACCCGCAGCGCCAGCTCACCTCCGCCCCAGGTTTGCGCTACCGCCGCCAGCAGCGCCAAGAGCGCGGCAAACATAATGGCCGCAGCTTCCGCCCAATCCCATGCCAGGTAGGCACCCAGGCTAGCCAATCCCCCCAACAGGACTAACCACCCCAAACCGGTGAGCGGAATTTTGCGCAGAGCAGTAAGGTAGGTACTCGAGCGCGCCTGTTTCCAGGCTTTATTTCCGCTTTTTAGCGCGGTTTTTAGCGCAGTAGTGGTGGTTTCGGAAACTTTCATTATTTAGGCCTGCGAATCCACTGGCGGAGGTACCTCGTTTAGTGCCCGCTCAACTACGCTTTGCGCGGTTGCTCCTTCGAAGAGGGCGTCGGCGTCCATAATAATCCGGTGCGCCCAAACCGGTACTGCCAGGGTCTTAATATCATCCGGCAACACATAGTGGCGCCCTTGGGAAGCCGCCCACACTTTGGCCATCCGCATCATCCCGATAGTCGCTCGGGTTGAAACCCCCAGGTTAACCGCATCATCCAAGCGGGTCGCTTCCGCGAGTTGCTGCACATACCGGGTAATCTGCCCGTCGACGTAGTTTCGCAGTCCTAGCTGTTCCCAGGTAGCGATTTCATCGGATTCAACTACCGGTTTTAGATCCTTCGATAAATCCGGTTGGGCGGCACCGGAAAGAATCTTAATAGCGGTTTCTTGGTCGGGATACCCGAGGGAAATTTTTATCAGGAAGCGGTCTAGCTGCGCTTCGGGAAGTTTATAGGTACCTGCCTGCTCTACGGGGTTTTGGGTGGCGATCACCAGGAACGGTGATTCCACCGGGTGCACCACTCCATCTACGCTGACTTGCCGCTCTTCCATCACCTCTAGCAGGGCAGATTGGGTTTTGGGGCTGGCCCGGTTGATTTCATCCGCCAATACGATATTGGCGAAAATCGGTCCGGCGTGAAAATCCCATTCTTTAGTTTTCTGGTCATAGACGGTCACTCCGGTAATATCGGTGGGCAGCATATCGGGAGTGAACTGAATCCGGCTATGGGAGGCATCCACCGAGGCAGCTAGCGCCCGCGCCAGGGCGGTTTTCCCAGTTCCGGGCGCATCCTCTAGCAGGACGTGTCCGCCTGCGAGGAAAGCCGCTAACACTAGACGCACCTGGTGTCCTTTGCCGAGTATCGCCCGATCAACATTTTCGGCTATCTGCGCGAAACGGGTGGCTAACTCAGCAGCTTCGGCCTGTTTCAGGATCATATTGCGATCTCCTTTTCGGTTTTCCGGGCAAGTAAATCCTGCCCGCTAAGAATTGGGTCGAGGTACTTATAGGCGGCCAGGGCGCACCCGCGGGCGTTCATCCGCCCCGGAGAATCTGAACAGCTCCCCCAGGGCAGTGTTCCTGCTCGTGCGGATACCGGCAGTTCTATTTGAGGGGTTAGGTGCGGCCATAGCGGTTTGGATCGCGGAAGTAAAGGAGTAAATTCCAGGTAAGTTCGCAGATAGACAGGAGTGGTCGCGGTATTTCCCTGCCCGCGCGAGTAATAGTCGGGGACAGCGGTATCTGGTATCGAAACCACTAGCTCCTTACTATTTAGCTTCTTGCCACCGCGGAAGACCAGCTGCGCAGTAATCTTCCAGGTCTCGCCGGGGTTCAGATTCGTGAGGGTTATAATCCAACCGCGCTCAGCAATGGGACTCAGCTGGTAGTCGTTCCCCAGCGATTTTCGACTGTTTTGTTCTTTCCCAGAAACTACCAAATCTAAGTCACTGTTGATATCCCAAACGTCTAATCCGCTCACATCTACGTTGATAACCGCCCGAGTGTCGGTTCTTGCGCTTTCGACCTCTGCAATCGCCGTGATAGCGGGATTTTCCTGGGCGGCTAGATCCGCTTTTACCGATGTTGACGCTACCTTATTTCGCTGAAAATCACAGGTGTATTCAACTTTTAGGCCAGTTTGTGCCCGCGGGTTCGTAAACTGGAAAGTTCCATCGCTAGCTACGGGGTTTCCCGCTACCCGGGTGGCCCTACAGGAACCGCTATCTCCGGCGGGGGCATTTGCTCCATTCAGTGTCACCTCGGCGAGATTGGATCCTGCCCGCTTTAAACTAGCGCTAACGTTATTTTTATTGAAAGCGTCAAAAGTTTCGAAGTGGCCGCTAGCTGCCGGCCCCGACTTAGTGTTGACCGCGTAAACACTGAAATTGTGGGGTCCGCCCGGTATCTCCGAAACGTTCAAAGTGGTACCTTTAGCTTCTCGAGTGCCTGCTCCCTCTATGGTCACCACATAGTGATCAATCGGAGATCCCCCATTAGTGCTGGGGGCATCCCAAGTTAGCGTCGCAGTCCCGGCAGCACTACCGGGGGTGCCTCTCGGATTTCTGGGGGCACTGGGCAGGACTTCCACTTCTATAGCCGGGGAGGGCCCCGAGGGTTTGGAGTCCCCTACTCGGTTGGTGGCCACTACCGTAAAGCTGTGCGATTTGCCTGGTTCCAGTCCGGGGAACTCCACCAGCGTTGCCGGGGAAGTAATAGTTTTACCGGAAACCGAATCGGTAATTTTATATCCGGTGATCGGCGCCCCATTGGCCGCGGGTGCCACCCAGGTGACCGTGGCAGTGGTGGAATCACTGATTCTGGCAGTTACGGAGCTGGGTGCATCGGGGACTGATAACACCCGGATTCGGGCGGTGCCGGTCACTTGGCGATCGGGGTCGTTACTGGCATCTTGCAAAGTGTAAGACACCACTAGGTCACCTTTAAAACCAGCTGCCGGGGTTACCGCGAGCTGGGTTCCCGAAGCCGAGGCCTGCCCGGATCCTTGCACCACGCTGGGCGAACCCACAGTTTTTAAGGGCTTTCCGGGATAGGGATTGGTGGCGTACCGACTTAAATCGATATTTAGGGTTTTCCCGGATTCGCCCTCGAGATCAATCGCGGTTACCTGAATCAGCGGACGGGTGGAGCTGACCACTCGCACCGGTATTTTCCCGGTAGTAGGCGCAGAGCCGTCCTCTACGGTGACTTCGATATTGCCGGCGTCTCCTTTTGCTTTCCCGGCTTCAGCAGAAACTGAAAGCCGGGTGCCACTGAGGGAGGCCTTAATCCCTGCCGGGACTGCCCCCAGGCGATACCGCATTTTCGTCGGATTGTCCCCATCTTCGTCACTAACCATGTCGGCCAGATTGACGCTAACAGCTTCTTCGCCTGCAGCTACGTCTATACGCGTGGGGGTAAATACCGGAGGACGATTACTGGTGGGTTTAACCTCGATGGGGAGGGTTAAAGAGGCGCTGAGGGCGGAAGAATCATTTGCCTGTCCGTCGCTTACCTGCATCACTAGGGAAGTTTTCCCAAAAAAATCGGGATTAATACTTACTTGGAAAGAGTCATCGCCTGACATTTTCACGCCCCCCGCAAATCCGGCGCCAAGGGTGATGGCTTTCGCGGAATGGATATGCGGGGTACGTGCCTTGCGGGTAATCACGTAAGAAGCCAAATCCACAGTTAAGGTTTCCCCAGATTTTGCTTTTATCGGCACGGTATCGGGATCAATATAGGGTTTTTGTTCGGATACCCCGGGCACATTAACTATCGCATTGGCACTTAAGCCATCCTCGTCAGTGACCGTATAGAGAACCAGTTGCCGCTTTGAAGGCGCCGGGATCACCAGTTTTTTCCCTTTGACACTTACGCCCGACTGCTGGCAGCTTACGGTTAGCGCGGCTCCATCCCCATCGGGGTCAACATCATTAGCGAGGACGTCCACTTCGATGGGATCGCCGACTTTTCGACCCCCCTCTTTGGCGGTGACCAGGTCATCGGCGGCCTCGGGGGCTAGTAAGGGGGCATGCGGGTCTACCTGCACGGTGGCAATGGAAGTGTCCTGCCCTCCGCGTCCATCGGTGATGGAATATTGAATCCCGTAGGAGTCGGATTGCTTGGGAGTCGTAAGTACCACCGCGTTCTCGCGGGCAGCAACTTTCAAACTTTCCCCGGGACTTTGCAGCGATTCGCCAATCAGGCTAACCCCATCTCCGTCTGGGTCGGTATCGTTAGCAGTCACCGCTACCGCGAGGGCGCGATTCGGCCTTACCCGCACCTCATCTGGGTTGGCCTGCGGTTTTTGGTTCAGAGCGGCAACCGGAGCCACCCCTACCTGTACCCGGGCAGTTCCTTGTTTACCGAAACGATCTTCCACAATATAGCTGAAAGTATCAGTACCGATTTTCCCGGCTATTGGTTGGTAATTGAGCCAACTGGGGCCGATATCTACTACCCCCATCTTGGGGGCGTCAGCGATTCCCACCAGGGATACCGAGTCCCCATCGGGATCAATATTGGTTAGTTCTACTGGTATCCGAGTAGTTTGCCCCGATATCGCCCGTCCGGTCACTACCCGAGGTTCGGGAGCGGAGTTATCGGAGGCATTGGCCGGTTTTATCTCTATGCTGACCCGCGCACTCGCCTGGTTCTGATTGGTGTCCATCACCGTATAGGTGGCCTCATATTTTCCGGGTTTCTTAGCCAAGAAGCGCACCTGGTTGCCAGTGACGAAGAATTTTCCGGCCTCCGCAGGGGTAGAGGTAGTGAGTTTCGGGGAAACTTTCAAAGTTAATCCCACCGGGGAGCGGTCGTTAGCCAGCACATTAACGGTGGCGACGTCCCCTACCCGCCCTTTGGCTTCATCGGGTTTCGCGTTGGGCGGGGTGGTTGCTGATTGCGAGTTCGAGGGAATAACCGTAACTATCCCTTCGGCACTGTCATAACCGTTGGATACCTGATATTTCAAAGTTTCTGCTTTGGTGATTCCCCGAGGAGCGGTGATGTTTAGCAGGGAATGATCCATCACGGTGGCCCGCAGTGGCGAGGACGCCCCCACGGTTACCGCCTGGGTGACCAGCACTTCCCCGGCTGGGTCGGAATCGTTAGCCAGTACATCGGATAGTACCTGCCCGCCCACGGGCAGCACCGCCATATCATCTTCTACCACCGGTTTTCCGCGTTTTCCGGTGGCAGCCACGTCCACGCGGATAACTCCGGTAGCGGTTGCCGGCCCATCGGAGACGGTATAGGTCAAGTAATAGGTTCCTTCTTGGTCGGAGCGGAAAGAGAGGGTTCCGCCCGCCAGGTCGGGGGTAACTTGCGGTCCGGTGCGCTCGATGTTTACCCCCGCCAAAGTCAAGGGATCACCGTTGGCGTCGGTGTCATTAGCCAAGGGGCGAATGGTGATAGTGGTACCTGCGCGCGCAAACGCAATATCACCGTTAGCCTCTGGAGGGACGTTTCCAGCTGCGCGCACATCTACTATTACGCGCCCCGTAATTTCTTGTCGCCCGTCCGATACCAGCACTTTTACTTCTTTTTTCCCTACCCCACTAGCTTGGTTACGGATTACCAGAGTGCCTTCTTGGCGATATTCAACCTGGTTATCTCCGTTACTAGCGGCTCCCGATAAAAACACGGGGTCACCGTCGGGGTCGGAAAATGCCGGCAGGGCGTTGTACTCTACTTGCTTTCCTGATTCGACCACCACGGTAGGTACCCGCTTTTGCAGCGGGGAACTATTTTGGGATTCGGGGACGACATTGACGGTCACATTCGCGGTGTCTACCCCACCCCTACCGTCTTTCGCCTGGTAGGTGAAGTTTATGGTTCCGGAGGTATCGGCGGGCAGTTCGATCCGCAACGCCGCTCCCCCGCGTACTGGTTTTACTTCTCCGCGGCTAACTTGGCCTACTACTTCGGCAGTCAGTAAATCTCCATCGGTGTCGGAATCATTTTCTAACACCGGCAGGGTGGTTATTTTCCCGGGTCGCGCCCCGAATACGTCATCGTGAGCAACCGGAGGAGTATTTTCTTTTTGCCGATCCTTTTGAGCTATCTGGTCGGTTTGCTGCGGGGAGTCTTCGCGCTCTTCCTCTCTCTTTAACATGCTAGAGATTTCATCCCAGTTATCTACTAGTTCCATGTTTTTATCAGCTAACCAGATCGCCCCATCAGTAGTGTCATTGAGCACCACCAAGTCGCGGTTCTTGCGAAACACTGGGGTCTGGGCGGTTTTTAGGCGCTCTAGCTCCTGCTGGGGACGATAAACTTTCCCAGCACATTCGCGTACGAACTTTCCGCTGCCTGCCCAGGCGCCATAGACGCACTGGGCCTTTACTGCCGGGCGTGCGGGGGTGCCTGCGCTTCCTCCCGAGGGAATCTCCGTGGTAGCCCCGCTGGAGAGATCTACTTTTATCAGTTTGTCTTGGTCTGCAAGTAGCGCATAGGGCTTTGCGGGACCGGATTCTTGCAGCGCCAGCTGGGAACCAGACACTTTTATTCTTTTCCCGCTAGGCAGGTACAGCACCCCTTGTGCACTGTCGAGGGCGACTGCTTGTTTTCCAATCCCCGCCACTTCTAATTTGGTGTTCACCGGAATCTGCGGAATTTCTACCCGTTCATCTTTCCAAAGTTTTCCTTCTTTGGTGACGGTCACTAACTCTTTGCTAGTCGGCGAAGCCAGGAAGAACGTCCCCTTTTCCCCTCCTGCCAGCTGGGCGCCTCGCAGGGAACGCACCGTAGCATTGGCGCGGTTACGCTCTTGAGACAGCAGGGATTGTCCGGCCCACAGCAATCCGGCTTCGGGGTCCAGGATTGCCAGGTTTGAACCGGATTGGGCAATTTGTTGTCCTTTCCCCAGGGAAGAGGAAGTCTCTAGCCGTACTTTCTTGGGGTCAATTTTTGCGGCTTCGCTGGCTGCTAGATTTTGAAAGTTAACGTTCTCTCCCGCCTGGGTAACGTCGAACTGTCCAGTTTTGGAGCGGACTGCCCCATCTAAGGCGCGGGAGGGAAAGTTTAAATGCCCCACCAGGTGTTGGGATTGATTAGTTACCCAGATTCCGCCGTCATTAAGGTCCACCTGCGCCCGGGTGATACCGGGATGCTGCCAGGCAAGATAGGCAATTACCAGGCTGAGAACCGTGAGGACCGCCAGGGAGACTTTGCGCAGTCGAGAGCGCATTTTCGCGCTCTTCTGCCGCCGCGCTCGAAAACTTGAATAGTCAGTCCTACCGGTTTGATATTGCGAGGATCCGTTTTGCCTGTGGGAAGGGCGAGATGAGTGCCAAAAGCGCCCTTTGCTTTTCCGCGACTCATTTCCCCGTGACCTGGCCACAGCGATGTCCTCTTCTCATCATCTTATCCCCGCCAACCTGGGAAAACATTTCCGCGCAGGTGGGGAACTAACCTGCAAGTGATTACCAATTAATGAGTCTACTAAACTTCCGGTCACCGCCGCCGCTTTTGGTCCGTTTTCCACAGCTATCGTTTTGGAGACTGCCCACTTCTACAGAGCTAGCAGGGAGGGCGCATACCCACACTGCCTTGTCACTAAACCGCGAGTAACCGGCCTCGCCTATCCGGGGTGTTATTAGGGGATAGTGCCGCTGCAGGCTAAGTTCTTGGTGCAGCTTAACCGCAGGGCGATGGTTTGGCTTTGCCCGGTGCGGAAAGTTACCAGGTAGCGGCTGCCGGATTCGTTTACTACTCCTTTTTCTGGCAGGGTAACTTTTTTTCCTGCCGTTTGCGCGCTGAGGAACCGCGCAGTTTCGCTACTACCTACTAGTTTGGTTACTTCGGCCCGGTCACCCCGAGTGAGCGCTGCCGCAATTTTTCGCCCCTGCGTTTCAATCTGTTCATTGGCGGCTTTATTGCGCGCTTCGCTCTCCACCCAGGTATGGAAGGTTTTTACCCCCCACGCCAGGCAGAGAGCGATCGCGACTATCTCTAGGGCAATTAGGACGTGCCAGAGACCGCGATGGGTAGTGGTCTTTTCCGGCATGATTTCCCTGTCCTTGCAGCTATTGTTGGCGGCGGCGCGCCGCGACAAGTCTGATTTCGGTAAGCAATCGTGTAACCAAGGTTAAACTCCTCTTAGTTCCAAGGCATAGTCACCCGCAGAAGAGCGATGCTATAATCAGCGCTGATTCTTTCACATACCCTGGAATACGCTCAACCCCAAACGGGTATTTTCCAAGTTTTTAGGTAAGTAAAGCCAGGGCTCCCTCAAATTCTGCAGCGAGAATACCCTGCGAGCTGCCACCTTAGCCACTGCCGACCGGAATAGGGCATCTCGTAGAGGTTGCCCCTACCCCACAATTAACGTAAAATGACAGCGTGCTAATAAAGAAAAAAGTTTCCTCCGTTTTTCAGTTTCTAGCCACTCTCGCGACCCTCGCGGTGATTGTGGCACTGGGGTCTACCAATCCGGCAGCAGCCGAGGGCGTGACCAGCTGGGATGATCTAGTAGCTAAAGCCGACACCTTCACTTCCGGGTCACACGACCTGACGATCACCGGCAACCTCACCGTGGGTGAGCAGTCAAAACCGCTGGTAGTTCCCGCGGGCGCCGAGCTCACTCTTAAAGGCAAGGGCAGCACAGTTACCGGAAAAAACAAGACGGCTGTGGAAGTGAAATCGGGCGGGAAACTGAACCTGGAGGGTCCCAACTTCACCGAAACGCAGTTCACGGTAAACGGAGACTTAAACTTTAGCGCCGGTTCCATTCACGATTCTGCCCCTGCCGGTCCGGTGATTTTCGTTAATGGCGGCACTTTCACCATGAGCGGGACTGCTGACTTTTCTAAGAACACCATGCCAGAGGGGAAAGTAGCTAACGCTGTCACGCCCGAGGGAGTAGATGCCAAAAAGTTAGCTCCCATTACCGTCTATAACGGAACGGCCACCATCAGTGGTGGCACCATTAAAGGTAATCAAGGCCTCCAGAAAGGCGGAGCTCTGGGAGTTTGGGGCATTGCAGAAAAATCGGCCACCCTTAACGTTAAAGGCGGCGAAATCGCTGAAAACAGCGTTCAGCATTCCAGACTTTACGGCTTCGGCGGTGCCATCTTTGGTGAAAAAACCAATGTGAACATCTCGGGCGGAAATATCCATCATAACTTCACCGAGCGCGGAGGCGCACTATACGCCGCAAACAGTACGCTTACGGTGAGCGACGTAAATCTACACGACAATCAGGCTAGTCGCGAATACCAAGGTCAAGGCGGTGCCCTCTTCTTAAGTGGGTCCAAAACTCTGATTTCGGGCGGTACTTTCAAAAACAACACCGCTCTAGGAGATGGCTATTCTTTCCAAGAGGATGGCCCGGGTGGAGCTATCTACGCAAATGGAGGGAACATAACCATCAATGGTGGATCGTTCACCGGGAATACTGCGGGTTCTTCCGGAGGCGCTATCGCATTTGGTGGTAAAGCGGAAGCGACCATTAACGCCGCTTATTTCTCGGAAAACAAATCCGAAGGCTTTTACGGCGGAGGCGCCATATACAACGATATTTCCACCAAACTGACCATTAACAATGCGCTGATTCGAAATAATTCCTTCAAGAAATTGATACTGATCGGAGCTGGAAATCACCGACCCAGCGTCCAAGGTGGCGGGATCTGGAACTGTCCCACTGGCCAAACTCACCTAAATATCACTAAGGGTGCAGCTATTTTCAATAACAGAACAGCCGATGTGGAGGAGAATAAGGAGTACAAAGGAGCCGGTGATGATTTCGCCAGTGTCACTGAACATTATGATGGCAAAATCGGAGCTGGTCAGCCGGTTTCCATTAGCCCCCGGATGCTAGGAGGCGGACAGCGCCTCTGGTATCAGGATGGATCTATTTATGGAAAACATCTCGACTGGGATCCTCCGCAGGAGCCTCGCTATAAAGAGGGCGGCGAAAACAAACTGATGCCTTATGACCAGGAAATCAATGAAAATAAGGCATACAAGTCGGTGCCCAGTGAAGACTCAAAGAAGCTCGCCGAAAAACTCGCCCGAGTGATTATCGAAAATAATACTGCTACTGGTGCAGGCATTGTTGGCGGGGGGATAGCCAATAACGGCGAGTTGTTTTTCGGTAACCCCGACAGATGGAAGCTCCAGGTTAATAAGGCTTGGCAAGGCGATGACCCCGCGCAGCGTCCTACCAAGATAACCCTGGACGTGCTAGTCGGCGGGTATAAGGTCGACCAGGTGGAACTGAGCAAAGAAAAGAACTGGACTGCCACGGTCGAAAACTTCCCCGATCCTGATACCTTGATTGACGCGAAGACCGGCAAGAAACTGCCGATCACCTTCAGAGAACATGATGGAAACGGCAAGCAGCTGGATGGTTACCAGCTGGCCGTAACCGGAGAGTCCAAAGACGAGGACACTAAGACCTACAACATTTCAGTAGTCAACAAGATGCCCACCAAGGTCGAGGTAGTTAAGAAATGGGCGAACCCGGATGGTACTTGCCCGGATGCCTCTCAAATCGAGGTAAAGCTGCTAACAAACGGGAAAGCAACCGATAAGAAGCTCACTCTAAACGCTGCCAACTCCTGGAAAGGCAAGTTCGAGGATCTGCCGAAGTACATTGACGGCAAAATCGCCGAATACACCGTTTCCGAGGTAGAAATCAAAGGGTACCGCAGCGAAGTAAGTGGTGACGCCACCAAGGGATTCACGGTTACCAATACTTGTACGGTTCCTCCGCCGGGACATACTCCTCCGCCCCCGAAGAAGACTCCCCCACTGCCTCGTACCGGCTCTGGAATTAGCGCGGCTCTAGCACTGGGGATCTTGGCGCTCGCTGCCGGAGCGGTGCTGGTGCGCCGCCGGCTGCAAAACGGCTAAAACTGTTCAGATTCTGGCAGTTATTTATGGGTCAAAAGCCCTAAAGGCGTAGACTGCCGCTATGGCTGCGGAAAGAAGCGATAGCGGTGGCTACTCCCGGGGAGACCCCGAATACCGACGCATCGAACTCGCGCTATTTATTGCCGCGTTCGTCAGTTTCGCGCAAATGTACGAAACCCAAGTGTTACTGCCCGAAATCTCGGAGCATTTTCACCTAGATCCTTCGGCTGCGTCCCTGACGGTTTCCCTAACCACCGGAGGCTTAGCACTTGCCTTATTCCTGGTCGGCCCCTCCTCCGAACGGCTGGGGCGCAGGCCAATCATGCTCACCTCAATTTTGGTAACCTCCCTGGTGGGCATGGTGCTCGGGTTTGTCCCTACCTGGCATCTGTTACTCGCCGGACGTTTCCTGCAAGGTCTAGCGGCTGCCGGTCTGCCCGCAGTTGCGACCGCCTACCTGGCCGAGGAAGTGTGCGCCAAGGATTTACCCCGGGCAGCTGGGGTTTATATCGCTGGCACCGGCCTGGGCGGTCTCTTCGGGCGTATCCTCAGCGGCGTCATCTCCCATTTCCTGCCCTGGCATTGGGTGTTAACCGTGATTGGCGTGGCCGGAGTCTTATTCTCGCTGTTAGTCTGGCGGCTGTTGCCTCTCCAAGAAAACTTCCAGAAGTCTCCCCCGGGCTTAAAAACCTTGATCGCCCACACCAAAGCGGTGTTCACTGAGCCGGGATTAGCCTTGTTATTCCTGATTGGCGCCCTAACTCTGGGAGCCTACCAGGCGGTTTTCAATATGGTGCCCTATCGTTTCAGCGCCGCCCCCTACCTTTTCCCCGCGTGGATAGTGTCCGGGTTCTTCCTAGTCAACGCCTTCGGTTCCCTGGCCGCCTCGGTGAGTGGCAACCTAGTTGCCCACTACGGCAGGCGGCGAGTAATGCCCATGGCGGCGCTGCTGACTTTAATCGGCCTGGTACTGACCATTTTTGAAACCCTGTGGATCGTTATTCCCGCACTGATAGTTTTCGCTATCGGATTCTTTGCGGTTCATGCCACCGCCTCCGGCTGGGTAACCGCCCGCGCCGTGGCGGGAGTGGGTGCTGCCGGGCAAGCCGCCTCCGCCTATTCCATTTCTTACTACCTGGGAGGCTCCTGTTTCGGCACCGTAGGAGGTATCGCCTGGTATCACTGGGGTTGGTCAGGTTTAGTCGCCCTCACCGCCGCCCTGATTGCCTTAGTAGTAGTCTTCGCCCTGCTCCTGCGAAAAATCCCGCCCCTACAAAAATCCGGGTACTGACCATTATCCGCATGCGTACGGGTGCCGAGGATAAAAGCGCTCGCATTCAGCAGCTCTGCGCGTGGGCTAGGTTTTTCCTCCCGCCCAAGAATTCGGAAAACGTAGCGACGTTTTCCGAATTCTTATGCCCACCGCGCCTGCTCGGATAAAACCTAGCCCCCGCGTGTTGTCTTTTCACACCTACGTCTCCCGCGTAAACAGGTTATGAAGTATGCAGATGGAGCTGTTAGCACGCTCAATAGGACGCGGGACGGTAAAAGATGCGAGAGGGGGCTTGAGCCGAGCGAAGCAAGGCTCACCGGGGTCCCCCGAGCGCTTTTACCGCCCCGTGCCTGAGGATGTATTACCGCTGTTCGCGGCGACGTAGGATTAGGTATCCTCCGGCGAGGCACGCCAGCATGGCACCTAACGCCACGCTAACTTGCGCACCAGTCTTTCCTAGCTTCTTATGCACGTCACCAGGCTTACCCGGAATCTTAGTACCCGGTTCCGGCTCGTTGGCCACATAAATATAGGCACCATCGTACTGCTGGGTTTCATCCGCAGGATTCTTCCAAATGGTGAAGGTCAGCGGCTCTTCTAGTAGCTTGTAGCCCTTAGGAGATTTCACTTCTTTCAGCTGGTACTCGTACTGGTCTTTCTCGTTACTAACCAACAGTGACCACCCGAGTTTATCCTGGTCGCCCCTAATGGTGACTTCCCCATTCTTATCGGTAGTGAACCGCAGGGGCTCCGCTTTTTCCTGATCTTCGCTGAGCTTACCGACTACCGGCTGCGGCTCACCCTCAACAATCTGGTAGAGCTCAAACTCGGCGCCTTCCAGCTGAGTGGTCAAGTCACGGGAATCGTGTTTGTGAATAGTGATTCCAGGGTTGGGGGCGCTACCTCCCGCAGCCATCCGCACTGCCACGGAAGCTTCGACCTTGGACTGTTCGTGTCCGACCTCGACCTCGTTACCGTAGTTAACCAGGTCTTTGCCGATAACTTTCGCCTTATAGGTGACTACGACTTTCTGTTTGTTCGGCACCTGCATAGTGAGCACCCCGTCCTTATACACCGGACGATAATCATAATCGGCGGGGGTCATCTTTAAGGTTTCCGGTTGCAAACGCAGATTTGTCATCTGGTCTTTGAAGTTCGCAGCCAGCGCCCCATTAGCAATATCTAGCGCGCCGGGGTTGATGGTGACCGTAAAGGATGCCACATAGTTGTTACTTAAAGTAGGCTTGTCAGTTAGCTCTTTGGTGAGCGGAGCATACTTGTATTCGGCATCCACAGCTTTCGTGGTCACCGGCCCCCAAGTGGCGGTGTTGCTGACCTTTAAGCTTTCCGGGTTCTTATTGATGGCATCTAGCGCTGCCCGATTAACCGGAATTAGCGAGTAATCCAGGTAATAGACAGATTGCTTTTTGCCTTCCGAATCCTTCGGCAACTTATCAGTCTGCATCTCGAAGTTAATCACGCCGTCCTGCTGCGTGATCTTTAGGTTATTTTCGCCGGAAACATTGGGCGCCGGGTCGTCAGCCAGCTTTAACAACTTGGCATCGAACTTGTCAGTAATCTGGAAAGCATCCTTTTCATATTTATCCAGTCCTTCGAGGCGTAGCCGGTAGTTGAACACCGGATAGTCAACCCCGCCGATTTCCTTGAATTTAATGCCGTTGAAGGTTTTGTGAATACCTTCGGGATCCGGGGTGGCCGCTGCTGAGGCAGTACGGGCAATTTTATTGGCAGTAGCTTTAACCCGGTTTACGTGCCGGTAGAGGCTATCGTCACCGGCGCGGTAAGCTTTTACCCATTCTGGATCATTATTAGTAGTGAAAGTAAGTTTTACCGTGCGCTCGATAGGCTTGCCATCTTTATCTGTTTCGATGTTGGGCTTTAGACCAGGTTTAGTCTTCCCCTCGTCCTCCTTGTAGAACGTGATGCTAAATCCGCTGTCGGGGTTCTTTTCATCTTTCGCGAACTTCCAGCTTTCGCCCGGTAACAGACCCTCGACTTTAATATCTTTTTCGAGTTTTTCAAGCTTCAGCTTGTCCTGGAAAGATTTGTCGCCACTCTTGGCCGCGGGCAGAGTATCCGTCAATACTAGGGAGTCATAGCCCTGCGGCACCACATTGACGGCCACCTCCCAAGTAACCTTTTCTGGATTGGCGGAAAAGGCTTTCTTTTCAACGTTAAAGATATGGGGAGGATTGAGGCCGACGGTGGGGGCCACCACTTCCTCCGGGGCACTCGTATTATTAGGAGTACGGCTGGAAGCACCGTTCTTCACCGAAGTCGGCACAATCTGCTTGGTGACATCTACCTTAGTGGTGTAGGTGATTTCGTAGCTAGAGTTTGCCGGGTCAGTATCGGGCAACAGATATGACCACTCGAACTGTTTATTCAAGTCTGTGATTCCAACGTCTGCCCATTTAATTAATTTCGCGGGTTGCTCAATAGAATTCCCGTCCGCGTCTTTTCTACCCTTGTTTACCACGACCGTAATGCCGTCTCCCGAGTACTTCATCATCTTTTGGAATTCTTCGGGAATGGAGTCCTTGACAGTATTACCTGCCACTTTCAGCTTCCAGTACTTATTAACGTCCAGTGTCCAGGACTGCTCGTAGATTCCGGACTTAGGAGCCGTTTCTTTAGCTGCACCGGTATTCTTGGTGATAGTACCGATCTTTAGCTTATGCTCCAGGTCATTAGTGGTCTCTTTGGGGGCGGGAATCTGGTCAGAAACCACGTTTGCTTTATTGGTGGTCTGCTCTGCGGTGCCGGCCTTGTCCGGATCGATCTTGGAGTAATCAACGCTGGCGGAGTACTCGACCGTGACCCGCTCCCCGTGCGTCATCTTCGGAATGGTCAGCTTAAACCCATTATTTTCAAAGACCGGTTGCCCAGGTTTGGGGGCTTGCTTATTCGAGGACTTGATCTTGAATGCTTTCGGGTTTTTGTCCAGGTGAAGCGCGGTGTCGTCACCTTGGATCTCGTCAGAAATCACCACATTTTCGTTAGTGTTTATGGAGTTAACAGTCAGGGTGTAGAACACTTTCCCGGCAGCAAAATCATGGCGTGCACTCTTGGTGATAGACAGGTCAGGATCGTTAGAAATCACCACATCCATATGGACGCCATTTTTCAGGTCGATCTTGGAGGCATCTTTATCGAACTTTACATCCAAGGTGACAAAGAACTTGGCCTGTTGGGACTCTTTTAGTTTCTGATTATCAGCTAACTTTACATGGATTTTATTGTCTTTTGTTACCCAAAAGATATTGCCCCCAACGTTTTCCCCCTGAGCGTCGATAGTGAACTCCAGCGGATTTTTGGTGGGAAAAGCCTGCAGCGCGGCAGGTAAAGCGTAGACGAGTTCTTTAGCGCTAGGTATTTGCCCTGCATCACCCGGCACCTCTTCGAAACCCAGTTTTAGCTGGTAGGGAGTATCTGGGTGGACTTTATATTTCCCTTCCTCATCTTTCTTAAGTTCAGCGCCACCGTATGACAGCGTCGCATCATCAGTCAGGAACTTGGTGAGGTCAAAAGTGTCGCCTGCTGGATCCGGAGCAGGCGCGCCCGGTGTATTCGCGGGACCTGATTGCTGCGTCGGGCTTGCGGGAGTAGTGCCCTCGCCCGGCGAGGTCGCGGGGGCGCCGGCAGGGGTAGGCGAAGTAGTAGTGACAACGGGATCGCTGGTTGTCTGCGCGGGCGTGGAAGTACCATCCTCACCAGGCTCGGCATAGCTGACCCCGGCTTGCGGCCCGAACCCCAGCAGCAGCGTAAACGCTAACAAGGGAAGCAATAGTTTTAAGGCACGATACTTCCTTTTTTGCCCCATTGCACGAGTGGATCCCGTTTTCATACTTATCTCTCCCTAAGTTAATGCGGCTATTTCCCCTGTTCACAGCGATTAAGCCGCATTAATTATGTTCTCATATACCACCCTACTATATACCCTCTACCTTTAGAAATACAGAGAAACATTTTATTTCCCAAACGCTTTTTGATGCTAAAAAATAGCGACTTCACGTTTTTTACTTCACCGCCCTAACCTCAAGTTTCCCGGGAGCCATCCCAGCCACCCTAGCCGCCCTCAGAACTCCAGTGCCCGCCCTCCCCACGTAGCTTCGCGCACCTTCATTTACAGCCACAGAGCCCCCAAGACATCTGAACCACCCGCCCCCCTTATTTCGCGCTGGAGGGTGCTTCTGTTCCGGGAGGGTGAAAACGTCACCCCTCACCACCTCACATAACAAAACCCCATACGAAATTACCCTCCAGCGATAAAAGCACCCTCCACAGATAGCGAAATCAGCTAATTTGTCGCCCCACCCCCCAACCGGGAGGCGATTTGGCGGCGGGAGCAAAATAGAGTTAAGAAAAATAGGAGGAGTTTAAGATGAGCGATTTTGATATTGCGGAGGCCGTAAAAAAGCTAGGTTCCTGGCAGGAGGAAACCTACAAGTGGCTACATCGGCATCCTGAGCTTTCTATGGCTGAAACCGAAACCTGCGATTTTATTTATCAGCAGCTGCAAGATTTTGGTTATCAAACCCAAAAAATCGGTGGCGGCGTAGTCGGGGTACTGCAAAACGGCAGTGGTAAGACCACGCTTTTCCGCGCCGATATCGACGGACTACCGGTAAAGGAAGAAACCGGGCTGGAATACGCCTCCACTATTACTCGGCGTGATAAGAACGGGAATGAAGTACCCACGATGCACGCCTGCGGACACGATGTGCATATTACTGCCGGTCTGGGGGCAGCCCGGGTACTATCCGAGAACCGGCAATCCTGGAGTGGCACCCATGTTGCGCTTTTTCAACCTGGCGAAGAAACCGCTGAGGGCGCAAAATCGATGGTTGCCGACGGGCTCGTGGAGAAAATCCCGCGCCCCGATGTGGCTTTTGGCCAGCACGTCCTCACTGGCCCCATGCCCACCGGTTCCGTTGGCACCCATGTGGGCGCCATCCTCTCTACCGGTGCATCCTTGAAAATTACGGTACATGGTAAAGGCTCGCACGGGTCTATGCCTCACATGGGGGTTGACCCGGTAGTACTGGCCTCGGCGATTGTGCTACGCCTGCAAACTATTGTGTCTCGCGAAATCGACCCTTTTACGATGGCGGTAGTAACCGTAGGTTCGCTGCAAGCCGGTTCCAAGTCGAATATTATTCCCGAACGCGCCACCTTGCTGGTCAATATCCGCGCCTACGATATGCAGGTGCGCAAGCACCTCTTGGCGGCAATTAAACGGATGGTGAAGGCCGAATGCGATGCAGCCGGAAGCCCCGAGCCTGCCGAGTTTGAGCTCTACGATTCCTATCCGCTGACCAATAACGATGCCGAAACCACCAAAACGGTGACTGACGCGTTTATAGCGCATTTTGGATCTGAGCGCGTAGGTGATTGCGGAGAAGTCCCGGCCTCGGAAGATTTCAGCACTATCCCGGATGCGTTCGGGATCCCCTATTGTTATTGGGGATTAGGAGGATTTCGCGAGGAGAATCCGGGGTTCCCCAACCACAACCCCAAGTTCGCACCCATCATGCAACCCACGCTGGCCACCGGAACTGAAGCCGCCCTCGCTGCCATCTTGGCTTGGCTGGGGAAGTAGAGACTTGAGCGCTAACCTATCTAGATAATGGCGTTACCGGGTAGGTAGCTATCGCATACTTTGCGATATCAAAGATCAGGAACTGGTCGTGATCGCAATCGAAATCGGACACAGAAGCCGCATTTACCGCTAGAGACCTGGTTCCCTATTGGGGAGTAATTCGATTAACGATAGGTTTCTCTGCAATATTCTCGGCTACTGGCTTGCTAACAGATGGCGGGCATCGAGGAGTTCTTTTCCTCGCCAGTGGGCTAGACCGCCAAAACCTGGGTGCAGCGGATATCCACTCTTCGATAAATAAGCTTGGATCTGGTGACCTACACAGACGTCCACGCTAATCTCGGGAATTAGCTGCTCGAGCACCTCCATTTTCCAGGGGAATTTCTTGTCACTGCGGCTGCCCCACATCATTCGTCCATCGGTAAAACCGCCTGTTGGAATTGAAGTCTGCCCTGTCCGCCATGCGTATCTGCTCAATGGTCGCTTCATCAACGCCGCACTCACGCAGCAGCTTTTCCTCCGCTTCTTTCCAGATACGCCATTTCCTGTCCTCCCGTCCGTGGTTGTATGCCATTCTTACTTCCTCCAATCAGAATTGATTGAGAGGGCAGAGAAAAGCCCCCTCATCTTCCCAAAGGAAAAAACAAGGGGGCTGAACGCCTTAAATTTTAATTTTCTTTTATCTTTCTTAGTTTTATTAGGATTCTGGCTTTGCGTTTGTTTACAACGCTCTGGGTTATGCCCAACCTCGCCCCGACTTCACGCTCGGAAAGTCCGTCAAAAAAGATTGCCTGTATCAGCTCCTGTTCACTATCCGACAGCAAAGGCAGGGCGGCTTTCAGCCTGTCCACCATGACCGCATTGACAACGGTTTCTGCAATGTCCACCGCTTCATCAGTGATAAAGTCCAGAGGATTCCCCTCGCTGTCCGTAAATCCGTCGAGAGATAGCAGTCTATTCTTTGTATCTAATTTTTGCAGATAACGCCACCGTTCCTTGTCACGGTAGAAGTCTGTGTATTGCTCCCTCACGACTTCAAGCAGACAGCCTTGAATGGGGATAAACAGCTTGTCCATATAGGTCTGGTCGGATTCCCTGCAACGGCAGAACTCCGTGTAGGATAATTCCACATAGCCGCCACTTTCTCTGATATATACCTTTCTTGGTGCATATTTCACCATAAATACCTCCCATCTGAATTTTTGAAATGTAAAAAATCCAGATGGAGAGGCGGAGAACGACACCGCATATCAGAAACAGCCCTACGGCACTTTCCAACAAAAATCGACAAAAGAAAAACCGCAAAGGCTCTGTGACCTTTACGGTTATAGGAAATAGTAATTCTATTGTATGGAGATTGTACTTCTACTTTCAAGGTGAGAAGTACCGTTGCACTGGCAGAAATTTTTTTAACTGGTTTCCTGCCGTTCTCTGATATGCTATGTATTGATAAATTTTGCTTCGTATGAGCAGATAGATAACTGCCCGAAAAAAGGACATAAAAAAATCCCTCCAAATTTAAAAACAAATTCAGAGGGTAATTTAGGGTATAACAAAATAACCCACCCGAATATCGTTTTTTTTATTTGGTGAGTTTGTTCTTTCAAATACGAAACAAAAAGAGCCGATGATTCGTGAATTGTTCCACAATTTCATCGGCTCTGCGTCTTAAGCGTCTGGCTCTTTGATGACAGTTATCTTCAAGTTGTCAACTTTAATCAATCTTTCTTGTCTGCATTTTGGACAATAAAGGGGATAATTCTCCAAAACAGTGTCCTTCCTAATTTTATTACGGGTTTTGCTCCCACAAACAGGACACAATATCCATTCGCATTTCATCATAATTAGTCTCTAATCCTTTCAAATCTCATTTTATATGACTTTTGCAAGCTGTTAAGCTAACTTGTGGAACATATGCCGAACCTTATCTATACGGCTATTCGGGCGGCGGGGTTGGCAAATAAATTTACCAATAGCTGGCTGGTATCCTTTTAACTCTGTCAAGCAGACTCCCTGCCCATTTGTGAAATAAGTTAAATCGTTCCTGTATTCTTGAATACATCTAGCAGGGATTTCTCCTTTCAGAATGACCTCGTCATTCTTTATCTGAGTACTTACAATATCTGCACAATACCTTGGAGCATCATGATACGCCCGTGAGAGATATTCCTGCGGTGCATAAATTTCAAAGTGGAGATATGGCTCTAATAGTTCTGTCCCTGCTTTTTTTAAAGCCTGCTCCAATACGATAGGGGAAAGCAGCCGAAAGTCTGCGGGGGTACTTACAGGACTATAATACAATCCATATTCAAAACAGATTTTACAGTCTGTCACTTTCCATCCATACAGCCCCTGCTCGCAGCCATAAAGAACCCCCTCCATAACCGCATTTTGGAACGATTGATTTAAATATCCAAGTGAAACTCTGCTTTCATACTGCACTCCGCTTCCAATAGGGAGCGGCTCTATGGACAACCCGACAGAAGCCCAGAAAGGATTTGGCGGGACTTCTATGTGGATGGTATATTCTGCTTTTCTAAGCGGTCTTTCCATATATATAACAGTAGGCTCTTTTATTTCTGCCTCCACATGATATTTTTCCTCAAGGATGGCACAAATGACTTCCATCTGCACATTCCCCAAAAAAGAAAGTATAAGCTCATGCGTTGTAGTATCCACATAATATTTTAAAAGAGGGTCGCCATCTGAAATTTCTGTAAGTGCCCCAAGCAATATTTCCCGCTGTTCAGATTTCTTTACTGCAATCGTTGTTTGGAGCATAGGGAGAGGATTTTCAATAAATTTTCTCTGCGGCAACAGTATTTCGTTCCCCAAAATACTGTTTAGCTGCAAAACATCATTTGGTAAAATTACAATATCACCAGAGCAGGCTGTATCGGATGAATATAATTCACCGTTTGTCGGAACACACATCTCTGTGATTTTTATTTTCTCTTTTTCAGATATTCTAATAACATCCCTCAAATGCAATGTTCCGCTATATATACGCACATAAACAAAACGCCGCCTTTTCTCTGAATATTCAATCTTAAAAACCTGCCCGCATAGTTCAGATTGACCTTCAGGCGTTGATGAATAAAATTTACTGGCAATTACTTCTATAAGCTGCCGAATCCCCAGATTGTTTTTAGCGCTTCCGTGATAAACGGGAAATAACGTTCCGTTTTGGAATCTCCTGTTTTCTTCCTGTTCCAGTTCTGACATTTTAAACGGTTTCCCTGACATATATTTCTCTAATAGTTCATCGTTTCCCATAATTACCGCATCCCACTGTTCCATATCGTCATTGTCCGTTACATTTATATGGGGATGCTGCCCAACCTTTTGCTTCACTATAATTTCCGAAGAAAGCTTTGCTTTCATTTCCCGATATACCATTGGCAAATCAATCCCCTCTTGGTCAATTTTATTGATGAAAAAAATTGTCGGAATCTTCATTATCTGTAGTGCATGAAACAGTTTACGGGTCTGTGCCTGTATGCCATCCTTTGCAGAAACTAATAATACTGCTCCGTCTAATACGGATAAAGAACGGTATACTTCCGCCAAAAAATCCATATGGCCTGGCGTATCTATAATGTTGACTTTTACATCCTCCCACTGAAAAGATGTCACTGCTGTCTGGATAGTGATTCCCCTTTGACGCTCCAAATTCATTGTATCTGTCCTTGTTGTGCCTTCATCTACGCTCCCTAGTTCTGCAATTGCACCACTGGTATACAATAAACTTTCCGTTAATGTTGTCTTTCCTGCGTCAACGTGAGCCAGAATGCCTAAGTTAATTATTTTCATGTGATTTTCCTCCTATCAACACCCAAAAAAGGGCATAAAAATACCCAGTGATAAATACTCCTATCACTGGGTAAATAACTCCAATAGCCCCAAAACACTTATATGTTTTCGGGCATATAAAATTACATGATAAAAGTATTCTTAAACTGGGTACAAAAAACTAAGCCCCATATTAAAAGTGAAACGGGACTGCTACTTTTTGTTCCCACTATCAAATTGACAGTTTATTTAAGAATACCTTGCCGCATATTTATTAACTCCTTGTATAATACTGAATCTAATTATATTCCTTAACCCTTTATTTGTCAAGCTGACAAACTAAAGCAGAAAAAGCGGCAGGATTTCCCCCTGCCACTAATCATCTGTTTATGCAAAAATAATTTCCTTTTCCACAATCTCCCTCGCACAAGCCCTTATGTTATTGAGGCATCCTGTCCATTCTAAGGCGTTTTCTGCCTTTAGCTGTTCCGTTATGCCCTGTGCCTGTTTCATACCCTCTATGAGCCTTTCAAAGCGTTCCTGTGCCTGTCTGTTGATGTCGGCAAGGTAGGCGTTTAGCCTGCCGCTTGTAAGAAGATTGGTGTATGTAACTTTACGGTACTGTTTTAGATAATCTAAATGCCGTTGCCCCCAGATGCCTATTGCCTGTTCTTCTTCGGCGGGTACAGTTAAGCACGGTATCAAATAATCCCCTTGCCTTTCGTATTTGCCGCCCAGTTCCTCAAATAATGATTTTGCCATTGTCTGTTACCTCCACATTCTTTTTTATTTTGAATGTCCGCAAAATCCGTCCTACATCAAGTGAACCACCGGGCATACTGGAAGAACCTCTTGAAATATCTGCCTGGTGTTTGTTAGGGAATCAAGAATCTTTTGATGACCTAAAGCATCATTCCAGTCAGGTAGGTCACCAGACTGCCCGATAAAAGGAACCAGATTGAGGATAGTCATTGAACGCCAATCTCCCGGTGCTCCCTCAGCGTTTAGACTGAAAAACTTCAAAATCATTTCAGTTGTCGGATCCCCACCATATTTTTGAGTAGACAACCGGGTCGCACTTGAGGGGTTAATCCCAATGAAAACCAAGTCTCGACTGTTTTCAGGATTCACTGGAGTACGTAAAAACCAACGCTCGCCGGCTAGTTTAGGATCAGCAGGAAAAACCAAATCTCCGCTGCGCCACGCTTGTTGGAATCCTGCATCCACAACTACATTCTAATCCTCAGGGATTACCACCCCGGGATACACCGGATTTTTCATACTCACGTTCTTCTCACCCTCCCCTAGCTAACTTTCAGATAGCTGCAGCCTTTAGCGCCGATTATTAACGGTAAACGTCTTTACGATGCCCCAGATCAACCAGAACAATAATCAGTTCGCGGTCCCGAATTTCAGTAATGAGCCGATAGTTTCCCACCCGGTAACGCCAGTAGCCACAAAATAATTCCCAAAGCTGGCGATCATAACGCCTAACCAGCACCGGCAAACAGCTAAGCTACTAATATTCGCAGGTCGGCTAGACGCAGCAATCGACTACCCCGCCAGCGTTAAAGATCGGAGAAGTAATGAAATTTGTCCTTGCTCCAGACTCGTTCAAGGGAACCATGAGCGCTGCTACGGTCGCCACTACCATGAGCGCTGGCGTTCGCGACGTTTTCCCCGATGCCGAATGTATCGAGGTTCCCATGGCTGACGGCGGAGAAGGCACCACCCGCTCCTTAGTTGATGCACTCGGCGGTGAAATGCGTTCGGCTCAGGTAGCCGACGCATTAGGGCGCCCGAGGACCGCATACTTCGGATGGATAGCGGCGAAAAAGCTCGCAGTCCTCGAAATCGCTGAAGCCGTCGGGATTGAACATTTAACTACAGAAGAGTTAGATCCTCATCAAGCCACGAGCGCGGGCGTCGGGCAGCTACTCAATCAGATACTTGAACTTTCGCCTACCAGCCTGATTGTTGGTTTAGGTGGCTCTGCCACTAACGACGGCGGCTGGGGAATGGCGCAGAAGTTGGGAGCAGTTGCTAAAAATAGCTCCGGTCACCTCATCGACAGATACCCACTCGCCTTAGCTGATGCTGCCAGCCTAGATATCAGCAACCTCAGTAAACGCTGGCAGAAAATCGCGGTCACTCTTGCTTGCGATGTCGATAACCCGCTCACCGGAAAATGGGGTGCCACCGCAGTTTTCGGCCCTCAAAAGGGGGTCTCCCCTGAAGAAATCGCCCTATTCGATGCAGCGTTAGCGCAATGGGGAAACCTGCTAGATAAAACCAGCGGGCGTCCCGTTAGTCAAACTCCCAGCGCAGGCGCCGCAGGCGGTTTAGGCGCAGCTTTTATGGCATTGCTAGGCGCAAAACCGCAAAGCGGGGTCAACGTGGTAATCGATGCTGTCAATCTAGAAGATCATCTTGCCGGGGCAGACTTTGTTTTCACTGGAGAAGGTTCCATGGATTACCAAACGAAATTTGGTAAAACTCCCTGGGGAGTTATGCTCACTGCCCGCAAACATAACATCCCTACTATCGCGTTCACCGGCAATTTAGGGCGCAACGCAGATTCATTACACGAAAACGGCTTTGCCGCCATCATCCCGACAGTGCGCGAAGTAGGGAGCTTAACAGAGGCTCTCGAAAAAGCTCAGTCATCACTAAGGGAAACAGTGCGTATGACCTGCCGGATACTTGCTGCGCGACAATAATTATTCTCCCGTGGAGCCGACTATCGGACTCGAACCGATGACCTGCTGTTTACAAGACAGCTGCTCTACCAACTGAGCTAAGTCGGCGGGTACGCAATGCGTACAGAGGGCGCGGTTCGTGCGTAACGCACGCGACCCTTACGAAACCTGTGCGTTGGGTAGGTATCCCGTACCCGCAGCACTCGCCTCGCGTCCTCGAAAGTGAAGACGCCCTTTAGTTTGTCACGGCTTTAGTAAATGAACAAAACCGCAGCTAGATGCGACCCGGTTCTTAAGGTTTTCTTGAGCAGCTGCAAAGTAGTTCTCACTAATCTACCGCTGGGACAAACCTGATCCCTACCTAGGTGAGACCCACCTACTTCGCCCCGAGTTGCTACTGACTGAGACCTAATCCCCGTTCAGCCTCCAGCCCCAGACCTATTACTTCCCGAGCAGCACGTCCTCGTTAAAACTTCCATCCTGGTTAATCGGGTTCTCAACCAACTTCCCATTGGAGGCAAACATCGGGGTACCTACCTGTTGGGTTTGCTTACCCGCAGCATCCGCCCACTGCTTTTGCCACTTCTCCAGCAGCGCCGATTGGGGCTCTGCCTTGAAGGAGCTAATGATCTCGTCTTTAACCCCAACCTTCTTGGCAACTTCCTTAATTTTTTCTAGCGACTTACCCGGATCGGTCATCAGCGTGGAGTTACCCTGATCCTTCCAGCCTACTTCCTCACCCTTGGCGAACATCACTCCATATCCGGCAGCAATCAACGCTTGGTGGAAAGCCAGCGCCTTGTCTGGCTGACCTGCCGCTACCTGCATAGAAGCATTCCCGGCGATGATCGTCCACGGCAGGGCGTGAGTAGCCACCGGATGCAGCACCAGATTGGCTTTACCATCTTTAGCAAAAGCCAGGATCTTATCCCCCAGCTGATGCTCCAGATTCAAACAGGCAGGACACCCATAGGAAAACCACATCTCAATCGTGGGTACTCCCGAGGTAGCCTGGTAAACACCTTTTTCACTAAGCAAAATCCCCTGCGCCGCATCAACGGCTTCCTGGCCGGAGAGGGTAGCAATTTTTTCTGGGCGCTTACCGGAAAGCACGTCCCCATTAGCTTTATTATTTCCACTTTGGGCAACCAGGTATCCGGCGAGGGCGACTGCCGCCACCACTAGTACCGCAATTATCCCAATCACTAACCGTTTCACGGTTTGCTGACGCCGCGCGGCTTCCCGCTGCGCTTCTACCTGCTTCCAAACTTTTTGTTGGCGATTTTTTTCGTTTTTCGCCGAGCTTTTACCCTTAGCGGCCTGCATTTTGCCTTTTTTCTGTGCCATGACTCTCCCGCTATTACTTTCCTGCGACTTTCCTAAATTACTTGCTTTAAGCATAGATGAGGACGCGCCCGGCTCCCACCTTATCCGGGATTCTCACCAGTAAAAGTTACAAACTTCTCCTACCAGTACCCGCCTACTACCAGATATTGCGCACCTACCCCGGCTGCCAGCGCCACCAGACACCAAAAGAAACGCGCCCCGGCTCCACCTAATAAGCGCACTATGGAGCCAAATCCTACGCGGAAAGCCCGGGAACAGAACGCAACAATCATCCCGAACAGGGAATACCCCAAGTACAAAAATGCTCTATAAACTTCCGGTCTCTCCCGTAATCCTTCCGGCAAAACCGGGTAGCTGACATTCACTAGCGGCTGGTAACCGAACTGCCCCAGCAGTATCACCCCTAGCCCTACCAGCACAGTCACCACTACTGCCCCGATTAACGGCGCCAGCAGAGGTTGGGCTCGCAGTGCCGCCCGGGGAGGTTTCAACAACCCCGAGGCCAGCTGGGCATCCCGCAGGCGCGCCCTGAAGACCCCGAAAAACGCGGAAATCGCCACCAGCAGCATGAGTACTGCCGCATACAGATCCGACTCTACGACCATTTGGGGATCATTTTGGTGCAGGAATGCCCCCACCCCAAAACACAAGGCCAGCATCAACAGCAAACAGGATAGCCAAGCCTGCGGTAACTTTTGGGGGAGATAACGCGGCTGCCATTGCACCTCCGCCGCCGCTAACTGCTCCGCTTGCCTACTGCCGGGCACACCCAATGGCGAAGCCCCCTGCGGCTGATTCATACTGGCGTCGCTAGGGTTACTCAAATAGCCGCCATTTGCTTCCCAGAATCTATCGGCTTCACCCCTGATCGCTGACGCCTCAGGAGGATAACGCCGAGTTTCCTGACCAGGCGGATCCACTCCCAGATTTACAGCTTGCCTCCGGTCTTCTTGCTTGAGATGTGGAGAAAAACTCGGGGGAAGCGCCCCGGATTCGGAAACTGCGGTAGCTGATGTTCCTTCCGCCCCTGGGGCGTCTCCCGCCGCTAAACCGGCAGATAAATAAGGCGTGGGATCTTTGCCCTCGTTTACCGCCTGCAACGCCGCTATCAGTTCCTGGGGAGAGGTTCTACGCTCTGGATCCACCTGGAAACCAGCCGCAAAAACCCGTTGCCAGGACTCGGGTAGCCCTGATAGGTCGGGATTACCAGTGGTAATCCTCCCCAACACCACCTCCACCGGGCCGGAACCAAAGGGCGGATGCCCACTAGCGCAATAAAGTAATACACACAGCCAAGCCCACCAGTCATCACGCGGGCGCGCATCCTCGCCGTGAATAAGCTGCGGGGAAATATAGCCGGGAGTCCCGGTAACCAGGCCGGTGGCGGTCAAACGTTCAGCACCGGGAGTTTGAGAAATCCCAAAGTCAATCAGCACTGGCCCCTGTTTGGCGATCATGATATTAGCGGGTTTGATATCGCGATGCACCACCCCGGCGCGATGCAACTCCCCCAAAATTTTTGCTAGCCATTGCGCGAGGTCAATCAAGTCTGGCAAATCCCAAGTGCCATTGGCGCTCACGTCCTCGGCAATAGTTACTCCCCGAATTAGTTCCATAGCCACATACGGGGTTTGCCCGGCGGTGTTTACCTCAAAAACTTTCGCCACCCCGGAGGAGCTGACTCGGTTAATCGCATCCGCCTCCCGTTGCAGACGCTTGCGAGCATTGGGGTCATTAGCAATCTGCGGATGCAAGAACTTCAGCGCTACCTCGCGACCAGTGGGGGATTCAGCTTGATAAACTGAAGCCATCCCCCCTGCCCCCAAGGCCTTAAGTACCTTGTATCCGCCGATTTCCTGCTCGAGCACTGTCTCCCTACCTGTTTTCTAACTATCTTTATCTGAGTTTAGCTAAATGCGTTCGCACTTACCCAACCCCCTATGTCAGAATTGCCTTAGCAATTGCGAAGAGGAGGAAAATTGCCAAACAAGCAGAAAATTCGGGTTACTACCTCTGGTACTTCCTCCTTCTATTCTTTAGTTCCTACTCTCCCCTGGTCGCTGCCTTTAGAGGATTGGCCCAATGAGCTCCTCGCTGCCCTTCCGCGGGGAATCTCCCGCCACGTGGTGCGTTTTATTAAGGCAGGGGGCGCGATTTTCGCGGTAAAAGAGATCTCTGAGCAGGACGCGCTACATGAATACCAAATGCTGCGCCAACTGCAAAGTAAGGAACTGCCTACCGTATCCGTGGCCGCGGTGGTGGCGGGAAGAGTCGATAAAAACGGCGAGGATCTACCGGCCGCCCTCGTCACTCACCACCTGCAATATTCCCTTCCCTATCGGGTTTTGCTATCCAAACATTTATCTCAAGACAACCTCAATCGGGTGCTTGATTCCCTAGTTGCGCTGCTGGTTCACCTGCATCTAAACGGTTTTTACTGGGGTGATGTGTCCCTTTCTAACACCCTTTTCCGCCGTGATGCCGGCACCTATGCCGCCTACTTGGTAGATGCAGAAACCGGACGCTTTTATGACAGTATTTCCGACCGTTCCCGCGAATATGACGTGTCTTTAGGTGCCATGAATATCATCGGGGAACTAATGGATTTGCAGGCCGGAGGCCTGGTAGATGAAGACTTTGACGCTACTATTGTTGGCGACTACCTGGAGAAACGCTACCACGACCTCTGGAATGATTTAACCGGAGCCGAACGTATCCCGGCCGATGAGATTTGGCGAGTAGGAGCGCGTGCCGAGCGGCTCGGGCAACTCGGGTTCGATATCGGTCAGGTAGAAATCGAAAGCGACGAGGACGGAGATTTCCTCAGCTTCGCGCCACGAGTAGTCGAGGCCGGGCATTTCCAGCGGCGCGTAAAAGATTTAACCGGTCTGGAAGTTCAAGAAGAACAAGCCAAACGGATCTACACCGATATTTTGACCTATCAACGCCGCAAGAAAATGGAGAAGCTACCGCTACGTCTAGTGGCAACCACCTGGCTAGAACGGGTTTACCTCCCCACTATTAGCGCGATCCCCGATGATTTACGTTCAAAGCTAGAGCCAGCACAGATCTTCCATGAGGTGTTAGAACATCGCTGGTTTATGTCCGAAAAAGCAGGACATCATATCCATACCCGCGAAGCGGTTAAAGACTACATCCGCACCCAACTGGCAGTCCGCCCCGATGAACAGGTGGTCTTGCCGATGCCTTTGACAGCAACGGCGGATGCTGCCGACTATCTGGACCTAAATGAGCTGTAACCAGTAGCATTGGCTGCAGTAACCCAGTATTTATTACGGAAATAATTAGTCAGGGTATGCCCACGCCCAGACTTTGGCTCCAATGGTTTCCGCCTGCCAACGATTTTGAGTTATTGGCGCCCGTGGCGGCGCCCCACCACCACTAATCCTCCCTGTGGCAAGAGCCGATCCGGAGACATGGATTCGGAAACCGCTGAGAGAGAAATCGTAAATACTACCGGCTGGCGACTGGTGAGCTCGATACGCCCGCCATCCGCCTCTATGAGATCTTTCGCGAGCGCCAGTCCGATGCCACTGGAGCCATGACCGCTAACCCCGCGCCGGAAAATATGGGGAGCTATTTCTTCACTCACGCCCTCGCCCTCGTCGGTAACTTCCACAAATATGGAGCGGCTAGAAACCCCTTTGCGAGTAGAAACCGTGACCGTGCCCGCCCCATATTTCAAGGAGTTCTCCACTAAAGTAGCGATTGCCTGCGATAATGAAGAAGGAGTGGCTAGTGGCAAGCGATCGGTTACCTGGTTTTTGAAAACAATTTCCCGGCCGACTGCCGCAAACTGCGCCTCCCACTCATTCTTTTGCTGACGGAAAATATCATCTATCTTCACCGCCTGAGCATTCCCATGATTGGCTTGCGCGGCGCGTTTCTTTAAGTCCTCTACCACCTGGGTGATTCGTTCTACCTGCTCTAGGCAAGCTTCGGCTTCGCTGCGTACTTCCTGGTCATCAGTGAGATATTCAATCTCTTCAATTCGCATAGACAGGGCAGTCAGGGGGGTGCGTAACTGGTGCGTAACATCGGAAGCAAATTGGCGTTCCTTGGCGATCCGACCAATAATCCGTTCCCCGGAACGAGATAGTTCCTCGCTGACCAGATCTATTTCTTCAATCCCGGTAGGTTGGATGCGAGCTTGGACTGCCCCCGACCCAACTTGCTCAGCCTGGGCGGAAAGATAGATAAGGGGTGCCGCTAAGCGTCGAGAACCGCGAAATGCGAAGGCGGTACCCGCCCCCAGGGCAACTGCTCCACAAATCAGCACGGCACACACTGCCCCTACCGCGGACCAAATCACCGGCACCGCCGAGGAACGTAACGAAACGTAGAGACCACCGGCACTGCGCGCATGGGAGTATAGCTGCCAGTTAGCATCTACCGCTCCCGAGTGGTAGATCCGCCTTTCCTGTTGATCAATACTGATCTCTGATTCGGGCACATACACCCGCTGCCAGTTGGAGACCGCTTGCCGAGTACGTTCCAGGTCGCGGGTACCAATCTGATCCAGGTAACGAGAAAGATTAACCGTGAGTTGATCCTGGTTCGCCTGACTAGACTGCCACACATAGGAGGGGGCTAGAATCGCCAGCGGCAACCCCAGTAGGGTTAGGGAAACCAGAACCGACTGGAAAACCATTAACAGCGCGCGCCGGCGCATGGCAAGCTACTTTCGTTCAGTCTCGAAACGGAATCCCATTCCCCGTACTGTCGAAATGTAATAGGGGTAGGCGGCGTCATCACCCAGTTTGCGACGCAGCCAGGAAATATGCATATCGAGGGTCTTGGTGGAACCGGCCGGATCCGAGCCCCAAACTTCCTGCATAATCACTTGCCGGGGCACCACGTTGCCGGCTTCCTTAATCAGGATCCGCAGCAGATCGAACTCTTTGGCGGTTAGCTGCAGTTCCCGCCCATTTTGGAAGGCGCGGTGAGCAGAAACATCGATCTTAATATCCTGCGCTTCCAGAGTGTCATCCTGGAAGTCACTTCCGGCACGGCGCAGCAGGGCGCGCACTCTGGCCAGTAACTCTGCCAAACGGAAGGGCTTGGTTACGTAATCGTCAGCACCGGCGTCTAAGCCGACCACCATGTCGACTTCGTCAGTGCGGGCAGTCAGCACCAGAATCGGCACCGATGAGCCCTGGGAGCGAATCTCCCGAGCTACATCTAAACCGTCCATATCGGGCAGACCCAGGTCCAAAACCACCAGATCGGCTCCTAGAATATCGCCGAGGGCTCCCCGACCGGTACCGTGGGCGCGCACTTCGTAGCCTTCTCGCCCCAGGGCTCGTGCCAAAGGTTCGGAGATTGCCGGGTCATCTTCAACAAGTAAAACTGTAGTCATATTCCCATGCTAATCTAAAAAAAACTATGTCGCTACTACAGCGAACTGAAAATAGCTTTACTATTTTTTTACTGGCGGAGAAGCTATCTCAAGGGTGCTGCGACGCATAAAAGGCTGCTCACCCTGCTGAGCCTGCCCGCGGGTAAGCAGCCATCCTTCCACCTCCCCCAACCCTTGTAGGTCTCGAGTAGTAGCCGGCCTGACCGCGAAATACCCTTTTTCATCAATAGTTTGCAGCTGCCTGGCGGAGTTAGCATCCATCAAGATTTGTCCCCGCGGTGCAATATCTACCAAACGCGAAGCCAAGTTAACTGGGGGGCCGAAAATGTCGCCAGAACGGGAAACTACCCGTCCGTGAACTAAGGAGGCACGCACCGGTAAAATCTCCGGCCGGGATTTTAGGAGCTCGACAATGGCACAGACAATATCCGCGGCCACCAGCAGATCGTCCGCAACATACAAGACCGCATCTCCCAGGGTTTTAACCACCCGCCCTCCGCGAGTAGTAATTACATCCCGGCAGGCCATTTCAAAACTTTGCACCAGATCAGCCAAGGCGGCTCCGCTCATAGTAGAAGAACGGCGCGTATAGGCCACCATGTCCACAAATCCCATAGAGCGCTCTAAAGGATAGGAATCGGTAGCAGCGGCTTTGCCTTCGCGCATTTCTACTTCCCGGTTAGTATTTAGCAACAGATATGCCATCTGTCGGCGCCACGCATACCCCAGTTGTGACTGCAACAGGTCGATGTATTCGTCGATTTTGTCTAAGACGAGCAAGCGGGCGGAAGTATCATCCAGATTCATGCGTTCTTGAAAATCCGTAACAATCGCCTCTAGTTGCCATAACACTAGGCGATCAGCCATATAGGACTGTGCACGCAGTAGGGAGGTCACGGTATTGCGCCCCAGGGCTCCCTCACCAAATTCTTGACTCCATTCCCCGATTGCCTGCGCATCTTGCTCGGTAAACATATAGGTATCGGGATCAGCCTTCGGAAATCCACAGGAAATCCAAAAATGGTCGATTTCTGCAACACTGACTCCCAGTTGCTGCGCCATCTCCCGCATAGTCATGGTGGGAGCACCCCCGATGAGTTTCCACACCGGGCGCATCACGGTGTTGCGCGCTATCTGGGCTGCAGATAAGGATTCACTCACCCCTCAACCTTAAGGTGAATGACCTCACTTTTTCCAGCAGACCCGGCAATCTCCGTACAATAACGGAAACTTCCCTGGCACTTAGTAGCGCCAATTCGCCCTTGCCCGCCCTTTATCATTTCCGGTTTCCGGTCTGCTGCCTAACAGCTAGCCAGCGCGTAACCCAATTCGCAGTTCTACAGGTTCCGGATTACGCCTCTTAAAATAGGTTCTATGACCAATCGCCTTGTTTTAGCTTCTGCCTCCCCAGCTCGCCTGAAAGTTTTAACCCAGGCGGGCGTTATCCCTCTTGCCTGGCCGGCAAATATTGACGAGGACGCAGTGCGCGCCGGACTTAAAACCACAGACCCATCGCAGGTAGTTACCGCTTTAGCTCAAGCGAAAGCTCGTCATATCGGGCAGTTACTAACCACCCCGGAGAGATTTTGCCCTGATAATCTTTCCCAAGCAAACACGGTACGAGAAGAGCTTAAGAATCTCCCCGTGGGCGAACGCTTTACGGTGGTAGGTTGCGATTCTATGCTGCTACTTAACGGCAAGTTGCGGGGAAAACCCCACAGCTTTGAACGGGCTCTGCAGCAGATCAATGAGCTTTCAGGAGCAACTCCCATTTTATTTACCGGTCACTGTGCTCTAGCTTTAAAGCGTTCTACCACCGGCTTTACCTTTGAAAATGAAGTAGCAGGTCATTCGCAAGCCACCTTATATTTTAGCGAGATTAGCCCGGAGGAAGCTCGTGCCTATGCCAAAACTAAGGAACCGCTGGAAGTTGCCGGAGCTTTTACGATCGATGGACTAGGCGGGGCATATATTGAATCAATTGAGGGCGACCCCCACGGAATTATTGGGATTTCTTTACCCTTAGTACGTAAACTATTAAATGAACTTGGCTTTTTTTGGCCAAACTTATGGAAGGTCTTACCAAAAAAATCCTGAACGGATAAGGTTGAATTATGAGTGAAAGAAAAGCACGCGGGGTAGGGCTCGCAACCGTAAGCGAAACCGGTCAAACCCTAGACGTTTGGTATCCGCGTCCCTACCTAGGTGATCAGCCAAACGAATCAGATGCCCAGTTAATCGAAAAGCTAAGCCAGATTGAGGGGCGCGACGACGGACGAGGGGTTAACCGCACCGCTACCGTGGTATCGATCGATCTGGACGAATCTGCCCGCTCCACCGCCGATGCCTACCTGCGTCTACATTTACTTTCCCACCGCCTGGTAAAGCCAAACACCATTAACCTCGATGGAATTTTCGCTCGTCTACCTACTGTTGCCTGGACAACCGAAGGCCCCTGTGCGGTCGAGGACTTCGAAAATACCCGTATGCGGATGCGTTTAAGCTTCGGCCATCCAATTCACCTACTTAGCGTAGATAAATTCCCACCGATGGTTAACTACATTATCCCTTCCGGGGTGCGCATCGCCGATGGCGCAAAAGTACGTCTAGGCGCCTATTTAGCACCCGGCACCACCGTGATGCATGCGGCTTTCGTTAACTTTAATGCCGGCACTTTGGGGGCTTGTCTGATTGAGGGACGAGTAGCGCAAGGGGTAGTGATCGATGACGGCTCCGATATCGGAGGCGGCGCCTCTACCGCCACCACGGTTTCCGGTCAGACTGGGAAACAAATTTCTTTAGGAAAACGTTGCCTGCTAGGCGCCAACTCGGGGCTAGGAATCGCGCTGGGTGATGACTGCGTGGTGGAAGCGGGATTAAACCTGACCGCCGGTACCAAAGTATCGGTTCTCCCCCACGCCGGAGTGGCTCCCTCAGCCGAAGGCTACTTTGCGGAGCCGGTAGTGGTGGCCGCCTCGGAACTCTCGGGAGTTTCCGACGTAATCTTCCGGCGGAACTCCCAATCCGGTCGCGTAGAGGCGCTACCCCGGGCAGGAAAAGAAATCAAGCTAGCCGCCACCTCCCGCATAAACCCGTAATTTTTATCCCGCCGCCCGCAGGCTCGCTGCTCCGCGTTCGACTTGCATGAGCGTTCTTCTTCCCGGCAGGGCTTAAACAACGCGGATCTAGACTGTCATCCTGGTACGGGTTGGGCTGTAAAAGTACTCGGGGGACCCCGGTGAGCCTTGCTGCGCTCGGCTCAAGCCCCCTCTCTCGCATCTTTTACAGCCCAACCCTTATGCGCGGGGGTTAGGTTTTATCCGAGTAGGTGCGGTGGGCATAAGAATTCGGAAAACGTCGCTACGTTTTCCGATTTCTTGGGCAGGAGGAAAAACCTAGCCCCCGCGCTAACCAGATGCGAAAAAAGGCTAGGTTCCGTGTGCCAATTTCGCACAAATTCCCCGAGTACTTTTACCACCCGCCCCTTACCCAGGGACTGACTACGACTGATGGCGCCAAGCGGCGGAGCGTTGACTGGCCACCCAGGCAGCCACCTGCGTGCGACGCTGCAGCCCCATTTTGGCCAGCAGCGAAGTGATGTGGTTCTTTACAGTTTTCTCCGCGACCCCGAGTTTTTCACCGATTTCTCGGTTAGAAAGACCATCTCCAATTAGGTTTAATACTTTGCGTTCTGCCGGCGTCAGATTCGCGGTGGGGTCTTCGTTCCCGGCACGGCGACGGGTTACGGTACGGTCGTCCAGCAGTACCCGTCCTCCTACTACCGCCCGAATAACATCGGTAATTTCGGCTCCGCGTACAGTTTTCAATACGTAGGCTTTCGCCCCGGCCTGCAGGGATTCTGCTAAGGCATCGTCATCATCAAAACTGGTAAGCACAATTGCCAGGGAATCCGGCGATACTTCCCGCAATTGTTTCATCACATCAATGCCGGTTCCATCGGGCATTTGTAAATCTACGAGCACCACATCTGGACATACCAGTTCGGCGCGGCGTACCGCATCCTCCACGGTTCCCGCTTCGGCCACTACCTCCATGCCGACAGTGCGATCTACGATTTCGGCAATCCCCCGACGCACAATTTCATGGTCATCAATAATCATTACCCGCGTGGGTTCTTCTACTGTCTGCGATTGCTGCATCTTCACTCTTTGATTCTACCTAATCCTCTCAGCAGGCAAATAACCTTTCCGCAAAGTTGCACCTAGTGAGGTAGAAAAAACTCCAAACACTCAGGTACTTCCGGGTAACGGTGGCTTTTACATTTACCAAACCCAGATTACAAGCTTTAGGGGGGACAGCTAATCCTGCAGTGGTTGACACTGCGGACAGTAGGTGGCGGTACGTCCAGATTGTTGCAGTTTCTCCAAGGTGGTGCCGCAAGTTTTACAACTCTCACCACCGCGTCCGTAAACCTTTAATTCTTGCTCGAAATACCCGGGGTTGCCGCTGGTGTCCACATAAAGCTCATCGAAAGAGGTTCCGCCGTGTTTGATTGCGGTTTTCATGATTGCTCCGGCGGTTTTAAACAGTTCTTGAATCTGTGCTTCCGAAAGCGAATCTGCTCTTTGCCCCGGGTTGATTCCGGAAGCGAACAAAGTTTCATCAGCATAAATATTGCCGATTCCCGAAACTAACTTTTGATCCAATAAGGAGTGCTTAATAGAACTCTTCCGCTTGCGAACCGTGGAGGAAATTTTTTCTAAATCGACATTGGGATCGAGGGCGTCCCGGGCAACATTCAATTCCACATTGCGGGGAACTAGGTGGGATCCTGCTCCCAGTCCTCCCGGTTTCTTATCCCTGGTCTCTACCAGGGGTTCTACTACCATCCGTCCGAAAGTACGCTGATCTACAAAATTGACGGTTCTGTCGTCTTCCATAGTCAATCGCACCCGCAGATGTCCCTGGTTTTTGTGGGACAGTTCTATCTGCGGTTGGTTAATCAGCAACTGACCAGACATTCCCAAATGAATCACTAAAGAATACAGGGTTTGTTGGCCTTCTCGATCCTCACCGAGCAACCACAAAAACTTACCGCGCCGCACTGCAGCGGTGATAGTCCACCCTTCTAGAGCAGCACAAAATCGTTTAATGTCCTGGCCACGCAAAGAACCGGGAAAGAAAACTTCGACTTCTTTTATTTTGGCGCCCAGCAGCTGTTTTTCTAAGCCGCGCCGCACGACCTCAACTTCTGGCAATTCTGGCATTTTTCAGTTCCCCTCAAAACCTAAAGTAACCATCTAACTCTGATTGACAAACGCCTTAAAAACCTAGGGGGGTGGTTACCCCGTGTTCTTCCCGCAAGGCCATAACCGCCTGGCGGGCGGCCTCATGTTCCGCTACTTTTTTGGAACGTCCCTTGCCGGATCCAATGACCCGGTCCCCGATTAGAGCTCGAGCCGTAAAGCGCCGGTCATGATCTGGACCGGTACCTTCTACCGCGAACTCTACACTACGTACCCCTAACTGACCAGTAAGTTCTTGTAAAGTAGTCTTCCAGTCCATGACTGCTCCCCGCTCTAGAGCGTGATCCAGCAAGTCCTGCAACAAGTTTTCAACTACTTTGCGAGTGGCTTCTAATCCATGGCACAGATAGGTAGCCCCAATCATCGCTTCTACCGTGTCGGAAAGAATCGAATCTTTTTCTCGACCTTTGGTTTTTTCTTCTCCCCGCCCTAGCAGTATGAATTCTCCCAGATTGATATCGCGGGCGACCCGCGCCAACGCGGGCTGTGAAACCGTGGCCGAACGCATTTTTGCTAAATGCCCCTCGGGGTGAGTGGGATAGGTTTGGTAAAGACGTTCGGTAACTATTAGCTGTAAAACCGCGTCTCCCAAGAACTCTAGACGCTCATTATTGGGCAGATTATCTTGCTCGTGTGCAAAAGAACGATGAGTAAGCGCCAATACCACCATCTCGGGGTCTAGCTCGATCCCCCATCTGGTTAGCAGCTCCGCTAAATCTTGCGAACCGCGACTCATTCGTCCTTTTTCTCCTGTTCATCAAATAGGTTCGCTAGCACCGACCAACGCGGATCGATCTTTTCGTGGTGATGACCCGCTTCAGCCTTTGCCAGCATGATTCCACATTCGGGGCAAAGACCCGGACAGTCGGGACTACACAGCACCGAATAGGGAATCTGTGGCACGATGGCGTCTATCAACAGTGGCTCGAGATCCAAACGCGAATCTGGCTGCACCTGATAGGCCTCGTCCAAATCAGCATACACGCTTGAGTCGTCACTCACCTCATTTAGCAGGTGTGCGAGTTCCTCGGGATAGTAGTAGACCCGACTCAAGGAAAAATCCAGGGATTTTTCTAGCGGTTGCAGACAGCGTACGCACTTCCCTTCCGCGCGGGCAGCTCCGTTAACGCTCAGGGATACGCCCTCGGAAATTGCCACCGCCAGCAGCTGTAACTCTAGGGACTGTCCAGCCGGAACCGCCATATCTTCGGTACCAATCGCCTTAGGTAAAGTTACCTGCAGCTGCCAAGTTTTACTATCCCCCTCGCTAGAACCTAAACCGGTTAGCTCCAGCGGGATCGTGGCTTTCTTAACTTGCTTCATGCCCCTCAGCCTAAGGGGTATTCTGCCGTGGCGCCAGCAAGCCCACCCTCAGTTACTAGAACTGGGGGCGCTCCTGGCGTGAAAACTGGGCACGCCCGTTATGGGTTTGCTCTGCAATTGCTCCCAGCAGTTCCTCCAGTTGAGAAAGTGCCTGGTTGACGTATTGGTCAGACTGATCCATAAAATCTTTGGCTTCCGCGCGAGCGCCATCGATGGTCTGCTCCGCTGCTTGTTTCGCCTCGCGGTAAACGTTCTCTTTAGAAATCAACTGGTCGGCACGCTGACGTGCCTCCTGCAAAATCTGCGCTGCCTGCTCATTGGCTTGGGCCACGGTCTCTTCCGCCTGGGCACTGGCATGCGCAATCGCCGATTCTGCCTGCCGGTTGGCGTCAGCGACAGTCTCCTGAGCCTGCGTATTTGCCTGCGCAATAGTCTGTTCTGCGTTCTGGTTCGCTTCGCTAGTTACCCGTGCCGCTTCCGCGCGCGCATCGGAAATCGTCTGCTCTGCTTCTTCATCGGCGGCATCTAGCACCTTATTAGCATCGGCCACAATCCGATCCGCGTTAACCAAGTCAGCCGGGAGTGCCGCGCGCGCATTATCGAGCAGCTCCACCCCTTCGGCCTGATTAATCATTACCGAAGCAGAGAAGGGAACGCTGCGTCCCGCCTCAATCATCTCGGTGAGCCGGTCAAGGACTGCAATCACATCTGATGGTGCGTACTGGGGTTCTTCCTGGGGTTCCATATTTTTCCTTCCTTTTTAGGCTGACGGGTTCGCTAGTTCGCGGGTAGGGTTACCATTTTCCGAGGACGCATCGAATTCTCGCTGCAGTGCCTGGGCTACTTCGGGGGGAACAAATCCGGAAACGTCTCCTCCATAAGCAGCTATTTCTTTAACTACCGAGGACGAGATCAAAGCATTTTCGGGAGAAGTGGGAATCAAAATAGTGTCAATCCCGGAAAGTTGCCGGTTAGCGAAAGCCTGAGTCATTTCACTGTCAGTGTCTTTAGAGTTACGAATCCCTTTCACCAGCGCTGCTGCCTGATAGCGGGTTGCGAGGTCACAAGCTAGCCCCTCCCAGGTAACTACCTGCACATTCGCTAGATCCTCGGTGGATTGGACTATAAACTCTTCGCGTTTGCGGGCGGGGAAAAGGTAGGTCTTCTTGGAATTTTTGGCTACCGCCACGATCACGCGATCAAAAATATTGGCTGCGCGGGTAATAACGTCCAGATGCCCAAAGGTAAGGGGGTCGTAGGATCCTACGCAGACAACAGTACTCATAGCTTCCAAAATACCGGTAAGCACTCACTGTATGCGGCGTCCCACGCGGGTAGATAGGGAAAACTAGGCTTCTCCTACCCCATTTTCCGGGTATTCGAGGGCGGGACGCAGAAGGTATACCGCACTTTCTCCGTACAGTTTGCGCGATTCCTCCTCCCAGTGCTCCGTTTGCCAATCGGGAGCCTCGTCTCGCGCTGAACGTTCCACCACTATCCAGGCATCCGGGTCACAAAGCGGGTGCAGCTGGTCTAACACTTCCAGAATTTCGCTATTTTTCATAGCATAGGGCGGATCAATAAAAACCAATTCCCACTGCGGGTTGGGGTTGGCTCCTAGAAGCCGCGACCCCAAGAAAGTCAGAGCTGATTGCACATAGAGCTTTGCGGGGGCAAAAACCGGGGAAGAGCCACGATTCTTGCGGATTATTTTGGCGGCACTTTGCGCGCGATCTACCAAATCCAAGCTGAGCGCCCCGCGTGATAAAGACTCAAAACCGTAAGCTCCTGACCCGGCAAAAAGATCCAAAACGCAGGCATCTTCCGTGGCTCCGCGAGATTGCAGGGCAGAGAAAATTGCTTCCCGAACTCGGTCTTGAGTGGGGCGCGTACCCGAGGAGGGTACGGCTAGCTGAGTACCTCGGGCAGTTCCAGCTATTATTCTCATCATGATGACAGTTTAACCCTAGCTAGGTTCATATTACAGCGGCTCCCGGTTATAACTTTCAAGGCACCGCTATCCGCGCTCTAAAAATTCTTGTTCTTCTTCGCTAACCCGTCGGGAGATCGCCTGCTGTAGCACTTGATGCTGTTGTAGCTGCGGATCGGCTTCCACCAGCCTCTTTGCATCTTTACGCGCCTGGGAAATAACTTTCTCGTCAGCCAGCAGATCCAAAATTTTTAGCGAGGACGCTCGACCCGATTGACTGTCTCCCAGAATGTTTCCGCTTTCGCGCAGCTGCAAATCAATAGCCGCCAGTTCGAAACCGTCGGTAGTTTTGGTGAAAGCATCGAGGCGGTTGCTGGCAAGAGTATCTGGCTGCGCCCCCGACCAGACCAGGCACACTCCCCCGAATTTGCCCCGCCCGATCCGCCCGCGCAGCTGATGCAACTGGGCGAGACCGAAACGGTCAGCGTCTAGAATCACCATCATCGTCGCCTGGGGGACATCTACTCCCACTTCAATTACCGTGGTAGACACCAGTAGCGGCGTTTTCCCGCTAGTGAAATCAGCCATGGCGCGATCTTTTTCTTCCGCATCCATTTGTCCATGTAGCATCCCGATTTCGATTCCAGCTAACACCGGTAGTGCCTGCAACTGCCTGACGGTATCGTAAACGTTCGCGAGGGGTTCTTTTGCGGCTGCTGCAATATTCTCTGCGGCATCCTCGTCCTCTAAGAGGGTAGTACCCTCTTCGCTTTGCGCGCCGGGTTTAATCGCCGGACACACCACAAACATGCGATGACCAGCTTTGATTTCTTCGGCGGCGCGCTGCCAGGTACGTGCTGTCCAGCTCCGATTAGCGGTATTTACCCGGAAAGTCGCTACTTTTGCTCGCCCTGGAGGCATTCCCTGCAAGGTCATGAAATCCAGATCCCCAAAAGAGGTCATAGCTACGGAGCGCGGTATCGGGGTTGCGGTCATCACCAGCAAATGAGGAGTGCCCGATTCTGCCTGCCGCAACCGATCACGCTGCCGCACCCCAAACTTGTGTTGCTCGTCGATAACCACCACTCCGGGGGAGGTAAGTATTACGCGTTTAGAAAGCAACGCATGAGTTCCCACAATCAGCGCTGGCTGCCCCGTTTTAAGGGCATCTAAAGTGCGGCGTTTTTCCGCAGTGGGCATCGAGGAAGTCAGGCGGTAAATCGGGACTCCCTCGCCTCCGCGCAAAGTGAATCCTCCCGGCTGAGCATACTGCCCTAGCAGATTAGTGAGGGTAGAAAAATGCTGTTGTACCAAAACTTCGGTGGGCGCCATGAAAACCCCTTGCCGGCCACCATCTACAGCTCGCAGCATCGCCAGCAGCGACACTACGGTTTTACCGGAGCCCACATCCCCTTGTAATAACACATTCATCGGACGCGCAGATGCTATCCGCTGGCCAATATCGGCTAAAGCCTGCTGCTGGGAATCAGTTAAAGCAAAAGGCAACGTGGAGGCGACCTTCTCGGTAAAACCCTCGGATACCTCCTCTAGAATCGGGGCATCTTCGGCGAGTTCTTGACGCCGCTCGGCTAAAGCCGCCTGTAATACAAAGGCTTCTTCATAGCGAAAACGGTTGCGTGCTGCCTCGTAGTGCCCGCGAGTTTGCGGACGATGGATCTGCTCTAGAGCCGTATTTAGTTCCAATAGTCCTTGCTCCACCCGAATATCGGCAGGGAGAGGATCATCCAAAGGTTGGGACTTTAATAACTCTAAAACCACGGCAATCGCTTTTTGCGTGGTCCAAGTCGGTAGCCCCGCCTTCGCGGGATAAATCGGTTCGGGACGCTGTGCCTGCACTTTAGCTGCCTGGTTGCTGGCGGCGTCCAGGTTTTCATCTTCTACCTCTTGATAGGAGGGGTGGGACAGTTGCAGACGTCCACGGTAAAGACTGGGGCGACCAGAAAATAGTTTTGTTTGCCCCACCTGCAGTTGTGAGGACATCCAGTTGATGAGATGCTGGCTTTTTGCCCAAAACACCGCATCCATCAGGGTTTCGCCGTCGCTTAGCTGCAGGGAAAGCATCCATTTTCCGCCGCGCGTGCGCCTCCGAGAAGAGTCAGCGATTTGGGCGATTACCGATTGCTCTTCCCCTAAAATGAGTCCAGAAAAAGCCGTGAGCTCCCCTAACTCGTGATAGCGCCGCGGAAAGAAATACAGCAGTTCCAGGGGAGTTTTAATCCCAAATTTTTTTTCCAGTTTCCCGGCTGCCCGTCCCAAAATATTCTTTAGAGATGCACCAGCTAGGGAGTTAGATTTGTTGCTCACGAAGAGAGCACCCCCACTACAGTGGCTCCTCTTTGCCCGCCGCTGATAAGTTCGATCCGGATTCCCGGGGCGCCTTGGAAAAGCGCGTTTTGCACCCGGGAGATCATTTCGGAGTCTTCTCCCCGCCCACTCAAAATTCTTGCCTGCACATCATCGCGGTTTACCGAGGAAGAAAGCATTTCAAAAGGCATTTCTGGGGTAACGCTGAAGGTGCGTTGCCTCGCTAAGGAGTCAAAAGTGCGCGAACGCTGCAACTGGATTAAATCGGGACACGCAATTGCTGAAGAAACCACTTGCGTGAGGGCGCGCGCGGCTTCCAATACTTGCAAATCGTCTTGCGTGGGAGCCACCATCAGCTCGATACCTTGATCTTTGGCAGGTCGTACCATGTTGGCCAGCTCCGCGGCACTTACCTGGTCACAGGGTAAGACTTGTACTACTTCTTGTTCCATTTCCGCAATCACTGGCAGTACCTGTGGGGAGATTCCGGGACGCGAATAGACTACCGTAGCCCCCAAGTTAGCTATGTCTGCTACCAATCCGGGAGCCGAAGCATAGGCTAACACCGCTGGTCTAACCGGATGAATGGTATGCGAAGACCCCAGACTCACCAGATTGGAAGCGGAGGCCTCAGTTTCGACTGGTAAGGGCGGGCGGATCAACACCATCCCCGAATTTTCGGGTAAAAGCTCGATTACTCTCCGTGGATGCCGGCTGCGCACCAGCAACATGCGAGGCCCAATCCCCAGCATGTCGGCCCTACCGGTCATCGCCCCGTAAACCCCGTTTTCTTCTAGTTGCTTACGTAATTGCTGGAAGCGTGAGTTATCGACTTCCCCGCGCCAGGTAAGCATTAAAGAGTTCATTCGCGTGGGCGCGTGCACCCCCGGGTGAGAGGCAGGAACCATGTCCCGTATCATCTGCAAACTGGTGTTGACTGCTCCGATCTCTTGCTGGTTTTCCCGGGAATAAGTTTCTAGCATGGCCGCTATGAGCAGCATCAACACCGCTGCCCGCGCGTCGGGACGCCCGCGGTTATCTTCCGCGCCCTCAACTAAAGCCACTTGGCTAGCCAGCCAGGCACGAGAAAGAATATCTTCGATCGACATTTGGTCTGGCTGGGTTTCCAGCTCTGCGTTTACCTCTTCTATCAGCCCCGAGAGGGTGGGCGGATCCAGGCGTTCAACTGCGGGGAGCAGGCAGCGCTCAGAACAATCTCTGCTAGAACGCAATATTTTTAACAGCTGCACCGGGTTCAAGGAGGGCGAGCTGGTCGCCCCGGCAGCAACGCTGGCTAACTCGGCGAGTACAATCCCGATCATTCCCCTGGCTCCCGCCAAGGAGGAATCGGCAACTGCCTCTAGAACCCAACGAGCGTCTTTATCGGCACCGGCAGGTAATCCCGCAACTGTCAGCGCCACCTTATCCCAGGTCAGTAGGGCGTTTGAACCGGTATCAGAGTCAAGTTCACTCTGTAAATCCATAGCATCTAAGGCTGGCTGCCCAGCCTGTAGAACTTCCCCGCTAATCTTTACCCAACTGCGAATATTGGCTCCGGTAACTAGCAGGTCTACCCGTTCGGCAGATTCCAGAGTTTGCGCTACATTTTCCCGTTGCCGTTTAGTTTTGGGTTTCGCGGACTTCGGCACTACCTGCGGCACTTCAAAATCAAGTAAGCCGGTGGTTCCACTGGGCTCGGCGTTCTGCTGCGGTTGCGCCCCGCTTTCTTTTTTCCCCTGATTCCGAGGGCGCGGGAAGGTTTTGCTCTTCTTTACGCTTTGGTTTCCGCTATCAGTTATTTTTCCCCACTGATAATCATCCGGTTGCGAAGCAGCTGCCGGAGTAACAGTTTTAACCGATTTTTTCTCCCGGGCGGCACGAGCGAAATCCGCAAAAGAAAACAGATCTGCTAGGGGTTCTTCTTCTCCCACCGCCGTCTCCTTCCTTCTCAGCTATGCCCGGGGTCCTCGCCTACCCGCTCTCATAGTCTAGCGAGTTTTCAGTGAAGCCTGGCACAATAACCACCTGGTAGTTGGCTGTTGCCCCCCGAATCGGTTAATCTGGTCGGGTTGCCGATATCTGGGTTATTAGCCCAGAACTAGAAGAATACTTGAAGGAGACTATCGTGGCTGCCACCTGTGACATCTGCGGAAAAGGCCCCGGTTTCGGGAAGAGCGTTTCGCACTCCCACCGGCGCACGAACCGCCGTTTTAACCCGAATATTCAAAGCGTGCGCGCCGTTGTTGGTAGTGGCCGCAAGCGCATGAATGTTTGCACCAAGTGCCTCAAGTCTGGGCGTGTTGCTCGCTAGCTGAGGGGAAAATCAGCGCCGTCTGCCTCTGGCAGGCGGCGTTATTTTTATGCCCACCCGGAAAGTTATTCCACCTGAACGTGAGATTCTATGTAAAGTTAATAATGATTTCTCGTCCATTAACAGCTAAAGGATTCTCATGAGCCAGAACAACCCAAACCAATACGGTGATTTCCCCAACAACTCAGGGCAGTCTCCCGCTGCTAACAATCCGGATAGCTCTTTAAATCCGGGAGCTCCTGGTGGGCAATTCCATCAGATTCAGCCCTACCAGCCCCAGCCGGGCAGCCAGAGTCCGATACCTCCTGCCCCAAATAGTGGCAACTACCAGTGGAATAGTTCTGGGCAACCCCAGGGACAGCCCTTCCCGCAAGCCCCCGGTAACTACCAGCAATATCCGCCTATTCCTGGGCAGCCGGCTCCGGGCATGGCCTCTCCTATGCCGAATCCCATTCCTGGGCAGTACCCGAATCAAAAGTCAAAAATGGCAGCCGGTCTGCTCGGTATTTTCTTGGGCGGTTTAGGGGTGCACAATTTCTACCTAGGAAACACCGGAAAAGCAGTAGCGCAACTACTGATTTCGCTACTTTCTTTGGGATTCCTAGCTGCCATTTCAGGTATCTGGGGTCTAATCGAAGGCATATTAATTTTGACGGCAAAACCAGGATCTTCTTGGGCAGTCGATGCCGAGGGGATACCCCTACGTGACTAACTAGCATCGAGCCGGTTTCTTTTGGTTCCCAGCACCAAGTGTGCCCACAGGGAAAACTACCACTGATTGCGCTTCCGGTTTTCCCATGTGAGGAAGTTCAAAGATCCTCGGAACACTCTCAGCTTCCCTTAAGGCGATCTGGTCTGCTAGATTAGGTAGTAACCGACCAGGAAACTGGTACGAAAGTGGAGGTTTTCCCACCTGGATGCTCGCGGGTATCGGGTAAGAACAGATGTTTAAAGCATCTGCGCGTTTTTTCGCTGCCTCCGCTCAATAAGCGGAGGCTTTTCTTGTTTAAAGCCTCCAGAAAACTCAAGCAAGGAGTAGCTATCAGCAACGAGACACGCATTAATGACCGCATCCGGGTGAAAGAAGTACGCCTAGTTGGTCCCAGCGGGGAACAAGTAGGGGTAGTCCGGATCGAGGATGCATTGCGCCTAGCCACCGAAGCTGGCTTGGATCTAGTAGAGGTCGCCCCCACGGCGAAACCTCCAGTTTGTAAGTTGATGGATTACGGCAAGTTCAAATACGAAGCCGCACAAAAGGCTCGTAATGCCCGTCGTAACCAGGCAAACTCCCAGCTAAAAGAGATTCGTTTCCGCCTCAAGATCGACGACCACGACTACGAAACCAAGAAAGGTCACGTAGTGCGGTTCCTTGAAGGCGGGGACAAAGTGAAGGTCATGATTATGTTTCGCGGGCGCGAACAGTCTCGCCCCGAACTGGGCGTAAAACTTTTAGAACGCCTAGCTGAGGACGTAACCGAGATGGCCACCGTAGAATCTATGCCCCGCCAAGACGGGCGCAATATGACTATGGTGCTGGCTCCCACGAAACGTAAACACCATACTAAGTCGGATCAGCGTCGCCGCCGCGATCAGCAAAGTGGCGAGACTATGAACCGGCAACAACTTAAGGATGCCCGTAAAGCGCGGAAAGCCAAAGAGGCTCAGGAAGCTGCAGCCGCCGCCAAAGCAAAAAAGTAGGGACGTCCGAACCGCCTAAGAAATAGGCAGAACCACCGGCGTGCCGGTAGAGAGGAAAAATAATGCCGAAGATGAAGACGCACTCCGGTGCGAAGAAGCGCTTCCGCAGAACCGGAAGCGGAAAACTAATGCGGGAAAAGGCGGGTAAACGCCACCTGCTAGAACACAAATCTTCCAAACAGACCCGTCGCCTCAGCCGTGATCAGGTAGTGGCTCCTGCCGATACCAAGCGCGTAAATAAGCTGCTGGCTGGCAACAAGTAGGCAAGGAGAGGATTAAGAGAGATGGCACGCGTAAAACGAGCAGTTAATGCTAAGAAGAAACGTCGCACCGTACTGGATCGCGCCTCTGGCTACCGTGGTCAGCGTTCTCGCCTATACCGTAAGGCCAAAGAACAGCTGCTACACTCGGGCGTTTATTCCTACAACGATCGCCACAAGCGCAAGAATGATTTCCGGAAACTGTGGATTCAGCGGATCAATGCCGCTTGCCGCGCCCAGGGCATGACCTACAACCGGTTTATCCAGGGTCTGCGCCTAGCGGAAATCGAAGTTGACCGCCGGATGCTCTCCGAGCTAGCGGTTTACGATATTGATACTTTTAATCAGCTGGTAGAAAAAGCGAAAGCTGCCCTACCGAAGGACGTAAACGCTCCGGCTGCTTAAAGCCGCTAATAAGAAGTTAGCTTATTGCTTAATCTACGCCTAGACATGATTGATAATCCTCGCTCTCAGCGAGTGCGGATTCTAGTCAATCTGTCTAGGCGTAGTTTTCGTTTAAAGCAAGGATTACTCCTAGTAGAAGGGCCGCAAGCCTGCGCCGAACTGCTGCGTTTTTACCCGGAAGCGGTGCGGGATGTGTATCTCCATAACCGTGCCCCCTCCCCCGCTATCCAGGTGGCGCGGGAGGCGCTAGGAATTACTTCCTGGGTACATCCGGTAACCCCATCGGTAATGAAGTTATTCGCGCCCTCGGCGCAAGGAATTGCGGCCACTGCCCAGCTTTCCCTGCTCCCTAGCGATAAGCTTCCGCCCGCGGAGGCTTTGAAAGAGGGCGCTTGGGCGGTATGCGCGCGGGTACAAGATCCCGGCAACCTGGGGACCATCATTCGGATTGCCGATGCTTGTGGCCTGGCGGGGGTACTGGCTTTGGAAGGCTGCGCCGATGCCTCGAGCCCCAAAGTTATCCGCGCCAGTGCCGGGAGCCTGTTTCACCTGCCGGTTTACTCCGGTGCCTCCTTCGGTTCTTTAGCGGGGGTGAGCGCGGAAAACAATGGCTGCCTAGTGGGCCTGTCAGGAGCAGCCGAAACATATCTCCCGGCTTTTACAGCCTCGGATTCGGTGGCGGCCTCACCGCTGTTTATCTGCCTGGGTAATGAAGCCCAAGGTTTATCTAGCGAGGAAATCGCCCTCTGTAATGAAACCATCGCCATCCCTATGTGGGGAAGGGCCGAGTCCCTAAACGTGGCAACTGCCGCCGCGATCGCCCTACACGCCATCGCGAGTGCCCGCATTCGCTAAACAGGCGAAGATCCTCCGCAAACCTTATCCCGTTGATTTATCCGTGCAGTCGGCACACAGGCCAAATACATCTGCCATATGTTCAATATCGCTGAATTGATAGCGTCGGGAGATCTCGGCAATCCACTGTTCTAACTGGTCATCTTGAATATCTACGGTATAGCCACAATTTCGACAAACTAGGTGGTGATGGTGGCGCTGCGCAGCGCAGCGCCGATAGAGGGTTTCGCCCTCTTCGGAACGTAAACTGTCAAGCTCCCCACCCTCAGTCAGGATCTGCAAATTCCGGTAAACAGTAGCCAGCCCCACGGTTTGTCCGGCCGTCACCAGGGCAGCGTGTATCTGTTGGGCAGATCGAAAATCTGTTTCATCAGCCATGATTGCCATAATGGCGTCCCGCTGCCGGGTTTTTCGCTGCATTGCCATTGTTTGTATTACCTACTTTCCTGCATCGCCTCAGTTTTGACGCAAAAGACAGATTTTCCTAACTGCCGCCTCCAGCGCGTATTGCGGATCCCGGCTAGCACCTTTCGCATCTTCATCAGCTTGCGCAATAATCTTAATCGCCTCCGCCAGGTGGGCATCGCTCCATCCGCGTACTTCTCGCCGGGCTTTTTCCATCTGCCAAGGCGCCATTCCCAGCTGAGCAGGGCTTATTCCCCGTGCGCTAACTTTTGCCAGGTTGCGAAATTTGAGGGCGAGCGCGCCTCCAATCGCGACCGGCTCCACCCCGGAAGAAAATGCTTGCCGCAGCAACACCAGGGCACGCGCAAGATTCCCCACCGCGGCGGCGTCGGCTACGTTAAATCCGGTAGCCCCTACCCGCGAACCGTAGAACTGTTGCACTGCCTGCAAAGTTACCGCCTGCGGATAGTCAGAAACTAACTGGCGGGCAGCTCCGATTAGCTCCGCCAAATCCCCACCGAGCGCATCTACTAGCAGCTGCGCTCCAGCGGGCTCAATGCGTCCGCCCGCCGTGCGGACTTCTTCGACCACTAAGGATAGTTTGTCGCGCGCATTTTTTATCTTCGCGACTTTTACCTCGCGCGCCCCTGCTTTCTTGATCTTGTCTACCTGGCGTTTTCCTTTATTCGAGCCATCGTGCATGGCTACCACCCAGCAATCTGCTTGCGGCGCGGCTAAGTAACTTGCCAGATCCTGTCCTAAATCCTCATCGGCGGATTCAAAATCGGGTATCACCACCAGGCGGGCTTCTCCAAACAATGAGGGGGAAGTCAAGGAATCTAGGGAACCTGCCTGATAGCCGTTAGCAGTCACCTCAGTCACCGCTAGAGAGGGGTCTTGGTTTCGCCCCAGCTGTTTTAAACGCGCCAGGGCGCGATCTGCTAGCAGCTTCTCGGGGCCGCGAATCAGCACCCCGGAGCTTAAAGTGCAATCGCGCCAACTCATCTGCTTTGAGGCCATGCTTTAACATTGCCATTTATCTTCCTTTTTGGAAAGTAGCAGCGGTAAATATAGGTCAGCCCCACCACCACTATCCCCAAAGCTAGGATCCCTGGTCCACCCGCTGGCCACGGCAAAATTGCGAGCCGATTGGAGGCGAGAGCCCGGGCAACTACCATCACCCAGGTACACCCGATTCCCAGTATTTTTGCCAACAGCGTTCCCGGCAGTGGCAAAAATGTTAGGCAGGCTCCACCCCAGATCAACAGAGTCACTACCGGAGCGATAGCCACATTAGCGAGCACGGTCAAAGTGTTTATTCCGGGACGGATTAGCAATTGCCCCGGTAGACAGGCTAGCTGCGCTACCAAGCTAACTGCGCTTACAGAGAGGAAAGCAGATAAAAACTTTCTAAAAAATGGAGGATATTTTCGCGTTAGCAGTAGAGGGATTCGCCCGCTCCCCTGTATTTTTGCAGTCTCGATTCCCTTTTGCAGCCTTTCCTCTAATGGCTTAGCTACCAGTACAATTGCCGCAGTAGCACTAACTGAGAGCAAAAAACCGGTATCGGCTCCGAATCCGGGTTCAAAAATTAGCAGACCGATGATCGCAATTTCGAGGGCGGTAAAAGAGTACGGCTCTCTGCCCCTAGCTAAAGCCAGAAGGGCAACCATTCCCATGACCGCCGCCCGTAGCAGCGAAGGAGAAGACCCTAGAAGCAGGCAGTATCCCACTAACAAACTGGCGCACGAAAGCAGACGCCAGCGGCGTTTCAGCCCCGCACTAAGTAGCGCTACCAGGGAAAGTAGTACCGAGATATGCATCCCGGACACACAGGTAATATGCACGATCCCGGCAGTTTTTAGGGCTTCGGTATCCGCAGACGCATCGGCGCGGATCCCCAGTATCATGGCCGGCAGCAGCGTAGCTGCTGCCGGAGAATCTGCAGCTACCAGTTTTTCTTCCAATCGGGCCGCGAACTTTTGTTTAAGGGCCGCCGCCCCGCGCGGCCCGGCTCTTACCTTTGGGGTAGCGATAATTCTTCCTGGGATCTCCAATAGAGTATTTGCACTGATTACCGTGGTTAAATCTTGGCTAGATTCCCCGGCGTTAGATCTCCCGGCACGGGACGGTTTTTCTAGCTGCAAGACAGTTTCCACAACAGTTCCCCGAGGATATTTGGGCAGGTGTTGACCAAAGGCCACCACTTTCAGACCAGTTTTTACTGCTGGCGCAGGTGGCAGGCGGGCTGATAATAGGCGTAGCTGGGTTATTTGTTGATCGCTTTCGGCGGCGTATTTTCGCGGCGGCGTCTCTACCTCTGCTATTGCCTGGACTTTATCGATCTGCCCCTGCCAGGCGCGCGCTAGTGGGTCAGCGGCTATCACCCGCGCTGCCTGGCTGATCGACACTGCCACCCCGCCCAGCGCTCCTAAAGCCAGCGCACACCCCAGGATAATCCCGGGGAGAACTTTCCAGTAGCTAACCAGCAACAGTAAGACAGCGCCCCCAAGGGCTAAGGCACCGATAAATGGCACCCATGCTAAGGGAAGAGCTGGTAAAAGCCAGGCACCCAGCCAGACAATAATGGCTGCTGGCGTTAAGCGTAAATCTAGGATTCGCCCCTGCATAGCTTGTCTAGAGCCTGATCATTCCGGACAAGGCCGCATATTTTTTCTCCCCGATTCCGGAAACATTCCTCAAATCTTCCAGGTTTTGGAAACGTCCCTGCGTTTGGCGATAATCTACAATCCTTTGCGCTAGCGATTCTCCCACCCCTGGCAGTTGCTCTAACTGCTGCTTCGAAGCCTCATTAATAGAGATTTTCCCGCCGCCCGCACCGGCGACACCGCCCTCATCGGCCGATTGTCCACTGCTTCCGGCCGCGCCTGCTCCCGCCGCCGCCTCGGCCCCCACCCCACTGCTTTCCTCAATTCCCACCCGCAGCTGTTCCCCGTCGCTAAGACGGCGCGCGAGATTTAGACCCGACAGATCTGTACCCGGAAGCGCTCCTCCAGCGGCTTTAATCGCGTCTTGTACCCTCGCAGAAGCCTCTAGGCGTACCACTCCCGGTTTTTTCACTTTACCCACCACATCCACCAGTACCTCTCCGGTAACGCCAGGTGCACGCCCTGGCGCGGTACGGGTAGTAGAACTAAAACTAGGGATTGCGGGAGAACCCCCGCTACTGGGAGTCTTACCTTGCGCCCACCCCGCCATCACTGCCACAATCACCACTGCTATTAGCGCTGCCGACACGATTCGCGGGGAAGGCGCCCAACGCAGGCGGAGACCGCGGGGATCAGAACGCAACCGGGTTTCCGCCGCTTGCAAAAGCTGGTGCGCCCGGGGAGCCTGGGAGGACGCCTGGCGAAACTGAGAGCGGGTATAGCTGGGTTTTTCTGGAGCCATAGAGCGAAAATAAGTTGCTGCTGCGCCCTCGGAAAGCTTTAAAAAGTTCGCAACAGGAAAAGGTAACTCCACCTAGGACGGGGGACAAACCGCTATCATAATCCGCGGTGCAAGCGGGTTAATACGTCCTCTAAATCAGCGGGTAAAGGGGCCTGGAAACTAATTTGCTCACCGGTTACCGGATGGACAAACCCCAAGGTCACCGCATGAAGCCACTGTCGGGTCAACCCCAGTTTCTGCGCTAGGTGCGGATTTGCCCCATATATCGGATCACCTACGATCCCATGCCCAATTGCTTCCATATGCACTCGAATCTGATGCGTCCGCCCCGTCTCCAGCTGCACCTCGAGCAGTGACGCCCCCGGTAAGGACTCCAAGGTGCGGTAATGGGTTATGGCCGGTCTACCCCCGGCAACTACCGCCATTTTGAAATCGCGGGAAGGATGCCGCCCAATCGGGGCATCAACAGTTCCCGCAGGCGGATCTAGATAGCCTTGCACCAACGCATGATAAATCTTCTTCACCCGGCGCTCGCGAAAATCATCCTGCAACCGGCCATAGGCTAACTCCGACTTGGCCACTACCATAGCCCCAGAAGTTCCCACGTCTAAGCGGTGAACGATTCCTGTCCGCTCTATCGGACCGGAGGTAACGATTTCTTCTCCCGCCGCCAACAGGGCACCAACAACCGTCGGCCCCTGCCAACCGGGAGCAGAATGCGCCGCCATCCCTACCGGTTTATTAATCACCACGATATCGGCGTCCCGATACAGAATCGGAAGCGGCGCCGGAGTTTCTAAACTCTGGGGGGAGGTATCGGGCAGCAGCACTTCCACCTGGTCACCGCGAGCTACCTCCGCCGATTTCCGCGAAACTACTCCGTTAACCTTTACCTCTTTTTGTTTAATCAGTTTGGCAACCAGGGAACGGGAAATCCCCAGTTCAGCTGCTAATACTTGGTCAAGGCGCTTGCCGTGCGCACCTTCTGGGAGCAGTATCTGAACCCGTTCACGCATCCTTGCCCCGCACCCGCTCCGGTTTGTAGGAGTGATTACCACTAACCGAGGGGACGCCCAGCACCACTAGCACCACTACGGCCACTACCCCGACCACAATCGCGATATCCGCAATATTTCCGACGAACATCGAACGGTAGTTCAAAAAATCAATCACGTGCCCGCGGAAGATTCCCGGAGGGCGAATGAGGCGATCGACCAGGTTTCCCAGCGCGCCTCCTGCCAGTAGCCCAAGAGAAAGTTGCCAGGCACGATTAGTCATCGCGCGTCCACTCCAAATGATAATGGCCAGCACCACCGCCGCTATTACGGAGAACACCCAAGTAAAGCTTTCTGCCAGCGAAAAGGCCGCCCCGGGGTTGCGCACCAGTTGCAGACCAATGAAATTACCGATTAGAGGTTTTTCGGGTGCCCCTATTTCCAGCGCGCTGAGCGCCCAGGCTTTGGTGACTTGGTCTATGATAAACACCGGTAGCGCTACGAACGCGAATATCACCAGGAGCGGCGCCTGCTTTTGTTTTTTTCGCTGATTCATTTTCTTTCCAGGTCGGTTGAGTCTATTCCTAAATTTAATAAAAAAGTAGCGGCGCCACCACTTACGTGATGGCGCCGCTCTAATCCTCCTTGGCTCTTAGGAGGAACTACGTTTAAATCGCTAACTATGCCTCTTGCGCATCTAGCTGACCGATCAAAGACTGTAGGTGCTCGCGCACCTTCTGGCGATAATCGTTTTCGAAGGCCTTGAGGTCATCGACCCGGGACTCGAGATCTGCACGCTCAGATTCTAGCTGCTCGAGGACGCGACGACGCTCATCATTGGCTTCCCGTACGATCTGGTCACCCTTGAGGCGGGAGTCTTCCAGAATCTGGTCAGCTTCTTGCTGCCCGTTGCGCACGTATTCGTCGTGTACCCGCTGTGCCAGCGCCAGCATAGAGGTGGCATCTTCTGGCTGTTCCGCGCTGGACTGCGACGCAGCCTGCGAGTTTTGCTCCGCCTGTGCCAGTTGCTCCCGCAATTGCTCAATTTCTGCCTCGGCCTGCTGGGTCTCAGCCTGAGACTGCGCCAGCGCCGCCTGGGCTTCTTGCTGAGTTTGCGCCAAGTGTGCCTGCAGAGCCTGGATTTGCTCTCCGGCTTGCGGATCGCCCTCGGCGGCGGCCGCCTGGTACTGCTGTACCTGCGTCTGCATTTCGGCAATCTGCGCATTAGCCGTCTCGAGCTGCGCCTTGAGAGCGGCGGTTTCTTCACCGCTGTCACTGGGTGCTACTACCCCACCGGCAGCTGCCTGCTGGCGAACTTCGTCTAGTTCAGATTTTAAGGAAGCGTTTTGATCCTGCAGAGTCGCGATAGTTTCTACGACCTCATCGAGAAATTCGTCAACTTCTTCCTGGTCATATCCTTCACGGAACTTAGTCGCCTGGAATTGCTTCCAGTGGACATCTTCAGCAGTCAGCAGAGCCATACCTGTCACCTCAGTTATCTATCGTGTTTTTCCCGAGGTAGGTGCTCTACCTGCCAGCGGGAACTTCTGCGCTATAGGTTGCAGTTGGAAACAAGCATACCGGAGATCTGCTCAACTTCCACATCTTCAACAATAGTAACATCTATGATTTTGAGCAACACTTTAGGCAATTTTCTGCAGTTTTATCTTTGTAAAAGAATCAGCAGCGCGTTAACCAGGTGAATCCAAATATTTATCAATACTGTGACCAGCAAGAACAGTACAATAAAACTCAAATCTAGGGCGATAGTCCCAAGCCGCAGAGGTTTAATGAATCTCCCTAAAAATCGTAAGGGCGGATCAGTTAATCCAAAGACCAAGTTACAAAGAAAAAGCGTAACCGAGTTCTTTGGCCGCCAACTGGGATTCAATGCCATCACCCAAGACAGCACCGCCCGCACTATCAACGCCAGAATATAGAGCTGGAGAAGCCATCTGCCTATCTGGCCAACCCAATAGACTAAAGTGAGCATCTATCAGCTTTGGTTGAAAAAGTCTCGCTTAGATCCCAGCGAAGATTCACCCTCGTCTACCTGTACCGATTTCGGAGAAAGTAAAAATACCCGGTTAGTAACTTTTTCAATTCCCCCGTCGAGGGCGAAGCTGAGACCCGCAGCAAAATCAATCATCCGCCGCGCTTCCAGGTCATTCATTGCCCCCAGATTCATAATCACCGGGGTGCCGTCTTTGAAGGCTTCCCCAATGTTTTGCGCCTCGTTATAGGTGGTAGGCCGGATGGTCACAATCCGCTTAAGCTCTGCAGCTGCTTCCGGCTGGGAACTGACTGTATGTGGGAAACGCAATGCCGGTTCTACTATCCGAGGACGGGGGGTGGGAACTTCAGAATCCGGAACTGTGCTTTCCAGCTCATCGCTGAATTCTTCGTTCTCTTGCGGTTCGGACAGGCCTAAATAGTCCATCGTCTTCCTCAAAGCGCCCATCAGGTTCTCCTTCTTCTAATACTGGTCTACAAAAACGTTAAACGGGACTGGCTTTTTTTCGAAGCATTAACGCGGCGTGTTCCCAAAACTAGGTACCTAAATGCGCAGTTCAGCCGGCTGGAACTTCGCGCCTACCCACTACAATTCCCGCAAACCTACCGGTAGCCCCATCACGACGATAGGAATAAAGGTTGCGGTCTTCAAAAGTGCAGCGTTTAGAAGCGAAAGTAATCCGGGCTCCCGCCGCTCTAAGCTGGGAAATTACGCCCGCTTGGAGATCCAAACCGGGGCTTCCCACCCGAGTACGCGACCAGGCAGCTGGCACATGCCCGGTCACATGGGTTCGCATCGCCTCGGGGACCTCGTAGCAGGCTCCACAGATAGCAGGCCCAATAGCGGCATGAATCTTGCCGCTCTGGGCTCCCAGTCTCCGTAAAGCCAGCACCGCTTCACGCACAATCCCGGTAACCATTCCGGCTCTGCCCGCATGCACGGCGGCCACCAGCAGACCATCATCGGAAGCCAGTAGCAGAGGCACACAATCGGCCACCATCACTCCCGCCGCCGGGGTGGTTAGTCCCAGTTCTACGAATTCGCGAGTGTCGATGATGATCCCGTCGGCCTCTACCGGAGCATTGGTATGACCGGGACGGACTTGCACTACCCGGTTGGAATGGGTCTGATGCATCCAGACCACTTTCCGCCCGATCGCCTCGTCAACGATTCTCCGGTTTTCCGCTACGGTATCGGGGTTATCTCCGACGTGATCTCCCAGGTTGAGGGTAGCGTATGTTCCGGAGGAGTGCCCCCCGATCCGGTTGGTAAAAACCGCCTGCGCGCCACCAATGCGAAACATCGCGGCCTACCGCATGAAGTCGGGTACATCTAGACCCGACTCTTGATCGTCGTCCTCGAACACTCGCGGCACGGTTAAGGTGCTATCGTCCTCGCTCTTGCGGTTTACCCCAAAGTTATCGCGGTAGCTGCTGCTAGGGGTGTCATTTTCTTTACGATTAAAGGCGTCGCGCGAGGGTGGGGTTACCGGCAGCCGGTGCGCTCCTCTGGTAACGCTGGTACGCGGTAGATCCCCGACGCTGCGTTCGTCCTCTTTAAGCACTGCGCGGCGCGGGAAGGCCGGGATAGCGGAAGTTACCGTGGAGTCCTCCCCGGTTTTTTCTTTTACGGAGGAGGCGGCGGGTTCGGAGGCCGGCTCGGGCGCAGCTTTCTTCTCTACCCGCGCGCTCTTTTTACCCTTCTTAGGATCATCAAACCCGGCGGCAATAATGGTCACCCGAATCTGGTCACCCAAAGATTCATCAACGTTGGCACCGAAAATAATATTGGCTTCGGGGTGCACCATTTCGCGTACCATATCGGCAGCGCGATGCACCTCCAGCAATCCCATATCTGAGCCGCCTTGGAAGAACATCAACACTCCCAGCGCTCCGTCGATATCGGCTTCTAGTAGCGGGGACATAAAGGCGGCTTCGGCGGCGCGGATTGCGCGGTCTTCCCCGGTGGCCGAGCCAATCCCCATCAGCGCAGTCCCCGCCCCTTTCATTACGCTTTTCACGTCTGCGAAGTCCACGTTAATGAGGGCGGAAGTGGTAATCAGGTCGGTGATACCCTGCACGCCGGAATGTAGAACTTCGTCAGCCGCGGAGAAGGCATCCACCATGGTGATGTTTTGATCTGAGATTTCCAGGAGGCGATCGTTGGGAATCACGATAATGGTATCTACTTCTTTGCGCAGCGCCTCTACCCCGGCTTCTGCCTGCGTATGACGACGCTTGCCCTCAAAGGAGAAGGGCCGGGTAACTACCCCGATGGTCAGGGCGCCCATTTCCCGTGCCACCCGTGCCACGATGGGAGCGCCCCCCGTACCGGTACCGCCGCCCTCGCCAGCGGTAACGAAGACCATGTCCGCCCCTTCTAGGGTGTCTTTGATTTCCTCTTCGTTATCAGCAGCAGCGCGTTCACCCACTTTGGGATCGGCACCGGCGCCGAGGCCGCGGGTTTCTTCCCGTCCGATGTCCAGTTTCACGTCCGCATCTGACATCATTAGTGCCTGCGCATCAGTGTTAATCGCGATGAACTCTACGCCTTTGAGGCCGAACTCAATCATGCGGTTAACGGCATTTGCTCCGCCCCCGCCGATGCCTACAACTTTAATATCTGCCAGGTTGGTATCTGGTACTGTCACGGTCGCCCTCCGATCTAACCCTAAAGCTTTAGTTTAGAGTTAGGATTATTAGCCCTCTTGGTCAAACGAAAATCCTATGTAAAGAGGAGTTTTCAGCAAGCATTATGGGCGCGTGTTGCCCATTTCCCCATAAAAGTTTCCCGTTTGCTCTCCCGGCATATTATTAGAGACAAGAAGTAACTCAGGAGGAAACATGCCCACCATTTTTACCCGCATTATCGCTGGAGAAATCCCCGGTGAATTCTGCTGGAAAGACGATATCTGTGTCGCCTTCGCCGACATTAACCCCATCACCCCCGGACACGTGCTGTTAGTTCCCCGCCGGGAAGTCGAAAACTACTGGGACGCCCCCACCGCAGAGCTACAGCACCTAACGAAAGTGGCACAGATTATCGGGCGCGCCCAAAGGCAGGCGTTCGGCTCAGAGCGCTCCTGCCTGAGTATCGCCGGATTCGACGTCCCCCATTTACATCTGCACCTAATTCCGGCCAACTCTATGGAAGACATTAAGTTCGCTCATGCCCAACCGGCCACTGCTGAGGAGATTGCTGCTGCTATGCAGAAGCTGCGCCAGGCGATTGCCGCCCAGGGACACGCCCGTGAGGCGGGAGCCCGCGCCTAAGGGACAGCAATTTCTGCTAGCGCCCGGCGCAAATAATCAAGTTCACTGGCATCAAACCAGGAAAGAGGCTCTGCGGCCAGCTCTTCCCAAAGTTCCAGTGCTGGCGAGGTCGCTGCCGTTAGATCGTCACTTACCTCGCTAAAGTCACCGCAACACCACGCTGCGGCCTGCTCTGCACCCACCTGAGAGCGCACCTTTGCGCAAAGCTCCCGGCTGTCCGAACTGTCTACATGCAGGCTCACTAAGCGCTGCCAGTCAAAGCCAGATTTAACCGCAAATACTCCGGGGGCGGTTTCCTCGCCCAATTCCTGAGGTTTAGCATCGAGCGCTGCGACTATTCTCCCCGGATACCCCGCCACTTTCCTCCGCAGACAGGACATAGCGGACATGGTCATCGCCAAATCTTCGGCCTGCTCACTGTCGAGGGGATCAATCCCCCAAAGCTGACAAAATTCCGCGCTGCCCTGCCAGGCGGAGAGGGAATACAGATGTGGTTCTAACAGGTCAGATACCGTCAGGGGGAGATAAATTCGCACCTGACAATTGTAGCGGCTAGCCAGGGAATCTCAGGCCCTTAAGCGCTGTGTTGCACAAATATCTGATTGTCAACCAGCCCCCACCACAAAAACCCCGCTAAAAACTCACTTTTCGTTAACTTTTTCTTAATTCACTTTTATTAACAGACACCCATAAACTGCTTTAAAAAATGGAAATATTTGCGTATACCTGTTTAAACAGTTCGAGAACGCACATTGGCAACGGAGCCTTCATTCCCCCGCTTCTCTAATGAATTAGCGTTTTTCTCTAATATTTAAAGGATTTGAGTCGATGAGTTTAGCAGCGCAAAGCCTCCTCCCCCAGGAGGTAACAGAAACAGATGTTGTCCCGGAAATAGACAAGGTAAACCGGGGGCAAGAGCTTTTTCCGCCCGGAAAACCGTTAGTAACAATCTGTCCCCAAGACGGCGATACTCCTGGCCCCTGCGCGATAATTTGTCCTGAACTGCCGCGGATTCCCCTAAGCCCCAGATACGGCCGCCTCGAAGTACAGACTCTGTTACCTCGCCCCCAAGCGAGTAAGAATCCATCTACTAAACCGGCAGGCACACCCCTATCGTCATTACCTCAGATAAAACCGTGGGTAGCAACCGCCGTGAAAACCATATTCGAAGTGTTCTCTGGCCGTCGCTCCGCGCAGGCGGTAACTAACTGGTTTACCCCGGACCTAAAGAGGCCTTTTCTGGCATTAGCGCGCAGCGAACGGCATCGTCCCCTGCCCACAGCGATTCAGATCCGCCGAATGCTTTGTCGCAAAGTCGGGATCGGGACTGAGGGTGGCGGCGCCTTCGAAGTCGCGGTCAGTATCAGTGACGGGTCTCGGGTACGGGCAGTGGCGATGCGTATCATCCCCTGCGGGAAAAAATGGAAAATCTCGGCGCTCGAGATCGGATAAACGACTAATCCGGTGGCTGTCGACAAACTATCAGTTCTATCCGCGGTTTGCCCCCTAAACCTCTCCCTCAGTTGCCGAAAATCTGCAGCAGCCAATAGAAGTTACAGAAAGTGCCGCTAGCCTTAGCGCTAACGGCACCTCCGGGAAAGTTTAGCGACGCTGCTTGCGCTTCTTTTGCGCGCGGCGCTGAGCACGGTTACCGCCTTGCGCGGCGGTTTGCCGCGCGGCCTCAGCACCAAAAGCTGAGCCTTGCCCAGATGCTCCCGCACCAACCGGTACCGTTTCCGAGGATTCCTTATGTCCGGTATCCCCCATTACCGAACCTTCCGCCAGCGCCTTCTTCTTGGCTTGCTCCGCTTGCTGCTTTTCTACCTCTAGCTGCTGCTCATAGACCTGCTGGAACTGGTGGGAGAAATTGAAGATCCCGGTGACAGTATCTTCCCTCACCTGTCCCATCATGTTTTCGAACATTAGCGCGCCCTCGGACTTGTACTCCACCAGGGGGTCACGCTGCCCCATTGCTCGCAGACCAATACCTTCTTTGAGGTAGTCCATCTCGTAGAGGTGCTGTTGCCAAAGCCGGTCCACCGTAGCCAGCAACACCCGGCGTTCCAGTTCTGCCATCGGCTGGTCACCCAACTGATCAATCGCAATTGGGTTCTCGTTTACCTGATCCAGAATTTCTTCATAGGCATCGGCAATATCGTTTTGCAGCATCTGTTCCAGCTCAGTAGCCGAAATATGCAGGAAGGAGCCGTCCTCGTCTTTGAGCTCCGAAAGCGAGGCACGCACCGGATAAACCGCGCGCAGGTTGTTCCACAGTTTTTCCAAATCCCATTCGTTAGAATCGGCGCCTTCACTGGTGGCGTGGGTAACCGCCTCTTTAATCAAAGTACGCAGGTAGGAAGGAATCAGCTCATCGAGATCGATTTCTTTATGCAGCACTTCTTGACGTTCGCTGTAAATCAGGTCGCGCTGATCAGTCATCACGTCGTCATATTTGAGGACGTTTTTACGGATCTCGAAGTTCTGCGCCTCCGTCTGATGCTGCGCGGACTGGATGCGCCCGGAAACCATCTTGGATTCGAGCGGTAGATCCTCGGGGTAGAGCGAAGAATTCATGAACCGGGTAACGAACGCCGCCATGTTCTTCATCATCAACGGGTCATCCATCGCCAGATAGAAGCGGGATTCCCCGGGGTCACCTTGACGTCCCGAACGCCCGCGCAACTGGTTATCAATGCGGCGAGCATCGTGACGTTCGGTACCGAGGACGTAGAGTCCGCCCAGTTCAACTACCTCTTCATGTTCGTCAGCTACCTCGGCCTCGGCCTCGGTAAGGGCGTCCTCCCAGGCTTCCTGCCATTCGGAGAGGTTCTCCTCCGGATCCAGGCCACGCGCGCGCAGTTTCTGATCCGCGATATGTTCCGGGTTGCCGCCGAGCATAATGTCGGTACCACGCCCAGCCATATTGGTGGCCACAGTAACCATGCCTTTACGTCCGGCATCGAACACCACCTGGGCTTCATGGGCGTGCTGCTTGGCGTTGAGCACGTTGTGAGGCACCCCGGCCTCATCTAGCAGGATGGAAAGTTCTTCCGACTTGGCAACATCGGTGGTACCTACCAGAATCGGCTGGCCTTTTTCGTGACGTTCTTTAATATCATTAACTATTGCCTTGAGCTTGCCGCGCCGGGAAGGATAAACCAAATCCGGCTGGTCAATGCGGATCATCGGTTTATTGGGCGGAATCGGGATTACCCCGATCTTGTAGGTGTTCATGAACTCGGCTGCCTCGGTTTCCGCGGTACCGGTCATGCCCGAAAGTTTGTTGTACAGGCGGAAATAGTTCTGCAAAGTGATGGTAGCCAAGGTCTGGTTCTCGGCTTTCACCGGAACGTGTTCCTTGGCTTCAATCGCCTGGTGCATGCCCTCGTTGTAGCGTCGACCCTCCATTACGCGCCCGGTATGTTCGTCAACGATTAACACTTCCCGGTTGCGGACAATATAGTCCCGATCCCGTTTGAACAGCTCTTTTGCCTTAATAGCGTTGTTGAGGAAGCCAATCAAGGGGGTGTGGGAGGCTTCGTAGAGGTTCTCGATTCCTAAGAAATCCTCGACCGCGGCGATCCCCACATCGGTGACCCCCACGGTACGTTTCTTTTCGTCGACCTCGTAATCCATATCTTTTTCTAGGCGGGTTACCAGGGATGCGAACTTGTTGTACCACTGATCAGCCTCGCCTTGGGCGGGACCGGAAATAATCAGCGGGGTTCGCGCTTCGTCAATCAGGATGGAGTCGACCTCGTCGACAATCGCGAAGTTATGTCCGCGCTGCACAATGTCTTCTACTCGCTGCACCATATTGTCGCGCAGGTAGTCGAATCCGAACTCGTTATTGGTGCCGTAAGTAATATCTGCTTGGTATTGTTTTACCCGCTCTGTGGGGGTTTGACCGTTGACGATACAGCCTACGGTTAGCCCCAGGAAGCGATAGACGCGCCCCATCAGTTCACTTTGGTAACTGGCGAGGTAGTCGTTAACCGTCACGACGTGCACGCCTTTGCCGCTCAGAGCGTTGAGGTAGCTGGGCATAGTGGCGACCAGGGTTTTACCTTCACCGGTTTTCATTTCGGCGATATTGCCATTATGGAGGGCGATACCTCCCATCACCTGCACGTGATAGGGCTTTTGTTTGAGGACGCGCCAGGCGGCCTCCCGCACAGTCGCGAAGGCGTCCACCAGGATTTCATCCTCACTTGCCCCGTTTGCCAGCGCCTCTTTGAATTCAGCGGTCTTGGCTTTTAGCTCTTCGTCGCTGAGGGCAGCGTATTCTTCCTCTTTCGCCACAACTTCGTGAGCTGTCCGGTCTAGGCGTTTGAGAATCCGCCCCTCACCCATCCGCAGGATCTTTTCAAAAAACGACATTAGTTCTCCCGTGTGTTCGCTCCGTTTACCGATTCTATATGGCTGCGGCAAAAAGCACGAGTAGTTATTTTAGTTTTTCCTCTCGGCGTAGTGCCTGGTGGTACTGGTTTTAAGGCTCCAAGCTTGGCCGGCTGATGGTCCCACCCCAGCTTTGCCCGCTGTTTCACGCCCCTAACTTTGCCCGTAACTCCCGCGCCACATCGGTATCTTCCCAGGTAAACCCGGAACGTCCGAAATGCCCGTAGGCGGCGGTACGAGAATAGATAGGTCGGCGCAGCGACAGACGATCGATAATTGCTGCCGGTCGCAAATCGAAGGTCTCTCGCACGGCCTGAAGGATCTGGGCTTTATCCATCTTTTCGGTGCCGAAGGTTTCCAGTTCTATCGAAACCGGGTGCGCCGAACCGATAGCGTATGCCACCTGCAGTTCCGCCCGATCCGCAAGTCCGGCCGCCACTACGTTCTTGGCTACCCACCTGGCCGCATAGGCCGCGGAGCGATCAACTTTAGAAGCGTCTTTTCCAGAGAAGGCGCCTCCACCGTGGCGCGCCATTCCCCCGTAGGTGTCGACGATTAGTTTGCGACCAGTAACTCCGGTATCAGCAGCTGGGCCTCCCAAGATGAAGCGTCCCGCTGGATTCACGAGGGTACGGAAATTACTATCTTCAATCCACGGAACCTGGGCAATGACCGGGTCGATTACGGCGGCTTTTACTTCTTCCCGCAGGTCTTTGAGGTTTGCGGAGGCGCGATGCTGGGTGGAGAGCACGATGGTGTCTAACCCTACTGGGCGCCCATCCTCGTAACGTACCGTTACCTGAGTTTTCCCATCGGGGCACAGGTAATCGAGGATTTTTTCCCGCCGGACTTTTTCGAGTTGCTTAGATAAGCGATGCGCCAGCCAGATCGGGGCGGGCATTAAATCGGGAGTTTCGTTGCAGGCATAGCCGAACATCATCCCTTGGTCGCCGGCTCCTTGCTGGTCAAAAGCATCTACCGCTGATCCTTCGCGAGTTTCCCAGGAGTCTTGCACTCCTTGAGCGATATCGGGGCTCTGACGGTCGATAGACACCAGCACTCCACAAGAATCTCCATCGAAACCAATATCAGAGGAGTCGTAACCGATTTCGTTAATGGTTTCGCGCACTAAAGTCTGTAGGTCAACATAGCCGGAAGTGGTGATTTCGCCGGCCAGATGCACCTGCCCGGTGGTGGCCATCACTTCCACGGCAGACCGCGCCTCCGGGTCTTGCTCTAGCAAGGCATCCACAATGGTGTCAGCGATGCGGTCGCAGACTTTGTCGGGGTGTCCGCTGGTGACGGATTCAGAAGTAAAAATCGACTGCTTTGCGCTCATAGTCTCCAGTTTATGGCAGCGCTGGCGGTTGCGGGAAATAGGAGGGACTTAAGCAGAGTTAAGCGTTAGAAGTCACCATAATACGCCCTTAAACGTCGCCGGAGGGTGATCTGGTACCGGGAGGGTGTTTATGTCACCTTCTCCGCGCCGGAGGGTGTTCTGATACCGGGAGGGTGATTTTGTCCGTGGAGGGCGATTCTGCACGCCCTCACAAGCCACTACAGGTACAATGCCGACATTTCCACCCTCCCGCGACAATAACGCCCTCCCGCAACATTTCCGCCCCCCCTAGGACACTTCCACCCTCCAGAGTGAATTGTTGAAAAGTCAGTTCCAGATCCTGCGCGACGTTGAAGAGACGAGAGTACGGGGTACTTAAAAACGGCAATAAGACAACAAATATCTGAGCTTTATCCAGATTTGACGATCTGTCCTGGCGCCACAACACCGGCATATCTGACGACAACCTGTGGATAACTTTGTTGCGTAATTCATCGAAATTGAAATTAGGAATACGACAGGAAAATTCACTAAATTAAACATCTAATTTCCATTATTTTTAAATACAACTAAGTATTCTTTTGTAACTTTTATCGCGAAATTGGCGTTTTTAAATGCTTTTAAGCATAAAACAGCACATTTTGGGCGTTGGGGCGACATTCGCGCCCCATAAAAGTCCCGCAACACCACTTTCACGACACATAGCTAACTTATGGTGTATTTCATATAAACCTTTAATTGCCTGCACGTTCACTAGGAGGCTG
>OIFX01000117.1_pt1 | contig 76586 bp, 63 predicted proteins | sample 1582151 | NCBI WGS metagenome assembly OIFX01 (sample SAMN07501068, study PRJEB24779) | human gut metagenome
GGGTAGGCTTCAGTGCAAGAAAACGCCCCAAATAAGCTCAAAAACACTAGGATGCGTCTACGAGCGTGCTTTCAACAACTGCTCCATAACCTCATCACCCGGGGCCGCACCCGAATAGTCAGTGGTGCAGTTCGCCCGCACAATCTCAAAAATCTCATACCAGTACACGTTTGCTTGCTTACCAAAAGATTGGCTCATCGCAACGAACGGGGAAGCGATAGCAGCTCCCGTGGTCGGGTGCTTGCCGAGCAAACCGAACTTGGAGATTGCCTGCTCGCACTGCACATACCGGGCGAAAGCCTGGGCGTAGGCCTCAATGAGACGCTTAGAAACAAACTTCGTGCAGCCGCGCTCGTCAAGCCAGCGCCACGTCTCCCGATACACCAAATCAGCACCCAAGGGTTTGCCATCACGCTGAACCTCCGACAGATACTCAGAAGGCTTTGGCATCACCTCACCAGCAAGGACAGCACCGTCACCAATATCGAGTCCCTCGAAATCGTAGGGGTCATCCAGACGCGACGCGCTTACGCCCTTGGCGAGCTTCTCGTTCAATGGGGCGGGTTTCGCACCTGAGCGGACACGTCTGCCGCCTCGGTTAGTTCCGTCCTTCGCCATAAGTACGTCCTTCGTGAAAAGTGGTCAGGCGTATCGGGAACTATCTACTGAGGTTTCCGATCGATCGTGCGATTGCCTGGCCCATAAGGTAAAACTTTCGGTCGCCGCCTTTGAGGTTCTGTGGCTCGGGCCCATCCTCCGGGACCGGCCAAAATCCCGATTGTGCGATGAGTACGTCGTACTCATCTTCATATTGTGGTTCGGACTCGTCATCGGACGTGTAGAGAACTCTGATCTTCCCTGTCTCTGGCATGCCAGCTTCTTTTAATCCGTCAGTGAAGGTGCCACTCCTACGCCAGAACGCACGAATTGATGCATTGGGAGGAAGGGTCCGAGGAGTATCGAATAGCACTTTGATCTTCTCAGCGACGTCGTCAGCTGGATCCGGCCAGTTATCGAATTCGAACCGGAGATCCCTTGCAACGCTGCGGCCGACGTTAGTAATACGGAGATCGAACGATCTAGGACCGGCCAAGCTAGGCAAAACTTCAACGTAAACATACGGTCTAGTCTGTTCAATGCTGTCATGTCGAGCTTGCTCATTTGCTTCTCGAGCAGCATCGCTCGCATCCTTAGAGGCGCGCATGGCTTGGACCGCCGTGCACCCCGCCCATAGTGCGGCAATAAGAAGCCCTAAGGTTAGTAGCGTTGTCAAGAGACCGCTCCAGGCGGCCATCATGTCAGTCCAATTTGGTTCGTTCATCAGTGCCCATTTTACTTTCGGGCGCCTCATTATTCATGGCCTTTAATACCCTGTTTGATTCGGTCTTTTTGCGTACGGTTGGCCCCGCCCGCTGACCTTCGCCGAAGTTGTAGAGATTCGAGGGCCCCAACCCCTAACCGAATCCTCGACTGGTCCCGTAACTTGGCGTGGGAAGAAGGTCGATATTTTTGGGGTGGGGAAGTGCTTAGTGGTTATGTCGCGTTTTTCAAAAAATCTAGTAGGTGTAGACCTGAAGGGCTTGCCTCCATCTGTCACCGTCTAACGCGCTCTGCCTGGAGTGGCACGGTTTGCAAAGCGAGCGCAGGTTAGCAAAGTCATGGCTGCCGCCATGCTCGAGGGGAAGAATGTGGTGGACTTCCTGTACCGGTGTCGTCTTGCCTTGTGCTAGGCAGTCTTCGCACAAAGGATGCTGGGAAATGTATGCGGCACGGATGCGTCGCCAGCGTGCACCATAACGCTTGTTGATTCTCGGGTCACGTTGAAACTTACGGTAGTTCTTGTCCGCTTCCTTGGCGTGGAGCTGGCAGAACCTTTCGCGGGTTAGTTCGGGACAGCCAGGCTGAGAGCAGGGGTGTTTGGGTTTGCTTGGCATTCCCGTTATCTCCTGTGGTGATGGTAAAGCCCCGAGAGGATATTTTCCGCTCGGGGCTTTGACCTTTTTCTAACTAGTTACACTATATCAGGCTCGAAACGGGAATGTCGTCCGCGTTTTGTCCAAGCATCTTAGCGTCCGTACAGGAGACTGGTGAGGTGGTCTAGGGCGGTTTTGCGCCGGTTGTAGGCGGTGGAGCGTTCCACGTTTAGCCGCTCTTGCACCTCATAAATCGCATCAGTGGCGGACTCGTACCCGGAAAGGAAGCAAACTTCTAGCACGTCACGTTCCTCATCGGTGAGCGCTTGCCAGGCGGGGTTGAACCAGTCCATGTAATCCTTGGCTTGCAGGTATTTGCGGGTGCGGTTATCGATCCGTTCCAGGTGTCTAAGGATTTTGTCTTCGGCAGCGGTGGGATTGAACGCACGGCGGCTACCATCCAAGACGGGGGAGGACAGGCTGGGCAGGTCGGATTCGATAGCTTTCAGGTCATCGGGAGTGTTATCGATGATGGTTTCCATAGTGGCGTAGTCGCGTAGCGCGTTGATAGCAGCGGCGCGGCGGTCAACGTAGCGCCAGGTGATGTCGGTTTCTTGATGCGTAACGCTCATTTGGTTTCTCCTTTCAAGGTCTGCGCTACCGCGTCGATGAGCGCCGACTGGGTCATGTTCTTCGATTCGAGTGCACTCAGAATCTGTTGATCAATCGAATCTTTGGTCGCAATATGCGTAATAGTCACCGGCTTGGTCTGGCCTTGCCGATACAGGCGGGCGTTGGTTTGCTGGTAGAGCTCAAGGCTCCAGGTGAGGGAATACCAGATGAGGATTGAGCCTCCTTGTTGGAGGTTAAGCCCATGCCCAGCGCTGGCTGGGTGAATCAATCCGAGTGGGATTTCACCGTCATTCCAAGCTTCAATATCTGCTGAAGTTTTTAACTGTCTGGCTTGCGGGAAGCGCTGCCGGATGCGTGCTAGGTCGTGTTGCCACCAATACGCCACAAGCACGGGATTCCCATTCGCTGCTTCGATGAGGTCTTCAAGGGCATCGAGTTTGCGACCGTGTACCACAATGGGGTCGCCGGCTTCGGTGTAGATCGCACCAGACGCTAGTTGGGTGAGCTTACCTGCCAGGACGGCAGCATTGGCCGCGTCAATCACCGCATCACCCAGCTCAACCACCATCTCTGCCGCTAACCGGTCATATACCTTGCGCTCCCTGCCGTTCATGGTCACCTCGGTGGTTGTGACAGTCAGTGGTGGGAGGGTGAGGTAGTCGCTGGTTCGCATCGACAGCGTGATATCCGAGATTGCTCGGTAGATTTCGTCTTCAGCGCCAGGTTTGGGTTTGTAGGTGAATACTTGCATTCCACTGCGCTTATCGGGCACGAACCATTTATCGCGGTAGCGGGAAATGTAGCGTCCGAGCCTCTCACCCAAATCCAGCAGCCGGAACTGCGCCCATAAGTCCATCAACCCATTGCTGGCTGGGGTGCCGGTAAGCCCGACGATGCGCTTTACTTGTGGGCGGATCTTCATGAGCGCGGTAAAGCGTTTGGCGCGGTGGTTTTTGAAGGAGGAGAGCTCGTCGATGATGACCATATCCCACTGCCACTTGATGCCACTACGGGTAATAAGCCAGTCGACGTTCTCCCGGTTCATCACTGTGATGTCTGCGCCTGAATTGAGCGCGACTCGGCGTTGGCGTTCGGTGCCGACAGCTACTGCCAGACGTAGCTGGCGTAAGTGGCTCCACTTTGCTTGCTCGGCAGGCCACGTATTCCTTGCTACGCGCAGCGGCGCGATAACCAGCACTCGGTGGGCTTCAAAGGAGTCGAAGAGGAGGTGTTGTATTGCTGTCAGGGTGATGACGGTCTTGCCAAGTCCCATCTCGAGCAGTAGCGCTGCAGCCGGGTGTTCTTCAATGAAAGCCGTTGCTAGTTGTTGGTAGTTATGCGGCTTGTATTGCATGGCACACCTTCTTAATGTCGTCAGGATTGTTGAGGATGAGTGCGGTGAAGCCCAGGTGCTTCAGCTGCCTTAGTCTGTGTTTTTGGATTGCGCGGACTTTTCCGCCGGGTGCTTTGACTTCCACGAAGCCAACATGCCCATCAGGTAATAGCACGATTCGGTCAGGTACACCGGCGGTTCCGGGGCTGACTAGTTTCCAGCAGACCCCGCCCAAAGCTTCAACGGTTTTTACGAGTGCTTGTTCTAAATGTTGTTCTTTCATCACGTGTTGCTTTCTGCTCACGTGGTGACGCTTTCTGCCAGTCGTTTACATAACTTTTTATATATAGATATTTGTTTTTATTGCTCTTAAGAAAAGTTCTGTTATAGACCGACAGATAGTGTCACCACTTAGGGGCTAAAGGTTGAATTCGCTCTTCAGGCGCAGTCCGTCCACATAGCGTGCGCTCTTTGTGCGGCGTCTGCGGAATCCGAGTTGTTCCAAGGCTGAATAGAAATCGGACGTGGATCTGGCGTATTCGCCCACGCTGAGCGCGTAGGCGCGATAGACGCTATAAAGCTCGCCCGAGGGCTGTGTGAAGCTCGGGTCGATCTCGCAGTTATCGTCTAAGAAATGTGTCATCCAGTCGTTCTCAAACCGGTAGGCCTCCAGGGCTCGACGAACTTTAGGTGGTGGCTTCAAAACAAAGTCGTCATCAATCACTTTGCGGGCACCATCAACGATCCATTGCAGAACGGCACCAGCGGCGTTTTGGTAGAGGTGTTCGGCGTAGTTTTTGATGTCCGAGGAGCCTTCGATTTTTGCCTCGAATGGGATCACGATCAGCCTGCGCCAAATACCAACATCCATTGCACCTACGCGCGGTAGGTGATTCGTATACAGCACGAGCGTATGCGAAGGAGCGAACGCGAAGGGCGCCTTATATTTCTTTTCTGCATAAAGCAGATCAGTGGATGCCATTTGCTTGGCGATAGAGGTGGAGAGCCTCATGCCTTCCTCGGTCTCTGCCGCGATCAAGAGGCGTTTGCCTTTGGCTTCTGCCAGCTCAGGCTTCACATTCCGCTTCACACCCACAGTGAGAGCATCGGCGGAGATGTTGCCCGCGTATGTGCCTAACACCCGAGCGATTGTGTTCCAAAACGTCGATTTGCCATTCCTGCCGTCGCCGTAGGCGATGATGAGGGCTTCGACGTAGACTTTGCCGATCGCGGTCAGCCCCACGATTCGCTGCACATAGTCGATTAGTTCTTGGTCGCCTTGGAAGAACACCTCGAGCGCCGCCAACCACGTGTCCATGCCTTTGGTGGCGGGATCGGTGGTGGTTTGTTTGGTGATGAAATCCCCATAGTCGTGCTCGTGAATTTGCCCGCTGGTGAGGTCAATGGTGCCACCAGGGGCGTTGAGAGCGAAGGGGTCTGCGTCAAGGTCTGCTTGGGTGACTTGCAGCATCGGAGCTGCCTCTTTCAACGAGGCCGTAATCGCCTTAGAATCACGCCGTTTGAGCACGTATTTCTCGTAGGCTTGAGCATTAGTGAGCTGGTCGTAAGCGGTCCACTGCATGTTAGTGAATAGGTTTTTAGCTTTGATCAGGCTCATTGCCGACAGCAACTGAGTGACCCCAGTGGAATCACACGCCGCGCGGGCTTTCTCGAGCAGCTGTGCGGCTTGCTCTAACTGGCGCGTGGTGAGTTCTTGGGCGATGGCGCGCGAGCCTGGTCTGGTTTCTTCCCAAAACGAATCGTTATATACCAGCCAATCTGTGGCCTCAGAGAATGCGAGTTTTTGTGCATATTCGTCTGCCAGGACGGTGGCTTGACCGACATCGGTGAAGTCGGTGGGACGCAGTCCTTGGATTTCGGCGTAGCGTTCTGGTGGAATATAACCTGGTGTTGCAGCGACTTTTGCACCAAACTTCAATGCCGAGGCCCAGATTGCCTCCAGCTCGGCATCGGGTAGGGGTGGCACGCAGGTTTGTGCTTTCGTCTCGAAAAGCTGGCGTGCTTGCTCGGTATTGCCAAAACGCACAATCACTCGCCCAGCGAAAGCGCTCATGGTCGCATTGCGTGCGCCTTCCCGAATCTCACCAGTAGCCATTTCGAGTGCGGCGAACGCGTCAGCATCGAGGAAATCGGTGATGGATAGGGCACCGTCTACCCAGGTGACCTCGGCGGCGGGGTTTCCGTAAATAAATCTGGCAGCGTCGAGAGCGTTGCGGTCAAAGATTCCGGTGTAGGAGGCCAGCTTCTTCTTGATCCCCGTATAGACTGCAGCGTCAGTTACCGGCTTGATTGGGAAGTAGGCGTGGAAGCGCGGCCTGGCGGTCTTTTCACCCTTGGGTTTCAAATGATTCCGCGAGGTCGCGGTCGCCAAAGCGACGCCCGGAAAGATGAGAGCAAGCGATTCCGGTGTCCCCCAATCAGCCGGTGAATTAGAATGGTCGTTATCGATGTCCATCACCACACACGTGGATTGCATGAACTTGTCGGTGGAACGGATATCGCCCTCATATTCGGCCGCCACATGGTCACGTGCCACAGCGTTTTTCAAATCAGCCGCGCTCGTGATGTGCCGGTGATTCGGGTATTTGAGGTTGCGTTGCGCGCTCACCAGGTTAGTCGTGCACAAAATGAAGTCAGTCATGTAGTTCTACCTCCGCGAAGTTGTGGTCAAAGTAGGTGATGGGTAGTTCGAGTTGGTGTGCCCAGGAAATTTCGGCTTTCATGCCTGGAGAGACGCGCGGGGTATATACCCACATCGCCTCGCACTTAGAAAGCAGCACGCGATTAAAGATCATGGCGAGGTCGCGATCCCACGGATCGGTATCATCCATAAACTGTGGAAACAGCAGGTGGGGTGCGAGTGGGATACGGCGACAGCGCACCGCATAAGCTGAGAGATTCCTTGCCAACTCCACATTCATCTGCACGTCCCCGGAGTAAGGTGAGCAGATATAGGTCAAGGGACGGTGGCCGAATTCGGATATTTCCAGAGCCCGCAGTGCCCTATATGCAGTCGGGTCTGCGTAGCCTTTGGAGTTACGCCACGGTGTTAGATCACTGATTAGTGGTCGGTCTTTTTGGAGTGTGTTCATTTGGTTTCACCTGCTTGTCGTTCGATGACCGGCAAGATGTGGCAGCGGTTTTTCAACAGGTCATAGATGAACAGGCGGCCTTTCTGCGTCCAATACGTGTGCATCACCGTCTTGCCGCTTTCCAGCAGGTGGGTTTTGGATTGGGTGTAGCCGCATTTCGCATACTCGGCGTACAGATACCAGATGCCTGACTGCTTGAACTGGATATGTTCATCAGCTAACAGGCGGTTAAGTTTCTTCGCGGATAGCCCGTAGTCTTTAGCGATAGCAGTAATCGGCATCAACGACGGTGACTGCAGCACGATGTCGTAATACGAGAGCTTCGGTGCTGCCTCGAGCAACGCCTGCTCAGCAGCAAGACGCTTGACACGCTCGGCACGTAGACGTGTGAGGGCTTGTTCGAGCAGCTCATCGTTTTTGAGTAGTTCATCAATCGCGTACAAACCGGTCCTACGAATCGATGGCAGAACCTCATCAAACACCCATTTCTCGAAACGTTCCGCGCCCGGCAGGTGACTTGAGACAATCAGGCGATAAACATCCCCTTCAGTGATGAAACGAATCTGTTGAATCCCACCTGACGTTTCAAGGGGGTAACGAAATGGAACCCCCTTGCAATGATCTTGCACTGCCTTATTCAGATTTGTATATCCCAACGCGCTCGCGACGTCACGGCCGCAGAACATGATGGTTCCATCGTTAGTGATGGTGCGGATTTGGCCGAATTGGCTGTTGGTGAACACTTGTAGTGTGGAGCCGGTCATTAGCTCTCCTTCCCATAGTTTGTAGGTGAGAGCCATGAGCTGACCCTCTAAAAGGAGGGCTTTGAGAAGAGCGAAATATAAACGTGACTTTGAAAATAGGCAGGTAAAACCTGATGGGACAGGCGAGAAATTTGCTTGGCTGTTAACGGGATATGGGTTATGATTGATGCATCAAGACCGGTTCCGCCCGCGAGGGTCCAGGGCCGGTCCTCATCATTTCTAGGCTCGAGGGAGGTGCCGTCGTGAGCCCGCAGCAGAGCCGACAAGTGCAGAGCGCTACCGGGAGCGGTAAGGCGTTCAAGACGCATGGCGAGCAGATCAACTTGTTACGCTCTCGCGGGATGGTGATTGATTCCGATCAGTTGGCACGGCATCTGTTGGAACGAGTGAATTATTATCGGCTTTCCGGGTATTGGTACTCGTGGCGTGAGATAGGGGCAGATGGTGCGCGCCGTGATGTGTTTATTCCTGGCACGAATCTTGCTGATATTGATGCTGTTTATGATTTTGATTGGCGGCTGCGGGAAGCAGTGTTTAGTGCGCTCGCTCATATAGAACTCTCGGTGCGTTCTATGCTTGGCCACGAGCTTGGTCGTATTGATCCGCTTGCCCATCTGCATCCAGAGCTGCTCGGTCCAGTGGCTTATGAGACGAAACCAAAACCGCGCCCGTCAGTGAAATATGAGCAGTGGCTGAAGCGGTATCGTAAAGAATTAACGGGGTCACGAGAAGATTTCGTGATGCACCATAACCAGAAATATGGTGGCCAGTTGCCGATTTGGGCAGCGGTAGAAGTGATGGACTGGGGCTCACTGTCATACTTGTTTCAGCTAGCGCCAATACCGGTGCGCGAGACTATTGCTGGCCGGGTGGGTTTGAACGGGGCACAGTTTGGTTCCTGGCTGAAAAGTCTCAATATTTTGCGTAACTATTCGGCTCACCATGCGCGTATGTTTAACAGGGTTTATGCTCTCAAGCCGCGCCTACCGAAGATTGGGGCACATCCTGAATTGGATGCTGTAGCTTCGGTGATGAACCGTCTGTTTGGTCAGCTCACAATTGTCCAATACTTGCTCATAAAGCTTAATATCGGTGACGCGGCTCTGCTTCCTAGTGTGATAGCTAGTTACCCAATTCTTGAGCCACTACCACCGAGCCATCTCGGTATTCCAGAAAACTGGCAGCAGAACCCGCTCTGGAGTATCAACTAATCCTTCTGATAGAAGCCGCATTCGTACCCGGCTGCATCAATCGGTAAACCCTCAGCCCATTGGGGTAGCTCGTTCATGAGGGTGCATATGTCAGCAGCGGTGGTGCCGGAATTGATGGGTTCGTCGATGACGACTTCGTCGTGAATATGCATCACGATCTGGTGACCGGCATTCTCAATGCGGGTGATGGCTTCGGCGAGGAGGTCTCTGGCGGTGGCTTGAACGATGTTCTCGACCAGTTTTCCACCGTAAGTCTCTAGTTTCTGCCACTTCCGAGCCACTCCCTGACCCCAATAAGTAATCGAGGTGCCTCCGAACCTGTTCACGCCAATACCTGGCTTTACATATGCCAAGCACCGACCGCTTGGCAAGGTGATGAAGAGCATCCCGGATTTCTTCTCGAAACCCAGGTTGCGCAGCGTGACCGGTCTGCTGGTGCTAATTGCTCTGGTAGCGGCATTGTCGACCTTGTGCCACAGCTGCACAATATTAGGGTTGGCTTGCCGCCAAGCGTCCACAATGGGCTGTAACTCGTCCTCGCTTAGCCCCATCTTCAAAGCGCCCATAGCTTTGAGCGCACCCACAGAGCCGTTGTAGCCACAAGCAAGAACAGCGATTTTTCCTTTCTGCCGAAGCTCACTGTTGACTCCGTGCTTTTCCACCGGCATACCAAACATCGCGGACGCAGTCGCGCAATAAAGATCCTCACCGTTCTTGAACGCGGCGAGCGTGGTTTCCTCACCAGCAAGCCACGCCAGCACTCGCGCCTCAATTGCTGAATAATCGGCGACGATGAACCGGTGAGCTTCCGAGGGGATGAATGCGGTGCGAATCAGCTGGCTGAGAGTATCGGGCACGGAAGGATAAAGCATATCGAGCGCCTCACCGTTACTGTCACGCACCAAGCCACGTGCTTGGGTAAGGTCGGGCAGATAGTTCCGAGGTAGGTTTTGTACTTGCACAAGACGTCCTGCCCACCGCCCTGTACGGTTAGCCCCATAAAACTGGAGCAGACCATGCGCCCTTTGGTCGATGCAGGCGGCATCCATCATCTTCCGGTATTTCGCCACGGACGAGCGCGATAACTCCTGACGCAGTTCGAGAGCTTCTTTCACCTCACCACTGGCAGATACCAGGGCATCATCGACTGATTCTTTAGCCATCGACTCTATCGGGCAGCCATGCTGTTTCAGCCATTCTTGTAGCTGCAATGGCGAAGCAGGATTATCCAGACCGGTGAGTTCTTGCGCACGGGCGAGTGCTTGCGCCCGGTGTTTTTCGTCAATAGTGATAGCGTTTGCGGCCAGTGTGGTGTCGATACGGATACCGCGGTCATTAATCCGCTGATCCACTTCATACTGTTCCCACACGTACTCGGGTACTGGGAAGTTGGCGAGCTTGTGTCGGATTGCTGTTTCTACTTGGACATCGCGGGCGTTGTAGCTCTTAAAGAGCCTCCAGCCAGCCGGGTCGCTGCTGGGGAGCCGCCGCTGGCTGTTGTCATCCGGTACGCAGAAGTGCTTGATGAGATCTTTACCTTCATCCATCTTTTGAGCATCGAGATTCAGCACTTTGCCGACATCTTTAAGAGAAAGTGGCAGGCCAAGGGTTGCCGCCCACACCATGGAGCAACGCCACCCAGCAGGGTCAAGACGTCTTCCTAGATAGGCGGAGAGGCAGGTGCGTTCAAAAGCGGCGTTGTAAGCCCACTTAACCACGGCAGGGTCATCAAGTGCTCTAAGAATCTTTGCTGGGAGTTGCTCTCCAGATGCTAGATCCACTGTGCGCACCGTGCAACTGTCGATCGCGTAGGAGAAAAGGAGAATCTGAAAGTCAGGGTGGTTACAGTATTTGTAAACTCCGGCTTTGGCGAGGCTGATTGGCGAGTAAGTTTCGATGTCGATACTGAGCGTGCGCATAAGGTTCCTTAACGAGTGAGTGGGGCGGAGCCAACCGACTTGACTCCGCCCCTTGAGTGGATTGGTTTGCTTTAGGCGAGGAAGTCCTCGTCTGCATCCCAGGTATCGAACTCGGAGGATGCGCTCACATGCCCGCCGAGTGGCTCACCATCACGGGTCTTTTGAATATTGCCAAGACCGCAGGCCACGCCACGGTTCCCGTTGGTGTTGAAAGCGTAGAAATTGATGGAAACTCGCCCGTAGCAGCCAGAATAGACTTCGGAGCGGTCGAGGATGGGGTTTACGTCTTGATCCACGATCTGCGGAGCATTAATACTGTTGGCATTCACGAAATAATGTCCGGCATAAGCGTCATCGTCACGCTCAGCATCTCCATCACGTAGCGGCAGCTTCAGTGATGCGCGTGGCGGGATCTTCCCGCCGAACTTCCCAATACCCTCGGTGATTGCTGCCTCGATAGCAGCATTAATCGCATCGATAGTAGCAGCATCATCTTTAGGGATAAGAAGCGATACTGAGAACTTTGGTTTGCCGCCGTTAATAGATTTTGCTTCCCACACGTTCGCGTAGCTCAAACGTATTTCGCCGGTAATAACCTTGGTCGGATTATTCTTCTTATTCTTGGTGTTCACGCGGTTCGACATTTTCGTTACCTTCTTTCTTTTCGTTATTTGTCGATGTTTGTGAAATCGTCAGCCGCCGTGCTGATCTGCAGCTCGGGGCGTTTGTCAGTGACGGGAACCAGGGTGGGTTTCCCCTCGGGCTTGACCACCAGATCCCCGAGAATCTCAGAGAACTGTTTCTTTCCCATGAGCTTTTCCATCGCGGTAATAGTGAGCAGTGATCGTTTATAGATATCGCGGTAGCCTGCAGCTTTCGCAGCCTCAGCCACCGCAGTCTCATCTGTGTATTTGCGGATCGAGCGGCCAGCAACCAACTTGAAACCCTCGTACCGCTCACCGCTTAGGGCTTGACTGAGGGCATAGTCCTGCACATCTGACGCCCACCGCGTGAGTCCTGGTATTTGCGCCAACACCTCAGCCACCTCAGCTGGGCTGAGTTCGGCTGGCGGTGCGAACTCGAATTTAGCCAGCTCAAGGTTCGCTTCAGCTCTTGCCCGGCAGGTGGAGGCGATGCGGCAGAACTGACACCAGGTACCGGCGCAGAACTCGCCATCGCCTTTCGCTGCTAGTTCGGCGGCAGGCTTGAGGGTGTGCTCGGCCCACTTGTTCAGCTCAGTGACGCTAATCGTCCAGGTGGATACGTTTTCGCGCCGTGGCTGAAAAACCGTTAATGCCACCTGCTCAATGTCATAAAGAGCGTCGAACAAGGCAAGTGCACCGATCGCGTAGAGCATCATTTGCGGGTTCCACTCAGCTTCTACCAGCACGCCCAAGCCATATTTCAAATCGATAACGTGCAAGGTGCCATCAGCCACGATGAGGCAGTCGCCAGTGCCGAAGCCACCAGGCACAACGTTGGAGAAATCCAAGTGTTGTTCGATGTAGATCACCGCGCCAGACGTCACCTGTTTGGCTTGCTCGTATTGTTCGAGCACGTAGGAGACGTAATCGTCGGTGTGGGTATTCATCTCGTCATCTTCGTATTTGGAGACGGGGCGTTTAGATTGCTGCTTGAGTGCTCGGCGCAGCTTATGTTCTGCCAACGCGTGAGCCGCCGTGCCTTGAAGTGCAGCTTCACTTGGAGCCTCTGTCACCCCAGCCGTGAGTTTCGCTGATGGGGGACAGTGCAACCAACGATGCGCCGACGAGGCGCTCAAGAGTGCGTGTTTTTGCGGTGGCATCATGCACCACCAGCCTCAGCCTCAGCTGCAGCGAGCACCGCGTTGGCTTGCTCCACCGTCAACTGTGAAAGCTTCGTATGCTCAAACGAGCGAATCTTGGCTTTGATGAAATCGTTTAAGCCCGAGCGTGCATAATCCGCCAACACGCCGCGCACTTCCTCCAGTGGCAGCAGCTTGACCTGCGGCTGAGGTTCGCTGACAGATTCTGCTTGTTGATTCTCGACGGTTTCGGGTTCACCCGGCCCGCCCGTGAGCATATAGTCCGCTTCGATACCTGATTCCATCCAATACAGCAGGTCGTTCTCGGTTGCTTCTATTTCGGCTTGCAGGCTTTTCAAATCTTGGCGAAGATTGACGAAAATTTGACGCATATTGGCTACATGGTTCGCTGGAGTCATCACGCCACCTCATCTGCCTGATCAGGACCAAATACGGCCTTCATGAACGACTCGAAATCCTCATCCGCAAACGAACCACGCCGCTTACCTGATATCTTCGACTGGTCGTTGTCAATGATTTCAATGGATTGCACATCCCGCCCCTGCAGTAACACTGCACACCGTCCACTCTGACCCGTGAGCTTGCGCAAAACCCTTCCTGACAGGCGGCGCATACCCACCGATGCCACAGCATCCGGGTCAGAATGCTTACTGACCTTCACACGTAGTTTCCGGCTCATCACCGGCTCCTTCCTGAAAGAACCCTCCCAGTGAGACCCACTGCCTTCACGCTGTGTTCCTTCACTAGGAGGGCTTCCAGGGGGTCGAAATATAAATCAAAGTTTGAGACCAATTTCGGCGGCAATCTTCGCCCGCGCAGATTTCAACAATTGCGAGGCACGAGGCTGAGTAATTCCAAGCTCAGCCGCCACCGCAGTCAAAGGCACCTGATTCAAACGATTCTGGATAACGATGAAGCGCTCACGCTCATCCAAGCCAGCCAAAGCACTCTCAACCGTCAACCGCGTATCTACGTCATCAAACGGATCATCGAACGCTTTCATGTGACCATACTGGTCGACCAGCTCATCAAAAATATTGCCGCCACCAGCCAAAGGAGCACGCCAACACGAATCCGTATTGCGTACCCACTGTTTCGCCTGGTTATACTCCGGCTTATTAATCTCCTCCCGGACAATCTCCTCAATAGAACGCCGCTGCACCAATTCAAGGCTTTGTACCATATCGCGGCGTTGACGATAATCAGCCTCAATCATCGAGACCACCTCGCCATCACTCACCTCAACCTCCACATACTCTGCTGGCTTTTTGACATCGAACTTTTGCTTTTCGTAGCGCACCTTGATACGCATCTCGAATCTCCTCAGTTGTCTGGGGAGATCCGCAGGGATATTCAGTTATGCGACCGGTCTGCAAAAACAAACGAGACAGCTAGGACAACTCCGAAGAATCGCCCCAGCGCTCGCGTCCCTGCAGACCTCCCGAAAATTTGACTCTTTTCGGTTGCGAAACCAGCGAGCACCATTTGGGCCCCGGCGCTCACCGGCCTCACAGATATATGTGTGCGGGAAACTCGTTTTCAAAGCCGAGTTGAACAGACTAATGTCGAATAACGTGGGTTAAACTGGTACTCAAGCCAACCAATCGTCAGTCCGCCCGCCTCACACTTAGAAACTACGCAAGGAAAAACGGACAGCATGGCGGAAAAAACAGTGCAGAAGACGGACAAGAGAGACAAAAACACGGACAAAAGGAAAGGGCAGATGACAGTGCAGTTTTCAGAACTTGTAGCCCCTCTTTTTGACAAGAAAAAGCATCATGGTCAGGGCACGTTCGTCATCACGGTGCTTACTAAAGCCGGCTCCACATATCTCAAAGCTCAGAGCCAAACTGACCGTGACTACGCAGCAAAAATCTTTAGAGGCGAACGAACTCTTAGCGAGCCGATACGTGAATCTTTTCAGGGCACGATCAACCGGCAGACTCTCATTCCATGGTTACAAAGAAGCCTTGAAGAACAGCGGAATTTAAGCCAAACGAAGTTCACAGACACGTGTCTCCTTTATGGATTCCCAAAGGAGCAAGAAATAGATATTCAAGTGCTCGCACAGGCGCTAGCAGAACAGCTCCAGGAGATTCTCTTCAATCCCGACAACGATGCTCCAGTCATCACTGCTGCCTACGAGCATTACACCGAAACTCCAGATAAGCCTTTCTCCGGCATTACGCAGCCCCTCATCAAAGGAGATCGCGTGCTGGTATCAGTGCCACCGGCACTGCAAGAGTATCGACTGCCGTTTTACAACGAGATTGAGCATACGTGGACTATTCAAAACACTGGCAAAGTCAGCTGGGATGGGCGCGCGTTGCGCTGTGAAGACCCCGAACGATATCAACTACGACCAGACAAGCGGATAATTGCTATCGAACATCTAGATCAAAACAGATTTATCAAGCTGTCGACTGTGATTAAGGCGCGTGGAGAAGAAGGCAGATTCACAAGCCACTGGATCATGGTTGATTCGAATGGTGTGAATTGCTTCCCAAATGAAAAATCTGCCTTCAATATCGTTATTGATGTAATCAATCCGAACCTCCAGCAAGTAGCGGCAGAAGGAGCAGCGTGAACGAGATGCAGATCGAAAAATGGTCAACCTCGAAAGAGGTGCAAGAATACCTCGGTATCGGCCGAGACACTCTTGTCTCGTGGATACAACACCGTAACCTGCCCGCATACAAAGTCGGCAGATTCTGGAAGTTCAAAATCTCAGAAATCGACGAATGGGTGCGATCAGGTCAAGCCGGAGATGGACTTGAAACAATGACTAAGCAAAGGAGCGCGAATGCCTGAACTGAACTGGGTTGGCAAAAACAAGGTGATCAACCACCACCTTGACGTGCCCTATCGCGTGCTCGAGCGCCAATACTCATTCGATACAGACGGTCAGCACGAGGTCGACAACGGCTCCAACAATATGATTATCCATGGCGATAATCTCGAAGCACTCAAATCACTGCTGCCACGCTACGACGGCCAAGTCGACGTCATCTACATCGATCCTCCTTACAACACAGGAAACGAAGGCTGGGTCTACAACGATGCCGTCAACGACCCACAAATCAAGAAATGGCTCGGCGAAGTCGTCGGCAAAGAAGGCGAAGACCTATCCCGCCACGACAAATGGCTATGCATGATGTACCCACGCCTGCGGCTGCTCCAACGTCTCCTAGCGCCAACTGGTGCAATCTTTATCAGCATTGATGACAATGAAGCCGCGAACCTGCGCCTCATTGGTAACGAGATTTTCGGTGCTCGCTGCTTCGTTGCGGATATTTCTTGGCAGCGCACGTACTCAACCCGAAACGACTCCAAGGGTATCCCGGCTGAAGTCGAGCATCTGCTGGTCTTCTCGAAGCAGCCAGATTGGCAACCCAACAAGCTCGAGCGCACAGCTGAAATGGATTCAAAGTACAAGAATCCCGATAATGACAGATCTCCGTGGAGAACAGACAATGCTTTTGCTCCTGGAGCGCGCACGCACCAAGGCATGGTGTATGCCATCCAGCATCCGTTCACAGGTGAGCTGCTTTATCCCGCCATTAACAACTGCTGGCGATATCAGCAAGACGAAATGTTCTCAATAATGTCCGGATGGACGGACTATGAACTAGTGGATTTGTACGATGAAGCCGAGCGCGCGAAGGTGTGTGGAGTAAAAGCTGAAGAGGTTCGTGAGGGCGTCAAAGCTATCATGCTTGCTAAGCCTCTGGAGCAGGCGCGTCTTGATGCTCAGGCGGTTCTCGCCCGTGGGCAGTGGCCGCGATTCTTTTTCACGAAGAATGGTGAAGGTGGTATTGCTCGTAAAACCTACCTTGATAGTGTTGGAGGTCTGCTACCCACGAATTATTGGTCTCATGTAGAGGCTGGCCATACGGATGAGGCTAAGAAGGAGATTCAGGAGCTTTTTGACGGTGCGGTAGCATTCGATACTCCGAAGCCAACGCGCCTTATCGAAAGGGTATTGAAGGTGGCCAGTTCGCCGCATTCGATTGTCCTTGACTCTTTCGCTGGCTCTGGGACGACTGCTCATGCTGTGCTTAGTCTGAACAAGAAAGATGGCGGTAATCGGCAGTTTATTTTGGTGGAGCTGGGTGATTATGCGGATAGTGTGACGGCAGAGCGAGTTAAGAGAGTCGCTCGAGGCTATACGGCAACCAAGTCGGTCAAGACAACTCTTTATGACGAGAAGCTAACAACAGCAATGCTGAAGAAAGGCGAAAAAGTCTTCGCTGAAGCAAAAGCAATCGCAGATGGAGCCAAAGACCAATACGAGAAGGTGACCGGCCCGTCGGTGAAAGATGGGCAGCTCCAGGTGGTAGCCCAAACCAGCGCGAAAGAAGACGTTCCAGGATTAGGCGGCGATTTCAGCTTCTATGAGCTCGGCCCGGAGCTTATCGCCGAGGGTAACTTGAACCCGGATGTGCCGGTAGCGCAGGTGCGCGACTATATCTGGTTCACTGAAACAAGGCGGGCGATACCTGATGATTCGTCCTCGAACCCGTACTATCTGGGGAGCGCGAACGGAGCCGTTTACTACTTCATTTATGAGCCCGATGCTGTGACTGTGCTGGATCGTGCTTTCTTGGCGACAATGGATCCGAATCATCGGGGTGAGTCCTACATTGTTTATGCCGACTTGTGTGAGTTGAGCGCGGAGGAGATGACGAAGCTTGGCATTGTGTTTAAGAAGATTCCGCGCGATATTACGAGGCTATGAGGTGACCAGATGGAACTGAAGAAATATCAGCAGAAGGTCATCTCTGACCTGACTGACTATCTTGCCATTTTGGAAGAGGAGGGCTCTCTTTCTGGGGCTTTTTCTCGTTATTGGGCTAATCGCCAAGTCCAGGTGGGCGTGAACGGGATCCCGCGCTATCAAAACATTATCGATCAGGTACCGCACGTGTGCTACAAGGTGCCCACGGGTGGTGGCAAGACGTTCTTGGCGTGCGCATCGGTCAAGCCGATTTTTGATTCGCTGCATCAACGCAAAGTGAAAGCACTGGTGTGGTTGGTGCCATCGGATGCGATTTTGAGCCAAACCTTGGCCGCGCTGAAGAACCCAGCGCACCCGTATCGGCAACGGTTGAATCTTGATTTCCATGGCCGTGTAGAAGTCTATGAGAAGGCTGAGCTGCTAGCTGGTCAGAATTTTAGCCCCGCGACGGTCACTGATCAGTTGTCGGTGATGGTGCTTTCGTATGATTCGTTCCGTTCCTCGGGAAAAGAAGGGCTGAAGGCGTATCAGGCTAACGGTAATCTTGCGCCATTCCATACGGCTTTTGGCGCTCCTGAATTACCGATTGATAAGGCAGATGATACCGCACTGTTCCAGGTGATTAACCAGCTCAACCCGGTAGTGGTGGTTGATGAGTCCCATCATGCTCGCTCGACGTTGAGTTTGGAGATGCTCAAGAATTTCAATCCTGCATTCGTGCTGGATTTAACTGCTACTCCGCGTAAGGAAGCCAACATTATTTCTTATGTGGATGCGCTCCAGCTGAAAAGCGAGAACATGGTGAAGCTGCCCGTGATCGCTTATAACCGGGATTCGCAAACCGATGTGCTCACTGACGCTATTGGTCTTCGTAACAAGCTCGAGGAACTAGCGATAAAGCGTCAGGAGCAGGGCGGGGAGTATATTCGCCCGATCGTGCTCTTCCAGGCACAGCCAAAAGCGAAAGAGGATGCAACCTCGTTTGAGAAGCTGAAGAGCAAGCTGGTCGAGGTGGGCATCCCTGAAGAACAAATCGCGATCAAGACAGCCAATACCAACGAACTCAAGAATGTTGATTTGCTCTCTGAACAGTGCCCGGTGCGGTACATCATCACCGTGAACGCTCTCAAAGAGGGCTGGGATTGCCCATTCGCCTACGTGCTCGCATCTCTTGCGAATAAGACGAGCAGCGTGGATGTGGAACAGATTCTGGGGCGTATTCTGCGCCAGCCCTATACCCGTCATCACCGTGAACAGCTGTTGAACATGAGCTATGTGCTGACCTCATCGGCAGATTTTGCGTCCACGTTGCAGCGAATCGTAGAGGGTTTGAATGAGGCGGGCTTCACTGGGAAAGACTATCGAGTGGCAGAAACCCTCCCTGCTGCACCAGAGAAAGAACAACCACCAACCTCGCCTCAAGCGCCGCTATCGTCTGGTACTTCTTCGTCGGAGGAGGCGCCGGAGGAAGAGTTCCTTGATTTTGATCCCGTCCAGGTAGCAACCGATACAACCGTTGCCGATGCTGAAGATGGCGAGCAACTTAGTGGGCTAGGGCAGTTGTTGGAGAGCGCGGCAACGCAAGGTAGCGAGTATGAGGCGGCAGCAGAGCAGGCGGCACAAGACATTGAGAATCTGGTGCCCACGGATTTAGCAGACAAGGTTGAAATGGATGGCATAAAGCTTGAGTTCGCTGATGAGGTGAAACGTTTACGAATTCCACAGTTCTATATCAAGACTCCAGGTTCCCAGCTTTTCGGTGACACCGATGACGACGAGCTTGTTCTGTTGCACAAAGAGAGCCTGACGAAAGAGTTTAAACTTCGCGGCCATGATTCACGTATAGATCTGGGTAGAGCGAGCGCAGATATGGCGCGTATCGATGTGAAACGCGGCGATGCCGACGTGCCCAAAGCGTATCGGATGAATGCTAAAGATCAGCAGATCATGCGTGAATATATTGCTTCGCTACCGCCCGAGGGTAAAGTGCGTAACGCTATCGCCACTGTGCATATGAGGCTTGAGAAGAAGTTCGACGAGATCGCATCTAGCGATCTAGAAGCCTACATCACTAGCGTTATTGAAGGTCTTGATGGTGGCCAGCTCGAGACCGCTGTCACCGCTCCATTGACAGCGGCAAGCCGGATTGAGGAAAAGATTCGCACCTACCTGGATAGCTACCGGCTCGAGCAGTTCATGCGTGGCATTGAGATCGGCACGATTACCACACAAGCAACCTACGTGCTTCCTGACCATATTCAGCCCATAGATGCGACGAGCTTTATCGGAGGATCTTTGTACGAGGCAGAAGATTCGGTGAACGGTCTCGAATATGACCTGGCTATGTCGCTATCGGATAAGAGCTCTGTGAAATGGTGGCACAGGATTATCGAGCGGCGCGGATTCTGTATCAACGGTCCGATCAATCACTATCCAGATTTCATGGTGGAAACCACTAGCGGCCATATCGTGCTGGTCGAGACAAAGGGCGAGCATCTGAAAAACACGGAGGATACGAGAATCAAGCTCAAGCTGGGAACCGAGTGGGCTCGCATGGCCGGGCCGCTTTTCCACTATTTCATGGTCTTTGACGAAGGAGTCGAGCCGCCATCTGGTGCGCACACGCTCTCAAGCTTCGACCGGATCTTGGATGCGCTGAGCTGACGTGAGCGCGGGGTTAGCAATGGAGGGCAGCGAGATGACAGCAACAATCACCCCAACACTGGCAGGGGCAGATTTTGATGCCATCTTCACTGAATGCTCGCACTCGTCATCCCTGCAACTCGTGAACCCTAGCCAGTTACGCCTGTTCTACTTGGACACCATTAACGGTTTGTTTGACTATGCAGGGCTAGAAGAATTCATCCTTGATTGTCTCGGTGATTATGTGTTTTCACGAGCCGAAATAGAAGACTATATACAGCGAGGTAAAACCAGAAATATTAGTTTGTATGCGCTACGCAGGTTAAGGCAGCAGCAAACCGCAGGGCAGATTGGTTCAGGGTCTGACTTAGGTGAAATTTTGCTGTTCGTGTTCCTCGAGAAAATACTTGGGGCACCGAAAATCATGAGCAAAATCGAACTCAACCGGGCAGGAGGAGCTCAGCTGAGCCGTTGCGATGCGATCCATCTTCGGCCACCGAACCTGGCAGGAAACCTGCCATATAACACGATTGTTTTCGGCACTTCCGAAATCGTTGACGACATCGAAGATGCTATCGATGATGCCTTCGAGCGAATCAACCGCATTCAAACCAACCAGCGCAACGAAGTGCTGATGGCAGAGAATACGGTTTTTGAGAAAACCTTCGATGATCGAACCACCCACCACATCAAAGACCTCCTGATCCCGACGAAAGGCAGAGGAACTAAACGCGACATCGGCTACGGTATTTTCCTCGGCTATAAGCTCGGCCTCAACCCCTCTGCCTATTCTTCCGGTAGCTTTGATGCACAATTGGTTGACAAAATGCGGCTCGATATCGCCCAGCACGCTGGCCTGATTATGCGCAAAATCAATGAGCTGAACCTTGCCAACCACTCGTTCTACATCTACGTGCTGCCACTGAATCTTCCCTCGACAGATCGCATAGAAATCATGAACCATGTTCTCGACCAAGGTGTACAGCCATGAATACCCTCGGGGATGTCATTTTCAGCGATATCAACGACAACGAGTTTCTGAACGAGCTCTACGACGATCTGCTCTACAATTACGGGATATTAAAATTCCCAACCAGGCGAGAACCTAGACCGGTGGATTTAGAAGCAGCGCTACGCTTTGCCGACCTTCTATCCAAATCGAACCATCCATACGAGAAAGAGCACCATCGCACGTGGGCACAAGAAATCATCATCTTGTGTGACAAGCTCTACCCTGAAAACCCGCTGGTGCGCATCTACGCCACTTCCGTCTTTACGGCTGTAGGTAACTATCAAGGATTGAAACTCATCGGAGGTGGCAACGTACCCCTAAGCATTTTCGAGCGCGCTTTTTCCGGTTTCCAAGAAGACTATTTACGCGTACCCGGTACTGAAGATCAGACGTTCTTCGCACCGCAAAAACGCATCTACGACCGCTTGAAAGATCCAGAGTTCAGCTACTCGGCACCGACTTCTTTGGGTAAATCGTTCGTCATGCGAACCTTCATCATCAACCAAATCAAGCAAGGAGCCACAGCCAGCTATGCCATCTTGGTTCCCACTAAAGCCCTCATCAACGAGACGCGCTCTAAAATCATCAACGACCTGAAAGAAACCTTGGCAGAGAGAAACTACCGGGTCATCTCCGCAGCTGGCGATATCGCCCTGGAAGGCGAACACAACTTCATATATGTGCTCACCCCAGAACGTCTGCTCTACCTACTCGTCGCCAAGCCGCACCTCAAACTCGACTATCTCTTCATCGACGAAGCACACAAACTCTCAGGCAAGAACACTCGCGCACCGTTCTATTACCAGGTCGTCAGTATGCTTCACGACCGGCCAAAACCACCACGCTTCATATTCGCCTCACCCAACATCCCAAATCCGCAAACCTACCTCCAGCTCGTGGATGAAGCCATCGACGGAGACGAATCAGCTATCGCCACCACCTATTCGCCCGTCACTCAATTCAAATTCATCATGGACGCATCCAAGCAGGAAATCCTCGTCTACAACGACCACGCGCACCACAGCACCACAATTGCACCGTATCAAGGGGCAGATCCACTCAACAATCTCCTTGCCGCGCTACAACTAGCCAGTGCCGAGGATAGAGCAGCCCAGACCGTCGTATATTTTCCCTCGAAAGAAAAAGCCATAAAAGCCGCGAAAAACTGGGCACTAAAACAGCCGATATTAGCTGATGATGAATTAGATGCACTCGCCGAAGACATTAGTCGTGACGTCCACGACCAGTACTACCTCGTTGAATTAGTACGCAAAGGCCTCGCATACCACATCGGCTATCTACCGCCGGCAATACGCCAGCGAATCGAGGATCTATTCCGTCAAAGAAAAATCAAAACCATATTCTGCACCAGCACGCTCCTCGAAGGAGTGAACCTACCAGCCGATAACCTCATCATCACCTCAAAGAAAAACGGCCGAGCCTCCATGAGCGCAGTGGATTTCAATAACCTGATCGGCAGAGTAGGGCGCATTGAATACAACCTTTATGGCGACGTCATCATGCTCGTCTTACCCAAAGAAACCAGCCGAGAAGATTTCACACAGTTCCTTGATGAAGAGATCCCGCCGCAAAAACTGTCCATCGAAACTGACACTGGCCTATTCAGAAGAATCGATAAACAGCGGGTCGTAGAAACTTTAATGCAAGGGAAAATCGCGCTTCCAGAAAAGAAGCAAAATGAGAGTGAAGACAAGCGTGAGATGATTCGTCGCTACGAACTCATATTGCTTCGCGACATCATGGAAGACCGTTCAAGCCTCGTGCGCCGAGAATTCACTGAACACCTCGATAAAGAAAAAGAAGCCACGATTAGACAACAGTTCGCAAAGCGAGAGGTCGCCCAGGACGTTGACCTCAATATTTCCGTAGATCAAGTAGAAAACCTCACCCACGCAATCAGAAACGGCCTCACATATCCTGAACGTGTCGAAGGCAGCTCTTTCGATTATCGTCAAGTGCTAGAGTTTCTCGAAAAACTCGCCAGCATTTTCCACTGGGACATTTACGAAAGTTCAAAACTTGGGTACCGAAATCCCAAGACTCAAGAGCACACAAAACTACGTTGGTATGCCGTCATACTTTGCCGCTGGATGGAAGGTAGAGGACTTAAATTCATTATGAATCAAGCCATCCAGTATCAAATGAAACATCCAGACCGTTTCTTCGTGACGGACTACCTAATGGAGCGCTACACCGATAGTAAAGAGCACCGCAACATCGTCATGGCCAATACCTTGAAGACAATCGAAGAGCAGATCCTGTTCAGCCTCTCGAACTACTTCCTACGCTTCTCAAACGAGTACAAGAAAATCCACAACGTCGAGAGCTTTCCAAACAACTGGTACGAATATGTCGAATACGGCAGCACCAACGAGAAAGCCATCGCCCTGCAACGTTCCGGATTTTCTCGAGAATCAGCTACCTATATCCTGAAAAATAACCCAGACTATCTGCGAATCGATGAACGAGGAAGCCTCCATCTCGACTTCGGGCTCACATCCTCACCGAATATCAACGTTAGAAACGAAGCGAGCGAAATCTTCTACAACTTACCCGAGCTTTTTGACAGTATTCCGCCCTTCTAGAGAATGAAACTACAGCTCAAACCAACTATTTCGCAAAAGCGAGGTTTGAGCGCATAGATGCGCGCAAGGTTTTCAGCTTTCTGAGCTAACTGTCTCCAGGGGCTTAATTTGGCGTTAGCGGGAGGCGTAGTCGACCAAACCACGAATCCCTACTTTAGCTTGATAACAAGGGAAAACAGGCGTATTTCCTAAGAGCTCTGAGTGCTCACCTTTGTATCAATACCAGCAATCCCGTAACTTCGTTGGCGTAGTCCCGTTAGGGATTACTGGCACTAAATAAGAGCCCCAGGTTTTTCCTGGGGCTTCAACATTTTTTAGCTGGGGGAATCGAACCCGTGAGGGCTGGCGCGGGGAGGTAGCGAACGCGGGCTGAGCGTTCGCCCGCGCCCGTGGTTTTAAAGTTCGCTGCGGGTCTGGCTCGGTAAAAGCACTCCGGGGCCCCATGACCTGCTTCCGCAGGTCAGGCCCCTCTCGTGTCTTTTACCAGCCGCGACCCTTGCTCGCACCGTGAGGTCAGATACTTACCGCGCCTACTCGAAAAAACCTAGCCCGCGTCCTTTCAGCTGCGTCCTAGTCGACTAACAGAAGTACTGTTCCCAACGAGACTGCCGCGATTAGGACACTCAGGATTATTCCCAGGACGAGGGCGCGCCCTCCGGATTTAATCACGTTGCGCAGGTTTACCCCGGCTCCCATCGCGCCCATCGCTACCGTCAGGAGCAGGGTAGCAACCGTGCCCCCTAGGGTGCTGAAAATATTATTGACAGTGGGGATGCCGGCAAACACCGAGGCTAGCACTACTGCGATCAGGAATCCCACCACGAATCCGGGAATCAGGGGTGGGCGCTTGCCGGAACTGGCTTTCTCCGTCTGTTCGTGGCGTACTTCTACTACTCGCCGCTCAATGATTCCCACGATTGCCACTACGATCGCCAGACAGGCTACGCGCCCCAGCTTGGTGGCGGTAGCCAAATCAGAGATTGCCGGATCATAAATGTTTGCGGCCGCCACTACCTGGCCGACCTCGTGAATAGAAGACCCCAGCCAGACAGCAGTTTGGGTAGGGGACAGGTTTAGGGCGTGGGCAGCAGCCGGTAAAGCGACGAGGGAGAGCGTCCCGAATAGAGTAACGCAAGCGATAGCAGTCGCAACCGCATCATCGGCGTCCTCGCGACTGCGGGCAGACACTACCGGGGAGATACCTGCCACGGCAGAGGCGCCACAAATTGCGGTGCCGGAAGTGGTGAGGATCCCGGTGGCGTGACTGACCCGCATGAAGTAGGTCAACAGGTAACCGGCCACCATAGTGACTGCGACCGCGCAGATAATAGTCACGATGGTGCCGGCACCGAGTGCAGCGATAGCCGGTAGCGACAGCCGAAAACCTAGCAGTACCACCCCGGAGCGCAGAATAGTCTTTGCCGAAAAACCGATACCGGGTTCACAGATAGCAGGAATTAACTTCGTGTTGCGGACGCCTACCCCCAGCAGGATTGCCACCAGCATCGATGACAGCAGGGGAAGAAACAGGTTTATTAGCCAAGCGATTCCGGCGATCACGCACGCATATGCTATTCCCGGTAAGAGCCGTTTGAAATTATTCAAAGAAATCACTTGCCATATATACCACAAGGTAAAAACGATCCGGCAGTAAGAAGACGAGATAAGTCTGTCTCGTTCCCCACAGGTTAACCGGAACTGCTTTTTAGTCGGGTATTACCGCAATTTTTACGCCGATGCGATCGTGTACTGCCTGATAAGCTTCGTGCACTTTTGAAAGCGGGAAAGTATGAGTGACAATCTCTTCCACATTGATAGCGCCAGATTCGAGGACTTGAATGGCTCGTTTTACATCTCGGCGGCGAGCATTGGAACCCCCAGTAACCTGCAGTTCTTTATAGTGAATCAGGTTAGGTTCCATCTGCGTCATCGAGCCTTTCGGGAATCCCGCGAAGTAGTTGACTCGCCCTCCGTCCCGGGCAAATACTAAGGCATCCTGAGCTAGTTCCGAGGCGCCGATACACACGATCACCACGTCGGCTCCCGCGCCATTGGTTGCGTCCCTGATTTGATCTTCAAGCTCATCGGGGCTGACTCCGATTGCGCCCAGTCGGTCTGCCACTTGGCGACGCCCCGGAGAACGGTTAGATACAAAAACCTGTCTAGCCCCACTGGCCAGTGCTAGCTGTGCGTGGATTAGTCCAATCGGGCCGGCTCCCAGAACAGCTACTACCTCCCCAAGATTAACTTTGAATTGATCGAGGCCATTTAAGCAGCAAGAGATGGGTTCGGCTAGACAAAGAGCTTTGGGGGTAAGCTCTTGGCTGGTTGTGATCAGATTGCCTCGGCGTAGCGCGCGTTCCGGTACCAGCATGTACTCTTGGAGACCCCCATCAATCGCGTAGCCAAACAGCTCTAGATTTGCGCAGAGGTGTTCGCGGTCTTGCAAACAGTTGGGGCAGGCACCGCACGAAACCACGATCGAAACTGTCGCCTGTTGCCCAATCTGGATCCCTGGCTGAATCTGTTCGACGCCCTCGCCGATTTCTACGATCCTGCCTGCAATCTCATGTCCGGGAACCGTACCGTAGGAAACCCCGGAGGTTTTCGCCCCGGTATAGAGACGATAGTCGGTGCCGCACATAGTGTTGGCTTCGATTTTCAGTAAGACCTCATTTTTGCCCGGAGTGGGTTTGTCTTTCTCGACCAGACGTAGATCTTCCGGTGCATTTAAAGTAGCTGCCCGCATGGCTTCTCCTCTCCTTAAAGACATATCGGAACCGCGCCCATAAGTAACGCGAAGGAAGTAGCGCCCGGATTTTGCGTCTCCATGCCGCGTAAATCTAGTGTCTCACGAATCTAGTAGCGGCTACTGTTATCAGTAACCGTGAATTGCTTCCTTACCCGTCACGTGAATAGTCCTTCCAGTCTTAAATAACTGGAGAGATTAATAGTCGAAGAAGGATAGTAGGCTTTCGACTCACCTTGCGAAGATGGCTGCGTCTGCGCGTCGCCTGGTGGTGATCAAAGACGTTTCCCCTGGGATCCGTCAAGTGGTCATCTTAAACGAGGTGCCACCAATGTGAACTGCCAACAAGAGCGAGGTACGCCGGCAGGTTGAATCTGCTGAAAGTTACTTTCACTGGTACCTGGGAGAAACCTGTTAACACCAGCAAGGTTAAAACTGCTGATTCCGAAAAGACTCCTACGCCGAAAGCTAGCCCCAAAGAAGAAATGGTAAATACCGGCGCCTCGCCCTTAGGGCTGCTGTTACTTGCAGGAGCCAGCAGTGTTCTAGGTGCGTTAGTGCTGCTACGACGCCGGGCGTAACGCGAGTATGAGATTTTGGTTGTAGGGCGGGTGTATGTGGTACCGCCGCGAAGCGTTTAATGCGGCTTGTGTTAGAGCTGCTGCAGCATTTCTGATTAGCTCAACGTCTGACGATAGCTTCACCCCGAGGAGTGTAACGTGTCGTTCTTGAAAATTTTGTAACTGTATTTTCTGAAAGGCTGATTTTCAGTTTTCCTCAGACTAGGCTCCAGACTGATTAGATAGTCTCATGGTGAAAAAAGATCGCTTGGGAATGACCCGCAGGGATCATCAATCCTTGGATGTGGCAAAGCTCTACTATAGCGGCCTATCTCAGAGTGAAATCGCTAATATACTGCATGTTTCACGACCAAATATTTCCAAATTGCTCACTCATGCGAAGGTGCGCGGGTTCGTGAAAATTCGAATAGATGATCCACGAGAGCAAGACAGAGAGCTCATCGATTCTTTACGGTCTGCTTTTTCACTTGACGAGGTACGTTTAGTGTCTCCACCTAGAAGACGCGACATTGATATTCGCAAGGCTCTGGGACAGGCGGGGGCAGACCTTTTTATGGGGATGGTGCGTGATGGAGACGCCGTTGGAGTTTACTGGTCTCGAACCATTCAGGCATTGACTGCGAGCTTACAGCGGCAAGCTTTACAGCGGGTCGATGTAGTCCAGGTCGGTGGCAATCTAAGGATGCCGTCCATGGATTTATCCACTCTAACCAGTTTCCGGGAGTTACGAGAATCTCTGCAGGCCAAGGTGCACATGATAGGGCATCCAATCGTGTTGGAATCGGCAGGTGCGAAGCTAGCGATTGAACGAGAAGAGAGTGTCAGTAGGGTTATGGAACTTGCGCGCCGAGCACGTATCGTGCTTTATTCGGTCGGCTCAGTTAGTTCCGTGGCAACTCTGCTGCATAGTCCGCTCATTAATGAGGACGAAAGAGAATTCTTGATCGAACATTCGGTGGGGGAAATATGTGCGCACTTCATCGATGAAGACGGCAGGGTCTGTCTGCCGGATCTTAACAACCGCACTTTGGGAATTTCCTTGCCGGATTTACGACATAACGAGCAAAAGATCCTGATAGCAGGGGGATCCGATAAGTTGCAAGTAGTCTATGCGGCATTGCTACGTGGTTATGCTAACCGGTTAGTTATAGATACGGTAACGGCTCGTAAGCTACACGCCTTGACGAAAAAGAAACAAGGCAAATAGCCAAAATGGCACATATGTGCCAAAAATTCGTTCTGTAGGCTGGGGTAGCAAAGTAGCGTGAGACCAGTGACAAGTCAGCCAAGACTTGCATGAAGTCGAAGGAGACGTAGACATGACCAATAAAGCAAAACTAATTGATCATACCCTGCTTGCGCCAGATGCAACAGCTGAAGCGGTAAAAAAGCTGTGCGAAGAGGCTAAAACCGCAGGATTTTGGTCGGTGTGTGTAAGCCCCAATAGGGTTTCGCTGGCGAAACGTGAGCTTTCCGGTAGTGATATTAAAGTGTGTACAGTAATCGGATTTCCTTCTGGTGCGCATTGCACAGAGGTAAAAAAATTTGAGACTGCCCATGCCGTTGCAGACGGAGCGCAAGAGGTCGACATGGTAATAGACCTGGGGGCAGTCAAAGATGGAAATTGGCACGCAGTTCAGCTGGACATTGCTGGTGTTGTCCAAGCAGCTGGTACTGGGGTTCTAGTGAAGGTCATCTTGGAAACCTGCCTGCTCACGGATGAAGAAATCGTGAATGCATGCGAATGCGCACAAAAGGCTGGCGCAGATTTTGTAAAAACTTCTACAGGTTTTTCACTATCAGGTGCAAGTGCGCATGCGGTGGAGCTTATGCGTAAAACTGTTGGCTCGAATATGGGAGTTAAAGCATCTGGCGGGATTCGAACCGCTGCCGTCATGGACGAAATGATCGCCGCAGGAGCTAACCGTATTGGTGCCTCTGCCGGAATGAAACTGTTGGGGGGGAACGAATGAGCATAGATGTGGAAACTTTGCCAAAGCAATCATTGCCTGGGCAAAAAACACCCGAAGGACAAGTAAATAACAGCCGAGGGTTGATAAAGGATAATACGCAGCAGTTAGCCGACGGTTACCTTTCGCGAACCCCTATTTTTCAGTATCTCTTACTGTCTATTTGCTTCCCCATGTGGGGGATAGCTGCCAGCCTCAACGACATCTTGATTACACAGTTCAAGTCAATTTTTACTCTTTCTGACTTTGCTTCTGCGTTTGTGCAGTCAGCATTCTACGGTGGGTATTTCATTATTGCTATTCCTGCCTCCCGAGTAATCCGCTCCACCTCCTACAAAGTTGGAATCATGGTTGGTCTGAGTGTGTATATCATCGGCTGCTCACTGTTTTTCCCGGCTTCCCACATGGCAACGTATTCAGTATTCCTGTTTTCACTGTTTGCGATTGCAATTGGATTATCATTCCTTGAGACGTCCTGTAACACTTACTCGTCGATGATTGGACCGAAAAAATATTCCACGCTACGACTAAACATCTCCCAAACTTTCTATCCTCTCGGATCTATCGGGGGAATTTTGCTGGGCAAGTACTTGATTTTTTCCGAAGGTGCCGCGCTGCATGAGCAGATGGCAAATCTTACTGCTGCAGAGTCGCAACAGTTTGCTCGGGAAATGCTACAACGCACTCTGCATCCCTACCGGGTAATCATTCTAATCTTGCTGGTAATCCTGATTCTGGTCATGATTACGCAGTTCCCAAAGTGTAAGCCTGTGGTAAATAACGCGAAAGAGACCACGAAGGCAACCATATTCCAGACCCTAAAATACTTGGCCGGAAACCGCAGATTTAAAGCTGGTATTCTGACTCAGTTCCTTTACGTTGGCATGCAGACAGCGGTTTGGTCCTTTACGATTAGGCTCGCGCTAAATCTGGATCACTCTCTCAATGAGAGAACAGCCTCTAACTTCATGATCTTTGCGTTTATTGGGTTCTTTTTAGGAAAGTTCCTAGCGAATCTTTTGATGACCAGGTTTAATCAAGACTTAGTCCTCGTCGGCTACTCTCTTTGTGGATTGGGTGCGTTAGCGTATGTAATCTTGGTTCCTAATATGACAGCAGTTTATGCTGCGGTGTTGGTTTCGTTTTTGTTCGGGCCGTGTTGGGCAACTATCTACTCGCGCACGCTAGATTCGATCGAAGATAAACGCTATACCGAAACCGGCGGAGCGATAATCGTCATGTCTATTATCGGTGGGGCGGTTATTCCTGCAGTACAGGGCCTGGTCTCTGACCTGACTGGCTCAATGCAGATTTCTTTTGCCGTTAATCTCTTTTGTTTCGGTGCCGTATTGATGTACTTCTATTCCTCTTATAAAACTTCTCCAAAGGGTGAAATCTAATGCAATATGAAATGAATTTACCAAGATCCCTGTTTACGCAGTTAGAGACGGAAATACTGCATTCAGAGCAGTGGTCGGTAACCACGAAAACTTACTCATCTGGAGTTGCTTCACTAACTATCCGCAACTCGCTCGGATATGTTGAGGTTCTACCCTTCATGGGGCAAATTATCTGGGACGCAGAGTTTTGCGGTCACAGCCTGCGCATGGAAAACATGTTTTCAGAGCCTAAACCGGCGACCTTGATTGAGGACACCTACGGCTGCTTTGCTTTCCATTCGGGGCTGCTTGCCGCTGGTTGCCCCGGCGAGGGGGATAACCATCCGTTGCATGGTGAATTTGCATGCGCTCCCATGGACTCGGCGAAATTGATTATTTCAAACAATGCCATTCGCGTAGTTTCTTGCCGCGAATACTTGAAGGGTTTTGGTGATCACTACGTAGCCAATCCCTCGGTGACTTTGCACCAGAATTCATCCATGTTCGATATTGAGCTACGGGTGCAAAACATGTCTAAGTACGCTTCTATGCCTCTGCAATATATGTGCCATATGAACTACGCGTTCGTACCAAGCGGAAAAATTACCCAAAACTTGCCTGGAGATGCGTTCAAATTGCGTGAATCTGTGCCGGCGCATGTTAAGCCAACTGAAAAATGGTTGAAGTTGAACGCAGAGATAAAAGCCGGTAATCGGGACGCGAATTCCTTGGAAGGTGCTGAAGAGTTCGATCCGGAGATTGTGTATTTCGCTGATGGAGTAGACAAACTGACCGAAGAAGCAATTTTAGAAATGACCTGCCAGGACGGAACGGTATTTGAAACCCGTTTTAGTACCGAGAGTTTCCCAGTGATAACGCGGTGGATATTGCATAACGAAGATCAAAAAGTTGCTGCGTTTGCGCTTCCCGGGACATCACGTCCAGAAGGGCGCGAAGCGGCTCGTAAAGCTGGAACGTTAATTGAACTTGCCCCTGGCGAAGCTCGCACTTTCCAAGTAACTACCGGCATTAAGGAGAACTAGAAATGGATATTGCAGTAGTTGGCTCGAATATGGTCGATTTAATCTCCTATATCAATCGAATGCCCCATGAAGGCGAGACTGTAGAGGCTCCAGATTTTCGAATGGGTTGTGGTGGTAAGGGTGCGAACCAGGCCATAGCAGCTTCTCGGATGGGCTCGGAAGTTTTGATGGTCACCAGGGTAGGCAACGATATGTTTGCAGACAACACCATAAGAAACTTTGCTGAGAACGGTATCGACACCAAATTTGTTATGCGTACGGATGCTACCTCGGGGGTCGCCCCAATTTTTGTGGATCCCCAATCCCGTAACTCAATCATAATTGTCAAGGGAGCAAACGCATTGTTAACTCCCGGTGATGTGGAACGTGCCAAGGCACAAATTGCTGAATGTAAACTGATCGTGATGCAGCTGGAAATTCCGCTAGAAACGGTATATGCGACTATACGATTAGGCAATGAATTGGGTATTCCGATTCTGTTGAACCCAGCTCCAGCCGATCCCTCACTATCGTTAGAGCAGGTAAAAAACGTAGAGTTCATCGTGCCAAATGAGAGTGAACTATCTTTACTAACTGGGATGCCGGTAGAATCCGAAGAAGATATACGTGCTGCAGGGCAAGTGCTTACTCACTCGGGAATTCCGAATGTGATTGTCACTTTGGGTTCACGGGGCGCCTTGTGGATTAGTGAAGCCGGAGAACAGTTAATTGAAGGAACCTCTGCCAGGGCAGTTGACACTACCGGGGCGGGTGACGCTTTCATTGGTTGCTTTAGCCATTGTTGGACGCAGACTGGTGACATCGCTGAGTCGATTCGCAAGGCTAATATCTATGCGGGCGATGCAGTAACTAAGCGAGGTACGCAAACTTCCTATGCTACGGCTGAAGAGCTAAACCTCCGTTAGTCCACCGTTATCCTAGGCTCAGTGTGGTTGGCATGAACAGTGTATATGCGCAGTCGCCTTAGATTAGCGCACGCAGCATCAAAGCTACGAGGGCATATTATTCGGTTCCTTGCCAGCCAGCTTGATAATGCCGTTACCCTTTCTCCACGGGGTAGGAAGGGTAACGGCATTATTGCTATCACCGTGAGTGAAAGCTGAGAGTAAGAATTCTGGGTAAAGCTGAGCGCTCCTTAGAGCGTACTGTTTATTATCCTGGTGGTTTGTACTGATTAGGCTTCAGATTCTGAAGAGTTTATCGCTAAGCGTACTTGTTTTCATCAGGTAGTTTCGCGCGGGCATCAAGTAGTATCGAGGCATCGGCATCGAAAATCAAGGCGGCTGATACTCCTAGAAGGTAGCGGTGTCGATTACGTAGCGGTAGCGCACCTTAGCGGCAACCACGTTGTCCCAGGCCTCGTTGATTTGCTCACCGGAAATGATCTCTATCTGCGGAGCGATATTTTTTTCGGCGCAAAAGTCCAATACTTCCTGAGTGAGGGCGATGCCACCGATATTAGAGCCGGCCAGCATCTTTTGGCTGCCCACCAACTTACCTATGGCGAAGGACTGACGGTTCTCGGGTAGACCCACAATCCCTACGATCCCTTCGGGTTTTACGCAATCTAGCAACTGATCGATTTCCACTCCGTCAGACAGGGTGGATACCACCAGATCAAACTGGGAGTACAGGCCTTCCCAAGTCCCGTCCTCGGAAGTGGGGTGTAGCGCAACTGCCCCAAATAGCTTGGCGTCCTCTTCTTTGGCGCGAGTGCGGGAAATGACGTGGGTCTCGGCTCCCAGGGCGGCGGCGATCTGTACCCCCATATGACCGAGCCCTCCCATGCCCACGATGGCGACTTTCTTGCCCGGTCCTGCCCCTAGCCGTTTGAGTGGGGAATATAAGGTCACCCCGGCACACATAATCGGGGCGGCTTTTTCCAGAGGAATCGCGTCCGGAATCCGGCATACGTAGTCTTGTTCCACGGTGATCCCGGTGGAATAACCGCCGGCTGTGGGGACGCCGTCGCGCCCGATGCAGTTATAAGTCCAGATAGTCCCGCCTTCGCCATTACAGAATTGTTCGGTTCCTGCCTGGCACGCCTCGCATTTGCCGCAGGAGTCCACGAAACAGCCGACCCCTACCCGGTCACCGACGGCAAACTTGGTTACTTTCGAGCCGATTTTGGTGACGATTCCGGCGATTTCGTGACCGGGGGTGAGGGGGTAGATTACCTCTCCCCATTCCGCGCGTCCGGTGTGAATATCAGAGTGGCAGACCCCGGCATATTTGATCTCGAAGTAGATTTCGGTGGGCCCTGGTTCGCGCCGCTCTAAGGTTACGGGGTGGAAAGGCGAGGTGGCCGAATCCATCGCATAGGCTTTTACCTGGGTCATTGCTGCTCCTTGTAGGCGGGAAGGTTATTACCCTCAACCATAACCCGCCACCCGACCTAGCGCAGGGGCGGGGAAAGTAGGAACGGGGAAATCATTTTGTCTGTCAATACCGTACTGATAGTGGTCGGCAATTTACGCTAGGAAAAAGATTTTTGGGGAGGGCGAGGGCGTGCGGCGAGTGTGCGCAGACGTCATGATCTTATTTAGAAGTAGTCAGGGTTTCTGCTTATAAAACAGCTGTTAGAGCCGGATTTGAGGGAGGGTCTGGGAAGGGTCTCGCATTATAAACTAGCACTTCCCTATAATTCGTTTGCTGTGATAAAGTGCGTGTTGATGGCATAGTAATATCTAGGGGCTTTCATTAAGGACTCTGAATATTTCTTAATAGTCGTGGGGGGCATTCAAGCCGCTGGATACCGGCAGTTTGAGCCGCTTCTCTCCGCATAATCCTGAGTTACGGAGAAGCAATGACAAAGGTTAGCACTTCGAAGGCGGCCAGCTGGTCGCTTAGGTTCCAGAAAACATTTGGTGCGATTTTAGCGGCTGTGGCGTTGGTAATTGTATTTTTGCCCGCGTTTACGCCCAGCACCGCTCACGCGGATGCCCCGATTTATTCCCCTGGCAAGGCCCTGGGAGAAAAAAAGAGTGTCAGCGGTAGGGTCTACCTCGATCGCGCCGGTAGCCGCTCATACATGGAGCCTACAGATGCCGATGGCAGTAAAGATGGCGACATAGGGCTTCCCGGAGTTAAGGTCTATGCGCAATGGACTGATTACAACAATCGAAGGCAGAAAGGTGCATTGTCTCCCGTGTACTACACCCAGGGGCGGGCTGACGGTACCTATGTTATCCAGTTGCCAGATTGGACAGATGCATTTGGGACGGTTCACAAGTGGGAGGCTACGGCGGGTCAAACCCTGCGGATTTGGGCAGATAATCCCGATCCCAGCAAGTACACCCTTGCCTTTGTCGAAGGCGATTCCACCTTTGGCGGTCAGGGGGATCGTTATCGGGGTACTTGGAATGGAGTGGTTGGGAAAAATCTAGCTGAAAACTACAATATCGCTTTCCAAGAACGTCCCCAGTTTGCGCAGATGTTTCCGCCTGAAAACACTTGGAAGCAGAGTAGCCGCAAAGGGGGCGGCGGCGACGTTGTCGGTAAAGTCTGGTATGAAGAGCGGGAAGCTTTAGGAAATTCTGAAGCCGTTCCAACGTTTAGGCCTGACTTCGGTGAAGTGATGGTTCCTGGGGTTAAGGTAGTTGGCACTTATGTTCAAGATGAAGTAGCCCGCCGCTTCGACAAGTGGAAAAAAGACAATAAAGGCTATACACGTGAGGAATTCCGGCAAGCGCAACGCCAGATTATGAAAGCCTATGAGACGGAAACTGGAAAATCCGCGATTGCTGAAACCGTATATGACACCACCGATGCAAATGGTAAATATCATCTGCAGTTCCAGGGTTTGTGGGGAAATAGCTACAGTGCCAAAGGAATTATGAATGCCGGTACCTGGGGAGAGTTGGTTCCCGAGGGTGCAAATGCTTCTTGGGCTAAGGCGAACCTGCTCAGTCGCCACGTAAACACAGAATATATGTATGTGGCTCCGGAAATCCCGGATGGCGTTGGCGGTTCTCTCAACAACTTCCGTGACAACATGTACCAATATGGTGCCAACACGGCTAAAAATGCTACTTCGGGCGCGATATCAAACATAGAAAACGTGAACTTTGCCCTCCGGTTGGAGGGACGTGACTTCCATATTGAAACCTATGACCAGACCACAAATCCGGCAAAACCGGGCGATACCGCTCCTACCAAGGCTACCGGCTTCGTTCCAAATAATACTTATGACATTGTTTGGACTGATGGTGATGGTAAAGAGGTAAAGACTTGTACAGCACAGGCATCTAACCTCGGTGTTGTGGAATCTTGTCCGTTAACGGTTCCGGCTAAGCTTGACAAAGATGAGATTTATACGGCGTCTATCTACCCGGAGAAAACCCGTGACCGGGCGATGGCGAAAGATAGTTTCGCTGCCAAGGTTACGCCTGAATATAAGGCAACGACTATCGATTTGGATAAGACAGCCACGGTAGCGGCACCGATTAACAAGGAGAACAACACTACGCCTCCTGCTGATACAACTTATGCGGCTGCTGCTGCCAGTGATGTTCCTGCCTCGCTACTTGAGGGGGTGGATCAGTCCAAGGTTAAAGTTGGTGCTCAGCCTTGGGCGAAGGTTAACTCCGATGGCACCATTGCTCTGAACCCGACGACTGGCAGCGTGACCCCAGGTAGCTACCTGATTCCGGTCAAGTTGACATATGGAAAAGGGAAAGACGCCTTCGAAAGGGTGATTCTGGCTCCGGTTACCGTCAAAGAGCCGGATGCTGATGATGATGGGGTTGCTGATTCTAAGGATAAGTGTGCTGGTACTCCTAAGGGCGCGAAGGTAGACAAGAATGGCTGCTCGGTTGCGCCTACGGTAGGTAAGGTTCCTGATATTACTGGTCAGGTTGGTAAGGAAATTACTCCGGTGAATGTTCCGGTGGATAATCCTGGTAAGGCTACGTTGAAAGCCTGTAGCGCTGAGGGTTTGCCGGCTGGTTTGGCTATTGCTTTGAATGAGCAAAAAGATGGTTGCGTGATTACTGGTACTCCTAGTGAGGAAGCCAAGGATCAAAAGGTAACTGTTAAGGTCAGCTATGAGCCCGTTGATAAGACTGATCAGCATAAGGGCGGAGATGTTACTGGCTCTGCTAAAGCGACTATTGGCGCTGAAGCTGATGGCGATGATGATGGGGTTGCTGATTCTAAGGATAAGTGTGCTGGTACTCCTAAGGGCGCGAAGGTAGACAAGAATGGCTGCTCGGTTGCGCCTACGGTAGGTAAGGTTCCTGATATTACTGGTCAGGTTGGTAAGGAAATTACTCCGGTGAATGTTCCGGTGGATAATCCTGGTAAGGCTACGTTGAAAGCCTGTAGCGCTGAGGGTTTGCCGGCTGGTTTGGCTATTGCTTTGAATGAGCAAAAAGATGGTTGCGTGATTACTGGTACTCCTAGTGAGGAAGCCAAGGATCAAAAGGTAACTGTTAAGGTCAGCTATGAGCCCGTTGATAAGACTGATCAGCATAAGGGCGGAGATGTTACTGGCTCTGCTAAAGCGACTATTGGCGCTGAAGCTGATGGCGATGATGATGGGGTTGCTGATTCTAAGGATAAGTGTCCGAATGTTAAGGGTCCGGCTTCTAATCATGGTTGCCCTGCTTGGGGTGATGGTTCTGGTAATCCGGGCTCCGAGGTGACCCTGACTAAGGATCCGGCGAATGGCAAGTTGCCGAACACGGTCAAGTGTGAGGCTTCTGCTGGTACTTGTACGGTTGGCACTGATGGTAATATCAAGGTCACTGTTCCTGGTGATGCTGCCTCCGGGACTACCATTACGGTTACCGTTAAGGATGGTGACAAGACCCTGGATAGTTCCACGGTGAAGGTCACTAAACCCAGTGCGGATGACAGTGATGGCGACGGGATTAGCGATGAGCGGGAAAAGGAACTTGGTACTGACCCGAATAATCCTGATACTGATGGTGACGGCTTGACTGATGGTCAAGAGGCCGGAACTGATGTTGATAAGGATGGTAAGGTCGTCAAGGATGAGAACGGTAAGCCGAAGGTTGATGATTCTAAGGCCACCAAGACTGACCCGAAGAATCCTGACACCGATGGTGATGGTATTAATGATGGTGACGAGGTAAATGGCACCAAGAATCCGTTCAAGGGTGATAAGGCTGATCCGAACGGTAAGCCCGGAAACACTGACCCGAACAATGCTGACACTGATGGTGACGGCATTAATGATGGGGATGAGGTAACTGGAGCTAAGAATGGCGGTAAAGCTACTAACCCGAACAAGGCTGACACCGACGGTGACGGCATCAATGATGGTAAAGAAATCAAAGATGGTACCGATCCGCTAGATCCGAACGATCCCGGCAAGAAGGGCAAAGGCACTACCAAGGTAGTCAAGGTGTGGCAGAAGCTGCCCAAGACTGGTTCCGCGGCAGTGCCGGCACTGGCGCTAGGGTTACTAGCCATTGGTGCGGGTGCAGTCATGGTTCGCCGTCGTAAACAGCAGTAACCATTAAGAACAACTAAATAGCAGTTTGGGTCGCCCCTTAAAAAAGGGGCGACCCAAATTTATTGTCTTCTTCGCACCACGTCCTAGTGCCTAGTGCAAGGGGTGCCGCAAAGAGAACTGGTACTGCCTATCCATAATCGCTTTCAAGGCCGGATACGCCTCGTTTTGCAGCTCCGCTAGTTCCAGATAGATTTCATGGTTCTTAAGGTTCGGGTCCGAGGTGTCGCCCAAGGCAGCCATCCCTTTCGAAGCCTCTTCCACGGAATCGTAAGCATCAGTTTGTGCCATCGCCATCACCGCGGCGCCCATAGCCGAAATTTCTTCGGTATCGCAACTGGTAAGCGGCAGCCCGATACAGTCCGTCATAATCGCGCGCCATAGGGGAGAACGCTGCCCGCCACCCATTACCCGCACCGATTGCAAAGGTACTCCCGTAGTTTCGGCCAGGGCGTGCAGGTTGGTAGCCATGGTCAAAGAAATACCTTCCAGGATGGTGCGGTAGATTTCCGCCCTTCCATAGGCCCCAGCCAACCCGATAATGGCGCCGTGAGCGATAGGATCCCAGAAAGGTGACTGCACTGCGTTCCAATAGGGCATGGTTACCAGCCCGCCACAGCCGGTTGCCACTTGGGCGGCCGCTTTATCTAGTTCCGGGTCCGGACGCCCCTCCAGTTCAGGATTACCCAGTTCGCTGCGGAACCAGCCCGCCAGGTGGGCACCAGAGTTTTGTACGATTTCCAAAACATACTGTCCGGGAATACCCGCCACATCGGTACGGAACACGTCGGCTATTTGGTAGCGAGGTGAATGCACCCCGGCTACCAGGGCAGTCCCCATATTCAGGTAGGCTTCCTCCATACCGATAGCCCCGGCACCCAACGCTGCCGCTTGCCCGTCTCCGCAGGCAGCCACCAGTTCTATCGACTGTTTGATTCCCCAGTTGTCTAGCACCGATTTCTTGATCGGGGCAATGATCGAGGCTGCGGGAACCAGATCGGCTAGCTGTTCCCGCTTGATCCCGATTAGATCGAGCAGTTCCGGGGAGTAATCCAACTTCGCGGAATCCAGAAATCCCAGGGAATCGGCAGTTGCCACCGAATCAACCCATTGCCCGGTCAGAGCATGAGTCAGGTAGCCGTGCACCCCTACTATCTTGTGGGCAGCAGCTAGTTTTTCTGGTTCGTGCTCTTTTAACCAGGCAATCTTGTAGATAGAGGGAGTGGTATCGGGCTGGAAACCAGAAAGTTCATGTACTCGCCGACTACCAATCTTTTTAACCTGTTCCGCAGCTCTGCCATCTAACCATAAAATCCCGGGACGAAGAGGAGTGCCCTCTGAATCTACCAAGGCAAATGATTGGCGCTGAATGGTGGCGCATAAATATTTGATGCGCCCCCGATCAGTGTCGCTAAGCTGGGAAACTGCCTGCCCTACCGCCTCATTAGTGCTCTTCCACCAGTCGCGAGGATCTTGTTCGTAAAAGTCCACTCTGGGGGTGGACATTGCGAACTCTACCTTTGCCTGTGAAAGTACTGTCCCGGCGCTGTCGACAATAATCGCCTTGGTGCTGGTGGTAGAGGAATCTACTGCGATTACTAAACTACCCATGCTGATTGAACCTCCTCATTGCGGTTTACCCACAGGTGATTCTACTTTGCTAGTTAGTAGAATTGGGTGAATTGGTAGGTGAAAGTAGGAAATGGGGTTAGCGGATCCCCGTGGGTATCTGCAGAAAAACTGGTTAAAATCGCTAACAGTTAAGGCGCCTTTTATTTTGAATACACAACGTAGACACAGCAATAAAGATTTATTGACTTAATCGTTTCTATTCTTGCTGGTCAGAGCATTATCTAATGGCGGAGGTAGGGGGATTCGAAAGCCCTATTTAAGGGTTGACCTGCGGTTATATAAAACGCATCCCTATCTGCGGCAAGGTCGCTATTTGCCCTAGTAATTGTATTATTTGCGCTGGTTACTATACTTTATTTAAGTGCATTTGATATCATTTAAATATGTTTCGTCTGACCACGTTCTGACCACGTTCTGACCACGTTCTGACCACGTTCTGACCACGAAACGCGAGCCAAGGAGGGAAAACATGGCAACGGCACGATTTGGACGCATAGAACGGTTAAAATCTGGCCGTTATCGCGCCGATTACCAGCGCCCCGATATGCAAGGGCTAGAAGGCCGCGCCGGGCGTATAAAAGCGCCTCACACGTTCGCGGTTAAAGAAGCGGCGGTTAGCTGGCTCGCAAAAGAAAAAGCCGCTATTGATTCTGGAAAATGGAAAAGCCCGGAACAGCTTGCGGAAGAAGCCGAAGAAGCCGCCCGCCTAGCAGAAGCAGACGCGCTAACATTTGCTGAGTTTGCAAAAATATCGCTCGCGGCTCGCAAAGATAGGCATTCCCGCGAAACATATCGAAAAGAAAAATCCAACTATGAGCATTGGATTAAACCCTATTGGGGGGATAGGCCGCTTAAAGCGATCACCCCGCAAGACGTGACCGCCTGGCTTAATACTTTCGATCTGACCCGCCCGGGCTATAAACGCCCGCTAGAACTTTTTTCTGCGATGCTGAACGAGGCACTTAAAGATTTTGAGTTATTGCAGGTAAACCCAGCAGAGCGTCCGATATATCGGTTAAGGAAATCCGGTAAGAAAATCCGTGTCACCAAGTCACAGCGACACGAAGCCGCCCCGCTCACCCTAAGAGAACTAGGCCTACTCGCGGATAATATTACCCCGAAAGATTTGCGCTTATGGATATTGCTAGGCGGTCTGCTAGGTTTACGCGCTGGCGAACTTCGAGGGCTTAGGCGCTCATCGTTCGATTTTGAAAAAAGCCTAGTAGCCGTTGACCGAGCAGTTACCGGCGCGGGCGAATACTTGGACTTGCACGCAACTCCAAAAACTGCAACGTCTGTTAGGACGCTACCGATACCGCCCGGCCTGGAAATCGAAATAATAAACCACATGCAAGAGTTCACCGAGTTTAACCGGGACGCTTGGTTATTCCCTTCCCCGTCTGATCCTGAAAAACCGCGCGGGCATTCATCGCCCGGCGTTGCAATGAAAAAAACGTGTAAAACCCTAAAGATCGCGCCGCGCACGTCACACGATTTAAGGCACTCTTGCGCGTCTTTACTCGCTGAGGCAGGCGTCCCGCCCGTTTCCATTCAAACGATCTTAGGCCACGCCGAAAGCTCAATAACCAGGCGTTATACTCACGCTTACGCCGAGCAAACCAAGACCGCTATAACCGGCCTATGGGATAAACTAACCGCCGCGAGCAAGGTCGCTAACGTGCTAGAGTTACCAACCCAGAAAGGGCTAAGCGCATGAGCAAAACGGATAACCCGCGAGTGCTTAAGGTGTGGTGTGGCCGGCGCGATGAAGCACACAGGCAACAGAAACAAGAGGTAAGAACCCCGCTTACATATATTGAACCAGTAAAAACAGGAACACCGACAAAAACATTTATTCCTAATAACGTCGCTGTTCCTTCCGTATGTAAAAAGGTAACTGATGTTTATTTTCCTGGCAGGCGTCGATCTAAATCAACAGCCGCCTATTTTGATTGGGAGAAAAGCCGCCACCTGTGGAGGCGAGCATACATAGTTAATAAAGAGCTAAAATCAATGAAAAAAGTCACGGCAATGCTGGACAGACAAGAGATTAAAGACGAAGATATAACCTCCGAATTTAAAAAGAATTTTCTTGTTAAGCAGGACGTGGCAGTGCGTCGACACTTGGACGCTTTCAGCGTTGAACCTTTTCCCGGTCATTTACAGGTTACTTGCCCGGTTTGCGGAACGATCTACCGGTTAACACTTTATGGAGAGGTTGCCGAATGGTTGGATCAACAGTTAGGAAAAACCCGTTACGTGTCCGCTAAACATCTAGAAAAGTTATCGCTTGAAATGATGCGCAAGCAGTCTCATTAACTAACTGTTGATATTCAAGGCAACCCGTTATATTGTGGAACTGTTGAGGCCGATTATTACCGCGCCCTCAAAGGGAACGTTCGTTCACCGCCCCCGCAAGACGTAATAACTTTCGTGTTCGTGGCAAGCTTAGACAGCGATTTTGCAGGCGGTCAGTGTACATAACTATGCGCTGACCGCCTTTTTTCATACCCGGCGGGCAACGCATAGCAACCAAAAAGGGGAAGCTATGCTGACCAAAAATGAAACCGATTGTAACCAAGTTGAGCAACGCTATTACTCAATGAAAGAGGCCGCCGCATATGCCGGCGTTGCCATTAACACCTTGCGCCGTTGGGTTTACGCTGACGGCCTGCCAGCGGTAAGACGCGGCCGCGTTGTCCGTATCCGAAAAGATGAGTTAGAACGCTGGCTAGCGCCTAATATCCGCCCCGCTAAGGCGGTGGCATAAATGAAGCCAGTAATGCAAACCCCCCGGCCGCTAGACCAGCAACCGAGGGGCAAAAAATCTAAACACGCTGTTAACGCTCAGTATAGCAACCCGCGCGGTTACCGTTTCTTGCTTAAACGCGAAAACGCCGCAAGAGGTATAAAGTTAGCGCCTTGCGATGAAACAGCGCTTGCGCGCCTTACCGTGGCCGCCGGGTTATGGCCTGATGGGTTGGATCAGTGGCAAGAATCGGCGCACGCTCGCGGACTAGACCCCCGGGAAATAGCAGAAGCGTTAGAGCTTGCGCAAGCCCTGGAACCCCTCACCGCGGGAAGGGAGGCCGCATAAAATGGAGGCGCACCCCGAAACCCGAAACGCCCGCAAGGGTGAAGGCGCACGCGGCGGCATTGATGTGTCCATTCCAACCAGCTGGTTAGGCGATCCAGATTTTAACGCCCTTCCGCTAGAATCTATCGGCTTACTAGTCCGCTTACTGATGGAAACCGCAAACCTGGCAACAGATGGAAAGCTAGAAAGCCGCTACCTTAACGGGCAATCCACCCTACTTTGGCTCAGGGCTAACCGCGGTTGGGAGGAACACCTACCGCCCCTTGAAGCATGGGGGAAAGTTAAAGCCCGCCGATCTAACGGCAAAGTGGAATCCGTGCGCCTTGATTGGTCAGAACAGGCATCCGCGCTTTATTTGGAAACCCAGGCTAAGCGCAACCGGCGCAACGTGAAGCAAGCCCGCGAGCGTCAGAAAAAAGCCGATTTGGAACAGAAAAAACAAGGCGAAAAACTTGCCGAAAACTTTGCGGAAACGTCGCTAGAAACTAGCCAGAAACCACACGCAACCAGCGTAAGCGTAAGCGGTTACAGTAGCGATTACGTAGGTAAGGACAAGGACAAGGATAAGGACAAGGACAGGAGTAGAGAAGAACTAAAGAAGATAGATGTTAGTTCTATATCTGGCGCGCCGCCGGTTGGAATACCGTCCGCGCCCCCTGAAGCATGGTCAGCGCCTTATAGCGCTTTTGAGCAAGGCGGCAAGTTTGAGCAATACGCGAACCGTACGGGCGAACCGAATTTTAATAACTAATGATGTTTATCAATGGAAGGAAATAACGGGATGAAAAACGAAACGTTTGATTTTGAGGAATACACGCGGCGCGAGATTGGACGCCTTGAAACGGTGCTAGACGGTCTGCAAGAACTGTTTAAGGCTCAAGCTGATCCGCGAGTGTCTGACGCGATTTTGAAAACACAGAACAAGTTAGACGCTTATCGCGGTGTCGATGCGTCCCAGCTACCGGCGGGCACCTTATCGGAACGGTCTTTGCGGGCGCTCAGGAACCTTTAACCCCGCCCCCCGGGGTTGAACGAAAACGGAAAAAATGAGGCACCCCCATGGGACGCAAACCCTTTAGCGGCTGTGCCCGGTAAAGCAACGCTAACCGCGCCTTGTCCACAGCTCGCACTAGTCGCTAACTATTGCGATACAATTGAAGCAGCGCCCATTAGGGACGTCGCGATAACTCAACCCGTAAGCCCTTGCACCGTCAAGAACGCAACGCGTCAGACACTAACGGCTTTAATCGAGATAACCGCGCCGCCCGCTAGGCAAGGCAAGAGGGCGCTAAAATCACTAACCGCCCGGGCTAACGGAACATAGTCCGGGCGGGCTGTGTCTTTCCCCGATGGGATACCCCCCTATCAAGCACGCACGGGCACATAAGCAAGGGGGGGGTAAAACGCCACCCCCCTTTAACTGGGTAAGTGATGAGGTGGCAAAATGCCACCCCGCCTAACTATGGGGTAGCGTTTCGCGCCCCCGTCTCTCGCGTTGCGCGGGTGCGCTAGAGGCCACTAACAACCCTTCCCGCTAGGCAGGTACCGGAACGGCGCTAAAGCCCGTTAAATCACTACCCGTGCGCCCGCCCCTAGCGCTTACTGAAACCCGTTTTATTTGTTGCTCGCGCTCGCGGGCTACCAGACCCCCGCCCCTAGCGATCCGCGCACCCGGAACCTTAACGAGATATCCCCCCGATCTTTTTTCTTTTTTCGCGCCCTTGTCTGCTGTGCGCCGTGGCCACCGCTAGAGGCAGGCAACCCGCCGCCATATATAGCGCGATCTTAAAGGGCTAGTGTTCTTTTTTGTCCAGGGTTGGAGTTTTAGAAACCTGTCCGCCAGTGATCCGCCAGCAGTAGCCGGGAAAGAGAACAAGCCCCGCCCGTGATCCTTGCTAAGGGTGGTAGCGTTTTGCGACCCCCCTATAACCCGCCCGCGAGTGATCCGCGCGCCTGAAATGGTTAGCAAGCTAATTTCATCTGACCACGTTCTGACCACGCCGGGATATTTTTTAACTTGACCGCTGTATTCTTCCTGGTCAGAGCGTTATTTAATGGCGGAGGTAGGGGGATTCGAACCCCCGAGGGCTTGCACCCAACCCGCTTTCCAAGCGAGCGCCATAGGCCACTAGGCGATACCTCCAGGCACAAGTTTGAGTCTACCTAAATGCTCTCGCTAATGTCGATTCTGGAAATGAGGAGTCGAACACAGCCCGGCAATAAGAGCGGCGTTACTTCCGTAGAAACTCCGCCCGCATCCTCGGTAGTTACCTTCTCGCCCCGCGCTGACCCTAGCGTTTCCAGTTAGCGCCCTCCTAAGCTAAACTGGGGGAGATCCTTCACGCGGCGATATCATTCGAACCTCCCCAGGGCCGGAAGGCAGCAAGGATAAGGGTGCGCTATCGGGTGCGTGAAGGGTCTTTTTTATCGCAATCCTCTCTAGGCACCCCGCTTATCGCTGGGCTTTAGTACAGTAGATCCGTGAGCATCGCACTTTATCGCCGCTACCGGCCAGACACTTTCCAAGACGTGATTGGGCAAGATCACGTGGTTAAGCCGTTAATGGCGGCGCTGCGCTCTGGGCGGATAAGCCATGCGTACCTCTTTTCTGGGCCGCGCGGGTGTGGGAAAACCACTTCGGCGCGAATCATGGCGCGCTGTCTGAACTGCGCAGAAGGCCCCACCGATACTCCTTGCGGAAAATGCGAATCCTGTAAAGACCTAGCTACCGGGGGTTCTGGTTCCCTTGATGTGGTAGAAATTGATGCTGCCAGTCATAACGGGGTAGATGACGCCAGGGAACTGCGCGAGCGGGCAGGTTTCGCCCCGGTGCGCGACCGTTTCAAGATTTTCATCCTAGATGAAGCCCATATGGTTACCCAGCAGGGATTCAACGCCCTGCTAAAAATCGTGGAAGAACCCCCCGAACACGTAAAATTCATTTTTGCCACCACCGAACCTGACAAGGTAATCGGCACTATCCGTTCCCGCACCCACCACTATCCATTCCGCTTGGTGCCGCCGGAAATAATGGAAAAATATATGGCGAAACTGTGCGAGGCAGAAAACATCGAACCTGCCCCCGGAGTGTTACAACTGGTAATGAGGGCAGGCGCAGGCTCAGTCCGTGACTCGCTTTCGGTGTTAGACCAGTTAATGGCGGGCGCTGAGGGCGGCAAGCTGGAATATGGGACTGCCGCGGCGCTACTGGGATACACCGATAGCTCTATTTTGGAGCGTTCTGTAGATGCCATTATTGACCGGGATGGTGCCGCCCTATTTGAGGTAATCGCCAAGATGGTTGAGGGCGGCCATGAGCCTCGGCGCTATCTGGAAGATTTGTTATTGCGCCTGCGGGATCTGCTGGTACTTTCGGTTTCTACTCCCGAGGACGCACAAGCGGCACTAGCGGGAACTCCTGAAGATCAATTGGCGGCGATGAATGCTCAAGCGCAGCGGTGGGGCACTGCCGGGATTTCCCATGCCAGTGATCTCACTAATACCGCTTTAACCGAGCTGACGGGAGCAACTGCTCCCCGCCTACAAGTAGAGCTGTTGGCGGCAAGGCTATTATTGCCAGAGCAGAGCCCGGCAGTTGCAGGTGAACCCAGTTCCACCCCGTCGGGATTGAGCGGGGCAGAGGCCGCCATGGCAGCCTTACATCGTCCGGGACAGAAGCGTCCTCAGAATACTGCAAATGCCATACCGGGATCTACAGCTCCCGCAGCGCCTAGAACTCCGGAAGCTCCTGCTGAACCAGCCCCCGCGGTTCCTCGCGCTAACGCGGCCCCAGCGGCTCCCCGCGGAGGTAACGAGGCGCCAGAACTGGCTGCTCCGCGCCCGCAGATGACGGATAGTAAACCGTCTGCTCCAACTGTAGATAAACAGGAAAACCAGCAAGAACCGGCTCCCCGCAATGAAGTAGCGGAGCAGGAATCCTCTCCCAAGGAGGCTGCGGCTAGCAGTTCCCTGCGCGAGGTGCCGGAAGTAGAAAAAGGGGAGCAATACTGGCAGATACTGCAATCGTGGGGTAAGGTTTCTGCGCGTTTGCGGCACACTGATCAGCGGCTGTGGTCGACTTGCAATCGCCACCTACAGCTTGGCGGTGCCCAAAACCAGCAAGTTACCTTGTTGGCAGATACTCCGCAGACCGTTGAATACTTGGAAAAACAACTGGCTCCGATAGAAAAGTGCTTACAGGAGGAGCTGTCAGATTCCTGGACGGTGCAGGTGCTTGCGGGAAGCGATGATAGCCGCGCGCCCGCTATGAGCGAGGTACTATCCCGGATCAAACTAGATGCTTCCTCGGGAGAAGAGAAAACGTTGCCTCAGGAGGCACCCCCGGAAGAAGAGGAATATCCTCCCGAAGGCGCGGATCCGGCAGATGGCAGTGAAGAGATTTCCTATCCAGAACCAGTGAGTGGTGAAGCAAACCCTGCTTCCGTCCCTAGCACCTCCGCGGACGCCGCAAACGCAATTGCGGAAACTGCAGGTGAGACCCCAAAAGCAGCGGATAAACCCGGGGATAAACCTGGGCAAGAAAGGGAGCCGGCATCCCTAAATGGTGACTGGATCATTGCTAATCCCACAGCGTCAGAATCCGTTTCTAAGGAAAATGATCAGGGCGCAGAGGACGCGGCGCATCCGGTAGCATCGGAGCCTGCGCCACCATTTGCGGCAGCGCCCTCACCATTCGGGGCACCAGCGGCAGAAATGGCAGCGCCTCGCCCCGAAGCCTCGGTTTCGCCGGCACCTGGCAGGGACAATGCGGTGATGGCGGCACCCCGTGACTTTGCCGAGGAACTAGTCGCTCCCAGAGCAGACCAATCCGCGGCACCCTTTGAAGCTACTGCCTCTACGCCCCTAGCAGCGCCGCGTGAGCAGACTTTTGAGCCGGATATCCCAGCTGCTCCCCGGGGGCCGGCCGCCACAGGCGTGGACGCTGAAAGCGCTTCCCCAGCACCGGGCGCACCTCCCAGCTATGAAGACGAAGATATCCCCGACCTCTCCGATCCTGATGTTTCGCTCGATGAAAGCGGCGGACGTTGGGGGGTCGAGGTCGCAAAATCTTTGCTTGGTGGCAAGATAATTGAGACGGTAGATAATTCTGGCGGCAGCGGGAAAGCGGGTATTTAACTTATATGTATGACGGCGCTTTGCAAGATCTAATCGATGCTTTAGGGCGGCTGCCGGGGATTGGACCAAAATCAGCCCAGCGCATTGCGTTCTATGTGCTGTCGCGTCCCAAAGCTGAAGCAGAACTCTTGGCGCAGGCCTTAATCGACGCGAAAGAAAAGATTCGTTTTTGCGCTAAATGCGGCAATATTGCCCAAGAAGAACTCTGCGCCATTTGCCGCAATCCAAAACGGGATCAGGCGGTTATTTGTGTAGTTGAAGAAGCTAAAGATGTGGGGGCGATTGAACGTACCCGCAGCTATCGCGGTCTTTACCATGTGCTGGGAGGGGCAATCGACCCCATTAACGGGATCGGCCCTGAACAGTTACGTTTGCGGGAGCTCCTAACCCGCCTGTCGGGCGATACCGTACAAGAGATCATTATCGCCACTAACCCTAATATTGAGGGCGAGGCTACGGCCACCTATCTGACCCGCACCATCTCCCCGCTGGGGTTAAAAGTTACCCGCCTGGCCTCGGGACTACCGGTAGGCGGGGATCTGGAATACGCTGATGAAGTTACTCTGGGGCGTGCTCTGGAGGGCAGGCGCTCCGCCGAATAACCGCTAGCGCCAGCGCCCATAAACCGCTGAGCAGTGGCAAAAGTCCCAGGAGTAGCCGGGGCAGTACGGATGATTTTGTGCGTTTGCTTACCTACCAGCAAATTTGAGACGCTAAAGCCGAGAAATCGCTAGCTTCTTAGAATAATTGCAGAAGACAGCTAATCGCTAGGCATACAAGGGGAACAAATGGCACTGATTGTGCAAAAGTATGGCGGATCCTCGGTTGCCGACACCCAGTCGTTGCAGCGGGTTGCGCGCAGAATTGTGCAAACCCGTCAAGCCGGGCATCAAGTGGTGGTCGTGGTCTCCGCTATGGGAGATACTACCGACGATCTGATTGATATGGCGGCCGAACTTAATGCTCATGCTCCCGCTCGGGAAATGGATATTTTACTGTCTGCGGGTGAACGTATCTCCATGTCTTTACTGTCTATGGCCATCTCCGCGCAAGGAGTACCGGCGATGGCTTTTACCGGCGCGCAAGCCGGTATCCGTACCGACGCCAAGTATGGTAAAGCCCAGATTGTAGGGATGGTTCCGGAAAGAATCGCCCGCGTAATCCGGGACAATAATGTGGCGATTGTAGCCGGGTTCCAGGGAGTCAACGATGCCGAAGATGTTACTACTCTGGGGCGTGGCGGCTCGGATACTACCGCCGTGGCGCTAGCGGCCGCCCTGCATGCGGATGTGTGTGAAATCTACACCGATGTTGACGGATTATTCACCGCTGATCCGCGCCTGGTATCGACCGCCCGGGCGTTGCACTCCCTCGACTACGAGGAAACTTTAGAGCTAGCAGCAAATGGCGCCAAGATTTTGCATTTGCGAGCAGTAGAGTTTGCCCGGCGCTACCGGGTTCCCTTGCATGTAAGGTCTAGTTTTTCCGATAAAGATGGCACTTGGATTGCCCAAGGTCCGGCCCCGAAATCATTGCGGGGGATTGTCCCTGCTAAAGCCCTTGAGGAGGAAAACGTGGAAGCTCCCATTATCTCTGGTATCGCCCATGATCGTTCCCAGGAAAAGCTGACGGTGGTGGGTTTGCCTGACCGCCCGGGGGTGGCCGCTGACCTGTTCGCGGCGGTGGCAAAAGTCGGTGCCAATATCGACATGATCGTACAAAACATTTCTGAGGCGCGCCCTGGCAGAGCTAATATTTCGATCACTATGCCGGCGGAAGATATTCCGGGAGTGATGGAAGAACTGCAGCACGAAAAGAGTGTTTTGGATTTCATCCGCATCGACCACGACACCAACGTGGGGAAGGTATCCCTAGTTGGGGCTGGTATGCGCAACAATCCGGGCATTTCGGCACGTTTTTTCCAGGCGCTATCGGACGCCGGGATCAACGTCGATATTATTTCTACTTCGGAAGTGCGTATCTCCGTGCTGATCAGTTTAGATCGGCTCGATGATGCAGTGTTGGCCATCCATAAAGCTTTCGATTTAGATTCCGAAGAAACTGAAGCCGTGGTCTATGGAGGTACCGGACGATGATTAAAGAACTAACCGTAGCCTTAGTCGGAGCAACCGGACAGGTCGGACGGGTGATGCGGACTCTGCTGGAAGAAAGAAACTTCCCCGCAGCGGGTATTCGTCTGTTCGCCACCTCGCGTAGCGCGGGCAAGCAGCTTTCTTTCCGCGGTCAGCAAATAACTGTAGAGGACGTGGAGGGCGCAGACCTGGAGGGGATCGATATTGCGATTTTTTCCGCCGGAGGGTCAGCGTCGCGTACCTATGCTCCCCGTTTTGCTACTGCCGGGGCAGTGGTAGTCGATAATTCCTCCGCGTGGCGCAAAGACCCCGAGGTTCCCCTGGTAGTTTCCGAGGTCAACCCGGAAGATATCAAGGATCGCCCTAAGGGGATTATCGCCAACCCTAATTGCACCACGATGGCGGCAATGCCTACGGTGAAAGTACTTCATGAGCTCTTCGGCTTGGAGAGTTTGGTGGCTTCGTCCTATCAGGCGGTGTCGGGCTCGGGCAGAGCCGGGGTGCAAGAACTTTCTTCCCAGTTGGAAGCGAGCGTAGACCGTTGTGAAGAACTAGCTTTAGACGGAGCCGCTATTGAGTTTCCCGCGCCGAAAACCTATGTGCGCCCGATCGCGTTCAACGCGGTGCCGGTAGCCGGAAACTTCGTTGACGACGGCTCTCACGAAACCGATGAGGAGCAAAAGCTACGTAATGAGTCGCGGCGGATCCTGCATTTGCCAGAGCTCGCGGCCTCCTGTACCTGCGTGAGGATCCCGGTGATGACCGCGCATCTGTTGTCTCTAAATGCGCGTTTTAATAACCCGGTTGATTTAGCACAGGCGCAGGCGGCATTAGAGCAGGCTGAGGGAGTACAACTAGTAGAAGTGCCCAACCCCTTGGATGCTGCTGGCCGAGATGGGACTTTCACGGGACGCTTGCGCATTGATCAGGCAGTTCCGGATGGTAAAGGTCTAGCCTTTATCTGTTGCGCTGATAACCTGCGTAAAGGGGCGGCACTTAACGCCATCCAGATCGCAGAATTGGTTGCTCGCGAACTTTTGGAAGCATAGTTACAACCTCTCTGCGGGTACCCAGGTTGGCTGCTTGAGCACTAGGACGAGAAGCAAATAGATTACGCTGGCGCTACCGCGCTCGAGGAGGCGGTAGCGCCAGATATCTCTGCTCGGAATAATGGAAAAGCTTAGTTACCGGGGGCTTTAACTTTAGGTTGGTAGGCTTCGGCGCTATTAACCGTCAGTTTGAGTCCGAATCCGGTCTGCAGATTCCAGCAGTCAACCCCGGATCCGGAGGACTCGCAAGCATAGGCTCCTGAGGCGGCCGCAGCACCCCTAGCGAGTACGGTCTGTGAAACTTCGTTATCTTTAACCCCTAAATCTTCGGGCGGCTTTGCGCCATCAGCTCCTAGGGTGAACTTGACGGTTGCTCCCGGGTTTTGCCCAATATTTCCGGTAAAGCTAAAGACGTTACAAATTACTTCATTACCGATGGTGCACTTGATGGGGGCATCAGGGAGTGAAAACTCAGCTACCTGGTAGGCACCGTTTGGTAGTCCTTTTGCTTGCCCAATCTGGTTGGTGGGAGCGGGAGCTATCTGACGTCCCTCGGTTTTCACATCCAGTTGGGCACCGGCGTTACCGTTTTTGTGCTTAGTGTCCTGGCCGGCGGCATGCTTATTGCCGGTACCGTTTGCCCCATTTTCTTGGTCATCGGGAATCCCGTTATTGTTGTGGTCGCGGTTTAGATCGGAATCTCCGAAGATACGCGCGATCACTCCGTCCTTCCCGTACCAACTCTTTGAGCCGTCACCACCGGTGAGACGATCCGCTAAGTTACCTCCGATCGAGAGTACTAAACCGATCAACACGGCAATCACGATCACGAAAATCTTGCTTTTTCGCGAAGCAGTTTTTTCCTCGACCGGTGAAAAGTCCTCTAAATCTTCCTCGTCCGCAAGTTTAAGTTTCTCAGCCTTAGTTTTTTCCGCTGCTTCAGTTTCAGCGGTAACTGCGGTTTCCGGTTTATCCGCTGGCTTAACGATGGTGGTATCCACGGCTGTTTCGAGGGGGACGGTAGGGAAATCTGGGGAAGTTTCATCTCGAACCGCGTTTATAGCTGCGGTGGCATTGGTAGGTGTCAGCGGGGAAGCACTCTGCGGCTCTCCTGCTGGTGCCACCGAGGGAACAGGGGAGGATACCGGGACAGGGGAATGGTTCTTTGCCCGAGCTGCCCGGTCAAGCCGGTTTTGGCGGCGCTGTAAGGCAGCGGCAATCTCCGGATCAGAAAACTCGCTTAACCACTGCAAAAGTTCCGGATAGGTGGAGGGATTCTCGGCAATGAGAGGCCGCAAGGAAGGATGATTTTGAGCGAGATATTGTAATTCTTCCAGCGGCGTCGCGGGATCGCTTGCCCGCTGAACCGGGTCCGTGCTCATATCTCCTCCTTTAACCCTCTTAAGCGATTATAGATTACCGAGAGACCAAAATGATTCGCGCCTGGCCATAACTGCCTGCTCAGCCAATAGACACCGCTAATATCCGGCCTCTCACAGCCTGGGACGGTGTAACTGACAGCCCGCTATTTAGCAGAAAACTGCGTCTAACTGGCACGATGGATCGGACAGGCGGAAACCACCATCCCCTCGCCCCCGCGGGAAGAAAAAGGATTTTCGTCTAGATCTATACGCCGTCCCAAGAAACGTTTTGCATTCGGTAACGGAGCTAAGGTGTGGCTGGCGCCTAAAGAACGCAATACATACGCCTGTATACAGTGGATCAGATATTCCCGTTGAATCGGGTCTTTCGGGAGGGATCTACCCGCAAGGGACGCATTTACCATTGAGATCGCAATAGGTAAGTTCTGGGGAGGAAGCGTGCCTTCGTTAATGGCTTTCCGTAAGATTTGACGTAAAATATTTTCTACAATCTGCGCATGAAGACGCAGTTCGGAGCTGGTTTCATTCGATACTTGACGGCGAAGATCCAGTCCGGGCGCTAGGTGGTAAGAAGAGCCGAGAGCGAGTTGTTCCCGGACGTAAATCCGCAGCATTTTTATGGGGGAGGAGACCCCGGACAGAGCGCGGTTTAAACGCACTGAATATTGTCCAGTTTCGTAGGCGATAAATGCCAGGAGGAGTGCTTCTTTATCTTGGAAATGGTTATAGACCGCGGTGCGTCCCACTCCCGCTTCTTGGGCGATCTTCGCCATGGTTAGCGATTCAAAAGTGCTGGTCTGGAGGAGGCGTGAGAGCGCATCAAAGAGCTGCTGGCGGGTCTTCTTGCGATGCTCTTCCAGGGTTTCCCCGATAATCCTTGGCATATAGGCATTCTTTCATTTAATGACATTTTTAGTCTAATTGTCTTGAAAGATTGCTTAAGTTTAAGGAAATAGCTGGCGAGTTGCGGTAATGGGTGCTGATTGGAGCAAGCAAGGTTGACCTTAGTTTATTTGCCGATAAGTCCCTAAAATGCTGCTTGTATATTTTCTTTAAATCTGCTGTTATCGGTTAGGTTAGTGAAAGTTGTTCTAATTAGCGCCCTCTTGACAGGGTGGGTTGAATAAAATAGGTTAGGCGTGCCTTAGCTAAGGAATTATAGGTTTTAGCTAACTGATTCGCGGACTGAAGAGAAAATGCTCGGCGCTTTGCTAATTGCGTTACGGGAAGGTTTGGAAGCTGTTTTAATAGTTTCCATTCTTTATGCCTATATAAAGAAAGTTGAGCGTGAGGATCTTCTGCCAAAACTATGGCTAGGGATAGTGGTGGGGGCGGTAGTTCCCATGAGCGTAGGTGCTTACCTGGTTTGGGGTACCTATACCCTTACCACCCAAGCCCAAGAAGCGCTCGGAGGCTTTCTTTCCCTATTCGCGGTCGCCCTCATCACCTGGATGATTTTTTGGATGGCCGAGCATTCCGCCGGAATGGCGGCTCGAATGCAATCCCAAGTCAAGGAAGCTCTCTCGAAAGGTAGCGGAGCCGGCTGGTCATTGTTTGTAATCGCCTTGATTACCGTGGGTCGAGAAGGACTGGAAACCGCGATTTTCATCTGGCCGATGTTCAAGAATGCCAGCGACAATGAAAATGGCACCAGCCTGGTTGTCGGAGTGTTGGTGGGAATAGCAATCGCCATCGCGCTGGGATACCTGATTTATCGGGGAGTAGCGCGTATCAACTTGCGGATATTTTTTGAGGTAACCGGGTATTTACTGATTTTTGTGGCCGCCGGGGTATGCTCCTACGGCTTCCACGATTTACAAGAAGCCGGGGTTATCCCCATGACCGCGCCCCTATTCGATATCACCACTTATATTCCCGCCCTGGTTTATAACGGCGGTCTCTATGACGTGCTGGTAGCCATTTTCCAGTTCTCACCTAGCCCCACCGCCTTGCAGTTCTTTAGCTGGCTGATCTACCTGGTGGTAGTGGGCACGCTGTTCTACTTTTACAACCGCAATAAGAAGTTGTTTTTAGCGGTCAAAAGGCCGCAGCAACAAGCTGCTGGTGCCTCAGAAGAAGCCGTAGCTAACGCGGGAAGCAAGGGGGCGGCTAACCTGTCCGATGAGGCTGCGGCAACAGTGGAAACAAGTAACAAGACCAAAACGTCAGTTGCAGTTGACTGAACGTTTTCCCGAGGGCGCGCTCGCGTCCTCGACGCAAAAATGCACACCTAAGGAGACAAATAATGCATATGCGTAAGATTGCCGTTGCTTTCGTGGGCGCGGCGCTGGCAGTCACTATGACTGGTTGTGTAAAGAATGACAGCAGCGCCGCCGGGGATGGCGCGGCGGGCAGCGCTAAACCAATCGAGGTGAAAATCGCTGACGACAAGTGCGAACTATCTGCAAACACCGCTCCTTCCGGCACCATTAAGTTCTCCCTAAGTAACGAGGGGCCGGCTCGCAACGAGTTTGAAGTGCTTGCCAAAGACAAGCTGCAAATTATGGGAGAGATGGAAAATCTGGCTGCCGGGGATAAACGCGACTTCACCGTGCAGCTAGAGGAAGGTACCTACTACACCGCCTGCAAGAAAAACATGGTCGGATCACTCGTGGGGCTAAAAGAGTTCAAAGTAACCAAGGGTGAAGGCGTGAAGATCAGCGCCGATGACAAGAAACTGCACGATGAGGCGGTTACCAAGTACACCGCTTACGTCAAGGATCAGGCTGGCCAGTTGGTATCAGCCACCCAAGAATTTGTGGATGCCTACAAAGCGGGCGATAACGAAAAGGCAAAGAAGCTGTATCCACTGGCACGTATGCATTACGAACGCATTGAGCCCACCGCCGAGTCTTTCGGCGATTTGGATCCGAAGCTGGATGAGCGCGAAGCTGACTACCAGCAAGCTGATGATGCTGACGGGCGGGAATGGACCGGTTGGCACCGCTTAGAAAAAGACCTGTGGACCGATCAGAAGCTATCTGCCGCAGATCGCACCAAGTTCGCCGATCTGCTGATGAAAGACACCCAGGATCTCCATAAAGCGGTTTACGCTGCTGACTTCAAACTGAAGCTCGACGATATTTCCAATGGCGCTATTGGTCTACTAGAAGAGGTAGCCACCACCAAGATTACGGGGGAAGAAGAGATCTTCTCGCACACCGACCTCTATGATTTCCAGGCCAACTTGGAGGGCGCTCGGGTAGCTTACGGTAACGTCCAGGCTTTAGCAGAAAAGAAAGATCCGGAACTGGCGAAGAAGATTGATGCCAAGATGAAAGATCTCGAAGACACTATTGCTTCCTACAACCGCGCCAGTGGCGATAATCAGTGGGATTTCCCGCCCTACACCGATATCGCGACTGTAGCCATCGGTTTGGAGAAAACTCCCGAGAAGTACACCAAGAAGCAAAAAGAGCTTTCCGATAAGGTAAATGCGCTGCGCGCTCCGCTAGCGAAGCTGACGGAATCTATCCTGAAATAAGGTGAATATTCATTGAGTAAAGATTCTGTTAACCATCACTCCGAGGAGGTAACCGACGAGGCCGCCTCCTCGGGGGAAACCCCGAAAGATACTGCTAAGGTTCCGGGGATTTCCCGCCGTAATGTCCTGATCGGCGGGGGTATCGCTGCCCTCGCAGGTATTGGCATCGGGGGAATGGGAGGCTTCGCTTATGGTAAATCCAAAGGCGAGGCCGCCGGGCAAGCGGCTTCCGACGTGATGAAGATTTCCTATCCTTTCAGAGGTAAGCATCAGCCGGGAATTCTCACCCCCCAGCAACAGCAGATGATGATGGCTGCCTATGACTTGACCACTGAAAGTCGAGATCTGGTTATTCAGTTGCTGAAAGACTGGTCATTGGCCGCTGAGCGGATGATGGCTGGTAATCCGGTCAATGATCCGAAAGTGTCCAAACTGGCACCCCCGGATGATACTGGTGAAGCCTATGATCTCGGACCTGGCGCCCTCACGATCACTATTGGTTTTGGGGAAAGTTTCTTCCTGAAAGATGGAAAAGATCGCCTCGGGATTGCCGATAGAATGCCGGAACCCCTAAAGGGTGGGATTCCCCGGATGGCGGCAGAGAAACTGGACCCGGATCAGTGCTACGGGGATATCGTGGTGCAAGCCTGTTCGGAAGACCCCATGATTTCCATGCACGCGATTCACAACCTCAGCCGCCTGGCCTTCGGTACTGCCACCGTTCGCTGGACGCAACTGGGATATGGGCGTACTTCCTCTACCTCTACCGGCCAGAAAACTCCCCGCAACCTGTTTGGTTTCAAGGATGGAACTTCTAATATTAAAAAGGAAGACTCCGACGCGGAACTAAATAAGCATCTGTGGATTCAGCCCGGTGATTCGGGTGGGAAATATTTTGCAGGTGGCAGCTATCTGTGTACCCGTAAGATCAAGCAGATGATGGAAGTTTGGGACGAACTGGTCTTGCAAGAGCAAGAAGACACCATTGGACGCGACAAACTAGAGGGAGCGCCCCAGTCCGGAGGAACCGAATTTACCGATCCCGACTTCGAGAAGAAGGGGGAAGACGGGGAACCCCTGATTCCTTTGGATTCGCACTTAGCGATGGTGCATCCCGATCATAACGGGGGAGCCCGGATGCTCAGGCGCGGATACAACTATATGGAGGGCACCGACAGCTTGGGGCGGCTAGAAGGTGGGCTGATGTTTATCGCCTATGTTCGTAACCCCCAAACCAACTTCATTCCCATACTGAAGAAGATGTCTGGGGATGCTATGACCGAATACCTGCAGCATATAGCCACCAGTATGTGGGTGATGCCGCCCGGTGTAGGGCAGGGAGAAGAATACGTGGGGCAAAAACTCTTTGAAGCCTAAACTGTTACCTCCAGAAAAATAGGCTTTGGGGAAACCTAAAGCCGAGGAACGGGTCTTGCTGATTGCTTTCAGCAAGACCCGTAACTTTTTCTGCACTAGAGAGGTATTTCTCTAAGTTTGCGCTCAGTCAAAAGCTCTAATGAAATATGAATTTTCGACCGTAACTGATAGCTTTCAGGTGAGGAGGCACCGTGACAAACTTACTGCTAGCCCTGATATATCTGGCCTTTATTAGTTTGGGATTACCTGATTCTTTGCTGGGGTCTGCCTGGCCCGAGATCTATCCAGGTTTCGGGGTTCCGGTTTCCTATGCGGGGATTATCTCCATGATTATCTCTTTGGGGACTGTTACTTCTAGCCTGCTCTCAGATCGGATAATCTCCCGGCTAGGTACCGGGAAAGTGATCGTCATTTCGGGGTTGTTAACTGCTCTGGCTATCCTAGGCTTCGCCCTCGCCCCTAACTTTTGGGTATTGTGTCTCTGCTCGATTCCCTATGGGCTGGGAGCAGGAAGCGTGGATGTGGCTCTCAACAACTACGTAGCGCTGCATTTTAAGAGTACCCACATGAACTGGTTGCACTGCTGCTGGGGGATCGGCGCCACCATTGGTCCTTACGTGATGGGGATTGCGCTTTCTGGGGGCGGCAGCTGGCAGAGTGGGTACTGGTATATTGCCTTAACGCAGCTGGGAATTACTGCGCTATTATTTTTTAGTTTGCCGCTTTGGAAACGTCATGAACAGGAAGATTCTAGTGTCAGCGCGGAAGAAAGCCCGGGGTCGGATTCTGACTCGGAGCCTGCGCGTCCGCTAAAACTTTCGCAGACAGTGCGGATTACGGGAGTAAAAGAGGTAATGACCTGTTTCTTCTGCTACGCCCTGATGGAACAAACCGCCGGAGTGTGGGGAGGGACCTATCTGAAACTATTCAAAGGTATGGACGGCGCTGCTGCAGCCGCTTTTGCGGGAATGCTGTTCTTGGGAATAACTCTAGGACGAGCAGCCAGCGGATTCTTGGCTATCCGCTATTCTGACCAGCAGCTAATCCGTATGGGGATAATCTTAACTGCAGTAGGAATACTGATTCTGGTAATACCAGGGTCTGCAATAATCGCGGTTTGTGGAATCATGATAATTGGACTGGGCTGTGCACCGATGTATCCGGCGATGATCCATGCCGCCCCCCAGATCTTTGGGAGAGATCGCTCGCGAGCGGTAATTGGAGTACAGATGGCCAGCTACTTTGTGGGAGTTTTTGTGCTGCCGCCACTATTTGGCCTAATAGCCCAGTATTTGTCTGTCGGTTTTTTACCTGTCTACCTGGCTCTGTCTCTGGGAGTATTCGCCTTGATGCAGCGCCGCTTGGCTCCCTTGTATGTCTAACAGTGGTGCTTGCACCAGCTTGAGGGCCAGGAAAATGTAGCCTTTTCAGGCAATATGTGGAGGCTTAAAACTGATAGTTTTAAGCCAGGAGGAACCCTTGACTAACTTATTACTGGCACTGATTTATCTGGCTTTCATCAGCTTAGGGCTGCCTGACGCTCTACTAGGGTCGGCTTGGCCAGCAATTTATTCAGATTTTATGGTTACGGTTTCCTACGCTGGGATTGTCTCAGTGATTATTTCCCTAGGAACCATTGTTTCCTCCCTGCTATCAGATCGTTTGATTTCCTGGCTAGGCACCGGGAAAATCACGGCCATTTCAGTGGGGCTAACTGCGGTAGCTATTCTGGGCTTCGGGTTGGCTCCCAATTTCTGGGTGCTTTGCCTCTGTGCTATTCCCTACGGACTGGGAGCTGGCAGTATCGATGTGGCGCTAAATAACTATGTGGCACTACATTTTAAGAGTTCCCACATGAATTGGCTGCACTGCTGCTGGGGGATTGGTGCCACGATTGGTCCTTACATTATGGGAGCCGCCCTTGCGGGAGGCAGCGGCTGGCGCGGGGGATACTGGTATGCCGCCTGCATACAGCTGGCCATAACTGCGATATTGTTCCTAAGCCTGCCCTTGTGGAAACGCGGTGAACAGGCCGACTCTGCGGCTGTTTCTAGTAGCCATCCTGACAGAGGAGCAGAAAATGATGCGCCCGTAAAAGCTCAGGAAATTCCGGAGCCGAAAGTTCAACCTGCGCCCCCTCGGCATCTGAAACTTTCCGAAGTGGTGCAGATTCCGGGAGTGAAAGCCATGATGGTCTGCTTCTTCTGTTATTCCGCGTTAGAACACACCATCGGGTTGTGGGCAGCAACTTACTTGCGGTTATTTAAAAACATGGATGCAGCTGCGGCTGCTGCCTTCGCTAGCATGGTGTTCTTAGGGATCACCCTAGGGCGAGCCATCAGCGGTTTTCTGGCTATGCGTTACTCAGATCAGCAGATGATCCGCTCGGGAATGATCCTGACAGCTTTGGGACTGCTAATGCTGCTTATTCCCGGCTCAGCCTCGCTGGCAGTGTGCGGGATCATGGCTGTCGGACTTGGATGTTCTCCTATTTATCCAGCGATGATTCATTCCACCCCGCAAATTTTTGGGAAAGAGCGCTCGCGGGCAATCACCGGGGTGCAAATGTCCTGTTTCTTTGTGGGAGTCCTGATTATGCCACCGTTATTTGGGATTGTGGCTGATCATCTATCAGTGGGGCTGCTGCCAGTGTATTTGAGTATTGCTCTGGGGGTAATGGCGTTTATGCAATATCGGCTAGTTCGCCGAATGGGTCGGTAAGTTTGGTATTAATTCCTTCCTTACCATCAGCTGCCTCTGGGAGATAAGGAAAGTCTTTACGGGTCTCTGGGGCTATGTATCTCTAAGTTTAGCCATTTGTCCCAGGGGTCTGCATAAATGTGCATAAAGATTTAGGAAGATTGCAAACCTATGCTCTGGGGCAAATTCGATTTTATTCAAGATATTATTTTTATTAGGTAAATTTTTCTAAACAGAGTTGTTGACCGTAGTAAAGCAGATCCAATTTATTTAAGCGGTGTACAGAAAAGAGTTAGCCATGTCCCAAAAAGAGTTGAGTACCGCCCCAACCGAACAGGCTGCCGACAAAACAGCCATAGATGAACTCGTAGCAAATGCCCAACAGGCACTGGCAGAATTTGAGAATCTCGATCAGCGTACCGTAGATATTATTGTAGAAACCGCCGCCCGAAAAGCGCGGGAAGCCCATGCGGTGCTGGCCGCCGAGGCCGTAACTGAAACCAAACGCGGCAACTTTGAAGACAAAACCGTAAAAAATATTTTCGCCTCCGAAGTTATCGCCCAAGACTTAGAAGGACAAAAAACCGTAGGGGTGATTTCCCGTGACGAGTTCTCGGGAATCGTGGAAGTTGCAGAGCCAGTCGGGGTGGTAGCGGGTCTAACCCCGGTAACTAATCCCACCTCCACCACTATTTTTAAAGCCCTGATCTGCCTGAAGACTCGCAATCCGATTATTTTTGCGTTCCACCCCTTTGCGCAGAACTGCTCGGCTCATGCCGCCAAAATAGTTTACGAGGCCGCGCTGAAAGCCGGGGCGCCTAAGGGATGCGTACAGTGGATTACCGCTCCTTCAATGCAGGCTACTACGGAGCTAATAAATCATCCGGGAGTAGCAGTTATTTTAGCTACCGGCGGTAACGCCATGGTTAAGAGTGCGTATTCTTGTGGAAAACCGGCGCTAGGTGTGGGGGCTGGAAACTGTCCTGCCTATATCCACGAAAGCGCCGTGGTCAAAAATGCAGTCAATGACGTCACCATTTCTAAGTCCTTCGATAACGGCATGATTTGTGCTGCCGAGCAGGCGGTGATCCTCGACGAAGCTATTGCTGACGAGGCGCTGGCAGAGTTTGAATCTCTCGGATGCTACCTGGCAAACGCGGAGGAGAAAGCGAAGCTAGAAGAGCTGCTTTTCGGGGCACGTGCCGGAAGTGAAGAGTGCAAGACCGCCAAATTGAATGCGGCGATTGTGGGACAGAAAGCCTCGAAGATAGCAGAAATGGCCGGTATTAGCGTTCCCGAAGATACCCCAGCTATTTTAGTGCCCTGCTCGGAAGTAAGTTACGACGAGCCGTTGACCCGGGAAAAACTCTCCCCAATACTCGCCGTGTTGCGGGCGAAAAATGCCACGGAAGGCATTGATTTGTCCCGCCAGATGGTAGAACAAGACGGGCTGGGACACAGTGCGGCTATTCATTGCCGCGAATGGGAAGTTATTGACAAGTTCGCCAAAGAAGTTAACGCAGTGCGGGTTATTGAAAATTCCCCGAGCGCTTTCGGTGCTATCGGAGGTCTTTATAACGCGATGGTGCCCTCGCTGACTCTGGGCTGTGGCTCTTATGGCCATAACTCCGTGTCGAACAATATCAGTGCAGTTAACCTGCTTAATATCAAACGGCTAGCCAGGAGGAACCCGGTAATGATGCCTTTCCAAGTACCTAATCAAATTTATCTCGGATCTGGCTATATTAGGCAGCTAGCCAATTTGGAGCTGGGAACCAAAATTACGGTGATTACCAATCAACGTGCCGCCAATAACGGGCAATTGGATGTGGTGATGCAACTACTGTATGCCCGCAGCAATAAAATATCTGTTCAGGTTATTGATGATGCGGAAAGGCATTTCACTACCCAATATCTGGAGAAGAAGGTACGTGAAATCGCAGGGTACGGACCTCAGACGGTTATCGCTGTGGGGGAGCGCTGCGTGATTAATACCGCCAAGTTCCTGCGTTTATTCGCGGCGTGCCCCGAGTTGTCGGTTAAGGAAGTCTGTGCCGGGCATATCTCCTTACCGGCTCACATTAATTCTCCGCAGCTTATCTGCGTGCCCACTATTACCGGAGGGCGCGCTGCGGTCGCACCCTCGGCAGCTATTACCGATGTGGATACGGGGTTTGCGCGTCCAGTCAAATCGACTGCATTCCTGCCGCAAATCGTGGTTATGGATACCACCTTGGCTCCCTATAGCCGAAAAGATACTCTGCGGCGCGGTTTCCAAGGTGTAGCCTGCGCGATCGAAGCCTATACTTCTACCCAAGCCAGTGAATATACCGATTCATTGGCGCTGCACGGCCTAGAGAATGTATATAAGACTTTGCCCCGGGTAGTTAGTGCCGCAGAAGAGAGTCAAGAATTGGCTGACCAGCGAGAAAAGGTGATCGAAGGGGCGTTCTTGATTTCTACCGCCCAGGGTAATACCGCAATGGGGTTGGCTGGTTCGCTGACCAAGACTTTGGCGGCCGCCTTTGGGGGGAGCAATCAGAAATATTTCCCGGCAGTACTGCCCAATGTGGTGCGGTTCTTAGGAGGACGGCCGCGCAAGTTTGTGGCTTCTCCGAACTATCTGCGTTTCCAGGCACCCCAGCAGCTAGCCGAGATTTGTCGTCGGCTCGGAATCGAAGCTCGGGAGGAGGACGCCGGTGCAGCTCTTGCCCAGGCTTTGGAAAACTTGGTTTCCACCTTTGGGGTGCCCTTAAAGGTGCAAGACTTCGAGATTTCGGAAGCCGATTTCCTGGAGCAGCTGCCCGAGCTAGCCCAGCGTACTTTCGATCGCGAGTCTTACTCGGGTACGCCGCGTAAAGCTACCATGGCGGAAATAGAAAATATGCTTAAGGCCTGCTATTACGGGCAAAAATTCGTTTCCTAGTTCGTTTCTTAGCAAAAAAGTCTGCGGGGGAGTTATTGTAACGCCCCCGCAGACTTATCTTTGGTATTTGCTCTCGGACCCTGTCACCTAGAGAGTGGGATCGCCGGCGAGGACCTCTGCGACCTCGGCTTGGGTAGGACCATAAGCCCCCACCTTACTTACCGTGATTCCCGAGGTGACGGTTGCCCGATGTAGGGCTGCTTGAATGTCGCTGAGACGGGCCTTTCGCAGCCGCTGTTTGGCTTCTGCCGAGCCCAACAACCCCGCATCTAGCAGTCCGGAGATCAGGCCGGCCATAAAGGAATCCCCGGCTCCTACCGTGTCTTTGACCTTGATGTTTAGCGGATCGACCGCCAGCATATCCCGATCATTAGCGCACAGGGCATAGGACGCCCACGGTCCCCGGGTAGCCACAATCAGACCCGGTCCCATAGTCTTCCACTTTTGCAATACAGTTTCGATGGGAGTGTCCTTGCCGTAGAGCCAAGCAATATCCTCATCGCTGGCTTTTACCACATCAGCTAGGCTGATTAGTTCTTCGATCCGCGGACGCACTTCCTCGGGAGTGCCCATCAAAGTAGGGCGCACATTGGGGTCATAGCTGACGGTTCCTTGAGATGACATGGCCTTGACCGCCTCGACCACTGCAGAGGCGCCCGGTGCCAAAGTGGCGGCGAAACTTCCGGTATGCAGGTGGCTGAGACCACTGACCTCCGGCAGGGGCGGGACTTGCCATTCCAGGTCGAAATCATAGGTCGCTTGCCCATTATCGTCGATTTGAGCGTTAGCTATCGGGGTTTTCTGAGCGTTAGCGCTACCAGGCACCACGCTAACCCCGGCGGAAGCTAACTTTGCTTCTAGGTTCTTACCGCGCTCGTCTTTGCCCCACCAAGAAGCCAAGGAGGTGGGGTGGCCTAAACTAGCGACTCCGCACGCTACGTTAAAAACGCTGCCCCCAACTTTTTCTTCCACAGTACCTGCACGTTTAATAACATCAATCAGGGCTTCACCCAGGCAAAGTACGGGACGCTCAGTTGGTTTCATATCGGTCATGATAATTACTCCACACCTAGTTTCTTGGACATTTCTGCAAGGGGAATCCCTTTGGTTTCCGGCATGGCGTTTAGTACCCACAGCAGCTGGCCGCACATGCACAGGAAGAAGATCAGGAATGACCAGCCGTGTTTATCTTAGCAAATGCAGTTAATGCCTGGATGGAGTTATTAGGCCAGTAAGGGCTGTCCCGGTAACCGCCTTTGGTTACCGGGACAGCCCTTAGCAACTATTTGGAGTAGGTACCAGCTGGGATAGTTCTATGCGTGTTTCTTGACACGGGCGCGTGCCCGGCTGATCAGTAGAACTATTAGGAATAAGACCCCATCGGTAAATGCCATCATCGCCGAGGTGGCAAGGTTGAAATGCCAAGCGGTTATAAAACCGATTATTGCGCTGATTACCGCAATAATCAGGGTGAAAGCAAATATTTTCGGGAGAGAATTAGAAAGTAGAATCGCAGTGGCTGCTGGGGTTACCAGTAGGGCAATCACTAGAATGGCGCCCGCAGTAGAAAAAGCCACCACAATAGTTAAGGCCACCAGAACCATGAATATAGTTTCCACCGTGCGGATGGGGAACCCGATGACTCGGGCTGATTCCCTATCGAAAGTCACAAGCTGCATAACTTTATAGGTGAGCAGTAAAAATAGTGCGTTCGCTAAGAAAATTATCAGCAGCATCCACATAGCGCGCGGACCAAAATCATAATTGCTGATTATCAACCTTTCGGTATCTAAAGCCAGCAGGTTCAGGTCGCCGGTCAGTACCGTATCCTCGCAGATATGTACATGTGCCAGCGCGGTGGACAGTAAAATTACTCCGCCCGAAAATAGCAGGGGGAAGATAACTCCTTGACTGGCATCCTTAGGTAGTAAACCGGTGGATTGGAGATAGTTAGCTCCCAAAACTACGATCAACCCAAAACCGGCGGCAAGAACCACCATTATCGGAGAATAAGTGGATCCAGAAAGCAACGCTCCCAGCACGATTCCGGGTAGGACTGCGTGGCTCATGGCGTCCACCAGCATGGATTGACGACGCAACACCAAGAAGGTGCCGGGCAGGGCGCAAGTTACCGAGGTAGTAATTGCTAGTAATAAGGCTGCAAGTACAAAACTCATTTCAGATTAACCTCGGGGTCTAGCTGGGACTTGTGACTTAATGTTCCGGTTGATTGGACAAGCGCGGAGGGAGTGCCTCCTTCCTCCACCTTTGTCGGTGAGAAACATAGATGGTTAGCTATTACCGCAGGATTAGTAGGCTGTTCTTTCCAGGAATTACCCTGAGCGAGGGAGGCGTTATCTTCCTGCTCGTGCTTTATATTTTGGATATGCCGGCGGCGGCGATACCGGTAAGCCAGCAAAGAGCGGTGCGGAGAGAAAACTAAAGAAATAGCTAGAACCAGCGAAAGGATGACTACGATTACCGGTCCAGTAGGCACCTTACCGATGGATACTGCCAGATAAGAACCAAAACCGCCGCTAAGTGCGCCTATTGCTCCAGCTAGTAGGAATAACACCGGTAGATGATCGGTCCACTGCCGGGCGGCAGCTGCGGGGATGATAGCAAAAGCAACCATCAATACTACCCCTACAGATTTAACCCCAATCACGATACCTACGGTGGTGCACAAGGTGACAATGGCGATCAAAAGGTTACCGGAAAAGCCAGCTGCCTTGGCGCCTACGGGGTCAAAAGCAAAGAGTGAGATCTCCTTCCAGAAAATCGCGACGATCAATAGAGCGGTAAAACCTAGGATAGCAACGGTGAACACATCGATTTGACGCATAGTGGCGGCATTGCCGAACAGGTATTGTGCAATACCAGAGCGTCCAGAGAAATGGGAAAAGGATAATAGCCTCAAGGCCACCATGCCGCCGCCATAATAGATGGCCAGAGAAATTGCCATGGCGGCTTCCACTCCCACTTTGGATTTTTCTGCTATTAGATTGGTGGTGGCAACAGCCAGCAAGCCGGAAATTGTGGCTCCAATCGTCAAAACTAGGATCGATTGTCCATCCGCGCCCATTAGCGAAGCAATTACGAAGGCTCCCACAATCCCGGCAATGGAACTATGCCCAATAACGTCAGAAACTAGGGATTGTTTACGCACGTAAAGTAGGGATCCGAGGGTTCCGGCGAAGAAACCCACCAGGATTGCTCCCGCGGTCATCACACGAAAACTGTAGGTTCCCCAAAAATCACTTAGAGAGATTAGTTCCTGGGGGAAAAGGCTAGAGAGGTTGGTGAGGGCGAGCTTCATGCCAGCGCTCCCTCGATTCCGTATGCCTGGGAAATGTTCTTAGCGGTAAAGGTAGTGTCTAGGGGGCCGGAAGCCACCAAGTTTCCTTCGCGAAGCAGCAATACTGAGGAACAAAACTCTCTTACAGTAGCTAAATCATGGTGTACCAGGAGTACGGTTTTCCCTGAGCTAGCTAGAGAACGCAGTACCTGTAAAATCGTCTTTTCGGACTTCATATCAACCCCAGCGAAGGGTTCATCCATAACTAATAGATCAGCATCGGCGGCCAGGGCGCGCGCCACGAAGGTGCGTTGTTTTTGTCCTCCGGAAAGCTCAGAAATCTGGCGGCTCGCTAGATCGGAGATATCTAGTTGTTCCATAGCTGCTTGCGCCGCCTGATGCTCTTTTTTCCCCGGGCGGCGCAGCCATCCTAAGTGGGTATAGGTTCCCATTAACACCACGTCTTTTACTCGTGCGGGAAAATCCCAGTCAATTGAGGCAGACTGGGGCATATAGGCAATGCGCTTGCGTACCCGGCTTAAGTTTTTCCCAAAGAATTCAGCTTTCCCGCTGACCCGGGGAATCAGTTCCAGCATCGCTTTGATCAAAGTAGATTTTCCGGCTCCATTAGGGCCAAGAATCGCCATGATTTCTCCGCTGGGGACGGTAAAACTCACCCCGGAGAGGGCAAGACGATCTCGGTAAGCGGCGCTGATGTTTTCCACCACGCAAGGGGGAGTGCTCACTGGTACGCTGGCAGTCTGTTCTCGGGAGTCTTCTGGGGAAGAAGTGTTTTTGGAAGTCATGGAGTTAATACCTTTAACGAAGATAACTGAATGATTTGGGAAGAAAGAGGATGGGCGCTAGGAAACTTGGAGACGGCGAAACCTAGCGCCCATCCTGGCACTCAGATCGCGTTCTCTATGAGAGTGCCTTTACAATAGCTTCCACATTGTGCTGGAAAGCTCCCAGATAGGTGTTGGTGGGGGCTTTCTCGCCAAGGGTGTCTGCATAGAGCTCGGTGTCGGAGAGTTTAACTTCCCAACCTTTGGACTTCACCATTTCTTGGAGGTGCTTTACTACTTCCGGGCTCTTGAGGTTGTCATAGAAGATAACCGGAACTTTTTTGCTAGCAATAGTGTTTGCCAGTTCTTCCAGCTGTACCGCAGAGATTTCCGATTCAGAAGAAACCATATCGGTAGCCATAATGTCTAGTCCGTAGGTGCGTCCCAGGTAGTTGAAGGCGTCGTGACCGGTTACCAGAGTGCGGTGATCGGCAGGAATTTTTTCAAATGCAGCTTTGGCCTTTTCGTGCATGGCCTGAATCTTGGCGTTATATTCTTTGCCGTTCTTGAGGTATTTGTCGGCGTTAGCTTTATCTAGTTTCGCGATTTTTTCGGCGGTAGCGGTTACCGCGTATTGCCATCCGATCGGGTCATTCCACACGTGAGGGTCATGACCTTGGATCTTGCCATCTTCTTCCCAGTCCAGCAGCATTTTTTTCGGAATGGCTTCTGCGGCGGGCAAGGATTTATCGCCCAGACCATCGAACTGGCCCATCATTTTGTGTTCCATGTCGTGACTGGTCCAAACCACCAGGTCCGCTTTTTGGATTTTTTCAGTGTCTTTGGTGGTCAGTTCTTGAGTGTGGGGATCGCCTCCGGGGGCTACCAGGGTAGTAATCTCGGCGTCGGGGGCTATGTTTTTCACCGCGTCGGCGAGGTAACCGGTGGTGGCAACAATTTTTAGCTTTCCATTAGCTTCATCCGCATTATCGGCGGCACCATCTTTGGCGCAACCTCCCAGGGAAGCTGCTAGTGCCAGGGCGCAGATACCGGAGACTACGGCTTTCAGTTTCATGTATCCTCATCTTTCATATTATTCGGTCACCCGAAATATTGGTTTAGGTTAGGTGAACCTGATAATAAAGATAGTTATCAATTGGAAAAAAGAAAACTGACGTTTGTCCTATAGGGGGTGCTTGCTGTGTTGACCTGCATAAAATCCCTACTCTATGAGGTTTTTCATAAACTAGGGGCTGCTGGTGAATCTCGGGTGTGGAGTGAATAGTTGGAGGGTGTAAATTTAGGGGATCCTGAGTTAGTAATTAATTTTGTCGGACTTTCCTATGTGGGAAAGTCCGACAAAATCTTTGCTGGGTGATTAGATTTCTTGGTAACTTCTCTAAGGTTCCGCGCTAGTTATGTAACCGCGCGAATGCCCATTAGAGCCTGACTAACCGCTAGTCATTGGCGCGTTGCTGCAGCAGACGTAAACGTCGATGTAGCGGGTGGCTGGCAAAAATTGAGGCGGCTGTAACCGCCAAACCAGCCAGCATTAACAGGCTCATTTGGGCTACGGAATTCTCTGGAGTTTGCCCGGTATGTTCCTTTAGCATTTGCACCATCGGCATGGCTGCTGCTAGTCCCAAAATGGCTCCTCCCAGCACGGATACCGCTAGGGGGCCCAGGGTTTCCAGCCACATCGAGCGCAGTTCGAAGCCGCGCGGGGCGCCCATTTTTGCTAAAGCCCGGGACTGCTCGGCATTTTCAATCACCGTTGCCGCTTGGGTAATCAACATGGCACAGGCACAAAGCGCGAAACTGACCGCCAAGGTAATCATGGTGCCAGTTTGGAAATCCCAACGGGTGGCTGTAATAAAGTTGTCAGCCAGGCGATCAGAATCTTCCCCATTGACCAGTACTGGCGACATGGCTACGAAACCCGCGAGAAAAGCTAAGAACCCCATACCGCTGACGCGCCGCCAAGTAGTCTTGGGGTCGGCCACTATTCGCCGAGACGCCAGTACCATCGCAGGAATCGGCATCTTTGCCAGCAAGCGGGCATTTAGTTGCAACAGGTAGGGTCCTAGTAAATTGAACCCTAAAATAACTACCAGGATAATGCCCGAGACTATCGCTATCGTCCAGGTTTTTGATAGCCCTAAGGTTGCCTGACTGACTATGAAAGCGGCGATAAAAATAGCTACCGCAGCTACCAGTCGCCAAATTCGCAGTGCCGGTTGGCTCGCCCTCCGGGTTACTCCCAAGGGAGAAACTCTTACCTGCTGCATACCCCACCAGGCAGAAATCTGTCCCAGCAAAATAATTACTGCGAGCACTATCAACAGCAGCCACCAGGGCAGCAGCATTTCTTTAACCGTTATATATTTGGCTTCTATTTCAAGAAATGTCCAGGCAGGAAGGGTCGCGAAATAAAGAGCAGTACCGATCAGGGAACCGATAACCGCTTGGATCAGCGCATCTAGCAGGGTCATCTTGGTGACCTCCGCAGAGGACACACCCAGCAGGCGCAAGGAGGCTAAACGCTTTTCGCGTCCTCGTGCCCCCAATACTGCCGCCTTGGTGGCGAGCGAGCTTAAAGATGGGATTATTAGAGCGCAGGCCAAAATGGCTAACAGGAAATAGAACTTTAGAACGATTTCGAAACTTGCGTCCGCTTCAAGTAGCTGGGCGGCAATTCCCGTTGGGGACATCCAGCGGTTATAAAACATATAGGTGCCGCCAGCAACCGTTAACGCTAACCCGGCACACACCGTATAGGCCAGGATTGACGCCAAATAAAGTAGTGATTCGCCCTGGCGAGAGCGGAAACGTGCTTTAGTGAGATGCCAGGTTAACCAGTTTAGGTTTTGTGCGCGCGAGGAGGTAGCTGGGCTGGCTATGTTAGTGGTCGACATTTACGCCCTCCTAGACTGCGGCGCTAGAGCGCAATCGGAGTGGATTTTACCGTCCCGAATTTCAATCAGACGTGAACACCAATGCGCTACGTTAATATCGTGAGTTACCAGCACTAATGCTGCCCCGCAGCGTTGTGTTTCCCGGGTCAAGATTTCCATCATTTCATATCCGGTAGCTTGATCGAGGGCGCCAGAAGGTTCATCAGCAAAAACTACCTTCGGGTTGCCGATGAGGGCGCGGGCGATTGCTACCCGCTGCGCCTGACCGCCAGACATATCTCCCGGACGTCGCTTTTTCAGCTCAGAAAGTCCCAGTTGGGAGAGCAGTTGATCTGCGCGTTTTAAAGCTTTCGGGAGCATAGTGCCGGTCAATACTAGGGGGAGTGCCACATTTTCGCGGGCAGGCAGCTCGGGGATGAGTTGCCCGTCTTGGAACACAAACCCGAACTGGCTAAGCCGCAGCCGGGAGCGCGTTACATCTTTTTGTGCCGCGATATCCTCGCCCCGGAATAAAACTTTTCCGGATTCGGGAACCAAGACGCCGGATAGGCAATGCAAAAGGGTCGATTTTCCAGACCCAGATGGTCCCATGATTGCCACCGACTCGCCCTCGTGAATTTGGAGAGAAACCCCGGAGAGAGCGTGGACGTTTCCAAAACTTTTTGTAATGTTATCGGTGCTGAGCACCTCTTTTTCTTTATCTTGATTCATACCTTCTATTTCAGTCCGCCTGCCGGGCCCAGGGAACAGTGCTGAAACTGATTTTTAGGTATTGCCAAAACCTACCCGGAGGTAGAGCTGCCACTACCTAAAAGGAAGAGTGCGCCCTCCGAATGCTTTTCGTTGCGGACGAGAGTTTCCCCGGCAGGGTCTGATTACCTGTGAACAATGCGAGCCCCGAAGGAATGGCAAAGTCCCCGCATTTGGACAGTTGAATAAGAAGCTGAGTCTACGTCCTTAAAAGATAGCCAGGAAACTAATAGTTTGTGTGGCTCCCTATGAGTATCGTGGAAATATGAAGTTCGGTATGCGAAAACCTAGTCCTAAGCGTTCCTACAAGGCAGCGACCTCAGGTAGAGCTAAAAGAGCCGCTAAGCGCGCAGTTAATCCCCTATATGGCAAGAAGGGAATGGGATTGTTGAAGGATCCGTCGCGTGCGATCAAAAACGCTATCTATCGGCGCACCACCTTCGGTTGGCGCGACCTCTTTAAGTAGCCCGTAGCTTGCTGCCTGCCTGAAGCGGAAACAAGCTGTAGCTATTCGGCAAGGGGTTGGCTAAAATCAAGGTAGGTAACGGGCTAGGTGCTCGTTATGTTATCCAAGCGGGGAGCTAAAATCCGATGACTTTGTAATCTCTACTCAGCTCAGCTGAGACGCCGCCCTTAATCGTTGCGTCCTGGAGATTATTATGCCTGCCATCATTCTCGAAAATATTTCTTTTTCATACTCCTCTAAACCGCTGCTCGAAAACATTAATTTGCAGGTAGGGGAGGGTGAGCGTGCCTGTTTGATTGGTCCCAATGGTTGCGGGAAAACCACCCTGCTTCGCATCGCTTCCCAGGATCTTTTGCCAGAACAAGGCAAGGTCAAGATCGTGGGAACAAACACTGAGTTCTTCCAGGTGCCGGCGATTGAACATTATCGTGGAAGTGCCAGAGATTACCTCGAATGCGCGTTGTGTCCTCTGCGAAATATCGCTACCCAGTTTCAGGACGCAACCAATCAAATTAGCCAGGGAGATAGTGCTGTTCATGCGGAACAGTGTTATGACCGGCTGCTTGCCTTAATGAGCTGTTTTGATATTTGGTCGCTCGAGGTGCGGCTCACTGAAGTTCTGGCGAGGATTGGCTTGGGGGTGCTCACAGGATCAGGATGTGACCGCAGTTTAAGCAGTATGTCCCCGGGGGAGCGGGGGAGGCTGCAACTGGCGGTCACGCTAATCATGAAGCCCGAGGTGTTAATTTTGGATGAACCCACCAACCATTTAGACGCGCGTGCCATCGATTTTCTAGTAGAAACCGTTAATAAGTGGAGAGGCGCGGTTTTGATGTCGAGTCACGACCGGGCGTTTATTGAGGACACTGCCACGGTTATTTACGATATGGACGTAGCACTATGGAATGAACTAGCTAAAGCTACTGGTAGTAGTCAGGTTACTGGTCTTTATCGCTGCGCGGGCGCCTACTCGAAATATTTAGCCGAAAAAACGAATGCCCGCCGCAAGCGTCGGGAATTACATGCAGCTCAGCAGGCCGAGAAACGGTTACTGAGAAAACATCGCCAGGAAGCTAGCAAGATAGCTCGCGGGGGCTTACGCCTGGCGAGCGCTGAGGGTAAAGCCAAGAAGTTTTTCGCGGATCGCGCTGCTGCCACCGCGCAGCGCCGAATGCGAAATGACGATAAACGAGGCGAGCATCTTAGCAACCAGGAAGTGCGTAGACCCCGTAGCTACGACCTGTCTTTTGAGCTCAATCAACCCGCTGTAAGCACCGGAATCGCGGTAGCTGCCCGTCTTGCCGCAGTTGCCGGACGTCTGGCGCCGGTCAGTTTTGATCTTTCCTACGGAGAGCATCTACTGGTCACTGGTGCTAATGGGGCAGGTAAATCTACCTTATTGAATTGGATCTATAGTGGGCAGCCACCCGAGAGCGCGCAAAGTAGCGGCACAATCACCGGCGAGCGGAAGGTCGGGCTGGTTCCTCAGCAGCTTCCTCAGGAAGGCGACCCCGGATTCACTAGCCCTATTTGGGAAAACGGTATTGGCGAGGCCGGGAAAGGCGTCCTCCATCCTTCCCTGTGGACTAAGCCCATTCCGGAACTTTCAGCCGGTAACCAGCGGCGAGCCCAAATTGCGTTAGCGCTGGCCACCTCTCCCGCCTTGCTTGTAATTGATGAGCCCACTAACTACCTGGACTTGGAGACGATGCAAGCGCTGGAAGAAGCCATGAAGGCGTGGACGGGAACTCTAGTTGTAGCAAGCCATGACCGGTGGCTAATCAACCATTGGAAAAGTAGAAAAATTTATATTCACTAGCGCTTGCTATAGTTTTCATCTTTCGTAGATATCGCGGCGGTGTCCCAAAACATTTTTTCCGTGCCATAGCGAGCCGTATTTTTCTGGCCTTGCAGGCATGTGCAATTCTTGGCGGTGATTCCGTAAGGGAAGCAAGGGAAAGCTCTTGAATTTGTACTGACAGATATTTTAAAATGTATGTGCAAATGTTGAAAGGAGGGGCTGATGGGAGCTAGCACTTTAACTGTCAGAATTGATAGCGGGTTAAAAGAAGAAACAGCGAAAGTGGTGGAGAACTACGGTCTTGATTTGTCGTCGGTGATCCGCGCATTTTTCACTGAAATAGTTAACACTGAGTCCATCCCGCTATCCCTCGACTATCGGCGACCTAATGCCGCGAGTCTGGAAGCTATTCGTGAAACCGAGCAGATGATCGCGCGCGGTGAAGGGCAAACTTATGAAACTGGCCGGGATGTTATCAAAGCAGCGTTAGCATGAATGGGAGGCTTACAGCCAAGTTCACTTCTGCTTTTAGTAGGGATCTAAAGAAAAAAGCTGCTAAAAGACAGTGGAATCTCGATGAACTTGAGGCTGTCATTGATCTGATTTTAGAAAACTCGCGTGAATCGCGCGGTATTCTGAAGCAACGCCACAGAATGCATAAGCTCTCGGGTCAATGGGGTGGGAGCAATGAGTGCCACGTGGCTAATGCGGGTGATTGGTTAGTGATTTGGAGAACCTGCGGCCAGGTCGCCTACTTTCAACGAACCGGAACTCACGATGAACTTTTCCGTAGGTAAAGGCGAGAGAGTGGGGGAAGCTCAAAGCATCGGGCGTTAACGCTCATGAGCTGTCTAAACTCGGGCGGCGAATGGCTACCCCCATGTATAAACCAGTTAGATCCTGCTTTTAGTCGTGACCGTGGCCCCTTCTCTTCTTGCTGGTTAAGTGGGCATGGGGTGATGTAGAGGCGTCGGAATCATAGCTAAGTGGGATCGGAACCTTGGAAATGTAGATCGCTGCAATTTTTATCTTTCATAGATATCGCGGCGGTGTCCTAAATCGATCGCTAGGATCAGCATCTGTGAGTCCACGATGTCGCAGATAATCCGGTAGTTTCCCACGCGATAACGCCAGTAGCCGGTTAGTTCGCCTTTCAGGGCTCTACCTTTTGAGCGGGGGTTATCTAGCTGGCTAACAGTATGGAGTTCTTTTAGGATTCGCTTCGCAGAGGTGGCATCAATTTTACTAAGAGCCTTTTCTGCGCGCCGGGTGAAATCAATTTTCCATACCGTAGCGAGCCATCATCTCTTCTAGGCTAACGGTATCGAGTTGTCCTGCGCGGTAGGCTGCCGAATCTCGATGTAAAGCGCGCGCGTAATCTGATACTGGTGCCGCCACTTCGAAGGGGATACGTCTTTCAGTCCCAACTTTCTTTGCAAAAATCGTAAAGGCGGCGGTAAGAGTCAGCCCCATAGCTTTACAAGCATCTTCCATTGATTCTTTGACATCAGTATCGAGCTTAAAATTAACATTTGATGTTGTTGAGTTCATTACATATCCTCCTTTTTTATAGTTATTATCAGTGTACTTCATTATTTAATATGTGTAATCCATTATTCTGGTGGCTGTTCAAAGTGTGGGGACTAACGACTGTAAGCTGTCTAAATCCGGGTGTGATTCCACAAGGGGAACAAGGGAAAAATAAGCTGCGGAGTTTTCCGGTATTCTGACTGAAAGATTTTAAGATTTTGTGGGACGGGAGCAGTGGTTATGCGGTGGTACGAGAATCCCGATCTGTACTGGGTTATTGGTTGCTGCTTAGCGGGGTGCAGTGGAGTTTTCGCGGTACTACTGTTCTGTGGTGCAGTTAGCGTTATTACTGGTGTAGCTAATATTCTTTCTACTTTGGCCCTCGCTAGTACCTGCTATGTTTTGTGCTACCGCTTCAAACGTTCTGCACCTGACTCAGATGAAAGAAGTGCGAAAGACTCTAGTCAGCTTCATTAAGATCTGCCATTAACGCAGCGACACTATCAAAAGAGGCTCCGGTGCGGGATTCGGCTTCAGCGCGAGCAATTAGGTTTGCTGATTTTTCCCGGCGCGGAGTGAACGGAATACCGTTGCTGGCAATTGACTGCCTCAAGGACATGTTAATTGCAGTGCTCACATTCACGATCCTCACTTCGATACTTAGACGTCGAAAATGATAAAAGCCGCTTGAGCCCTTGAACCCCTTTTGAACAGGGGTTTTGCTGTTTCTGGGGCTGCTCGCTACTTCGCTGGAGGTTTGGCGATCCGACGGTCGTCGCTGTAACGCCCACTGGGGTGGCGTCCGTTTGAAGCCAAGGGGGTCTGGGCGAGTGCTTGCGTTAGCGGGTACCTAGTGCGGGGGCTAGAACATAAAATCTGGCATCGAGAAGGCTTCTGGCACGTTGTATCTGATTTCGTTGGCTTCTTTGCGGACGTTGATGTTCGAGCTTTCGAGAAGAATCGGGTTCAGGTGGGGCTTTCCTTCGTGAAGGAAGATTGCATTGGAAACGTTGGTTCGAATGTAGGTGGCGCTCTCGCGGGTGAATCCCAGCCGTTGGAGAAGGATGGTTTTCTGTTTCGTCGTGCCGTACTCGACGTATTCGTACCAGTCGTTGTCGAACTGCTCTACTCCGTGGACCTTCTTGTATTCGTTGGAGAATTTGAGGAAGTAGTTCGACAGGCTGAAGAGGATGACGTCTTCAAGAACTTTCAGGATTTCACTGATGACGATGTTGCGGTGCTGGAGCGTGTTCTCGTAACGGATCTCTCCTTGCCCTTTGATGTAGAGCGTTCCTTGTTGCAGGCGGTACTGGAGGGCACGGTTCATGATCGAACGGAGTCCGTGACCTTCCATCCATTGTGTAAGCAATACGGTGTACCAGCGCAGCATCGTGAGCTGGTTGCCGTACTTATCTGTTTTTCCGAGTGTTTCGGGGTCGTAGACGCGCCATTTGAAGATTGAGGCGAGCCTTTCGAGAAACGCGAGAGTTTCGTCGTAGTTGAACTTCCCGTCTGGAGAGATGCGCGGGTATTTGAGTCCGGCTCGGACAGCTTGAGTTAAGGATTCTGCTTGGTCGACAGATACGTTGATGTCGTCGTCTTGTTGCCCTTCTCTTTGCGCGAAGGACTCTCGGATTCGGCTAATGGTTTGGTCGTCGAGGTAGTCGGAGAATTCTTCACGCACCAGGCTTTGACGTCCTGTGGTGATGTCGCGTAAGAGCATGAGTCCGAATTTGCGCTTCATGTTGTAGCGCTCGTAGCTTTCATCTCCCTTGGCGAACTCGATCTGTCCTTCTTGAAGATCAGCAACGACTCCTTGCTTCATTTTCTTGCTGATAATTTGTGAGTCGGTTTGCACGGATAGCGTCTGTGCAGGAACGTTCGCTTGCAGGAGTTCCTTTGCCTTTTGCTCGGATGCAAGTTGGTTGCCCACGATGATGAATACGTTGCCGTAGAGGTTGAACTCGATACGTCCGACTCGGCCGATCAGGTTCTTGAAGTCGACTGTTGTCATTCCTGCTCTGCCGATTTTGTTGGTTGTGATGACGAGGTTGTCGGCGGGAAGGTTGACTCCTTCTAGAAGCGTGCTGGTACAAAATAGTGTCGAGATTTTGCCTTCGCGGAACAGGCCTTCGATGCGTTCGCGGATTGCTGGTGGGAGGTAGCCGATGTGGTAGCTGACGCCTCTACGGATGAGATCGCTGAGGTAGTAGTCCTCGTGGACGTCGCGTTCGATGTCTTTTGCGAGAGCGTCCAAGTCTTTATCGTTGAGGTCT
>OIFX01000131.1_pt1 | contig 67389 bp, 54 predicted proteins | sample 1582151 | NCBI WGS metagenome assembly OIFX01 (sample SAMN07501068, study PRJEB24779) | human gut metagenome
AAACAGGACTTGAACTTGCAGAAAAATATGGTATTGATGGCATCATGATTGGTAGAGGCATTTTCCACAATCCATTCACTTTTGAAAAAGAACCACGCGAACACACAAGCAAAGAACTATTAGATTTGTTGAGATTGCATCTATCATTGTTTAACAAATATGAGAAAGATGAAATACGACAATTCAAGAGTTTGCGTAGATTCTTTAAAATCTATGTGCGTGGCATAAGAGGCGCTAGCGAACTTCGCCATCAATTGATGAACACACAATCAATTGCAGAAGTACGAGCACTACTAGATGAATTTGAAGCCCAAATGGACGAAGACGTTAAAATTGAATTATAGTATGAGTAATAAGGGAAAGGAGGAATTTAAGTTTCCTCCTTTGTTTGTGTGAAAGTCTTTTAGGTATGAACTAGGGTGATTTAAAATAAAAGTTTAATTTCTATCTTCAGTTGGCGTTTCCATATAAATAATTGGATTAATTCTTTGATCTTTTAAATAGAGAGACCACTCTACTAATTTATTTTTAAGTAATACTGAACCTAAATTAGTTAATTGAAAGTTTTTATTTATTACGTTACTAGTATGAACCATATCTTTTATGGGCATATTATCAATAGATGATATCGGTAAAATCCATACTATACTAAAATTTGTACTCCGTTGTATATCATTAAATATATTTTCCGAGTTATCAGGAATAGCTTCTATTAATTCTTCAAAATTATATGATTCTGGATATTTTAAGGCGTTAATTGCTATTATATTCTGTTCTAGACTATAAAGAGATAAAGATGTATTAATTCCTCTTTTAATCGTGAAAAGCTCTTTGTTTTTAATATTGTATAAGTCTGCCAACTCTATTCCATTTCCTTTTACTATAAAATTCTTATTTATTGGTTTTATGAATTTTTTATGTAACATTAAATATTCTTCTGGCAATCTTCCTACTATTTCTTTTATATATCCTTCTTCTCCTTCTTTAAATACTAAACCTGTGGGAGTTAGTGTGTTATACCTAATTTCTATCTCATTCAAATGATCATTCAAAAGGTCAAAAAATTCTCTATTAAAATAACCCCATTTCCCATTTTGTAATAAATATTTCTTTCCATCTTCCATTTCAACTTCTGCATGTAGTATCGTTTTTAGTAGCATATTATTTGAATGCCCCAAATTATCTATCACTTCAATTCTGACATCATTTATAGAATTAACGTCATATTTTAATAAGTAATCTCCTATTTCAGTGATGTAATCAACTTCAGGATCAGTCGCATCAAATGTCTCTAATGTATTATTTTTAAAAGAATTTATATATATATTGACGTCGAGCATATCATCTAACAAGAGTATCATATTACTTAGTTCTAAAAATCTTGATATATCTATAGATATATTTTCTGTAGTTGAAGAATTCGATAGTTTTTTTAGCAATAAAGTATCTAATACTTCTATTTTATTCAAGTCTTTTAAAGTTACTATTCTAGGAAATTCACTAATTTTTTGAGGAAGATTAATAATAGCGTTTATTTCTTTGATTATCACACTAATTTTATCTATGAATTGCTGCTTTCTATTCGGTACACGCAATGAAATACTTGTACCACAAGTCATTGTTTTTCCAAAAATTTGAGGATTCTGTGGATGTCCTTGGACTGATATATAAGATTCTGAAGGTCTAACGTAATCTACACTATTCCTTCTATAATTAACAATCTCTTTAAGCCTGTTTTGTTGAAAAAAATTAACATTTTTATTAACTATGTCTTCATTTTTGATTGCTCTTTCTGCAAAATCAATTCCGAAGTCATAATCAATCAAATTATTTATATCATGATATGCTTGTCCAAAAGGTATAATATATACATTATTTTGTAATGTTGTATCTTCTTTGAGAAATAATATTGCATCAAAATGATGACCGGATTCTGAAAATAAATTGTCATCTTCTTCAGTATCTAGGTATACATTCTTTATTAATAATTGCCAATCTAATAGTTTTTTGTCTTTTTTACGTATATAAACTTTACTAATTAATTTTAATTCATTTGAATCACTAACAAGTTCTTTATCATTAAGCAGTTCATAATTGTCATCATTTAAAGATTCTAGATTCTCTAAAAAATTTGTATTTGTTTCCTGAAAATTATAAATAGATTTATAAATATTAATCTTCATATTACACCCCTTAATTATATTTTACATCTATTTCCATTATTACATTTTATGAGTCTCGCAAATTGTCAGTTTTTAAATTATGATAATTATTTTCCAAATAGTTTATTAAAAAACTACATCTTTCTTGATTGATACTCTTTCAAATCTTAATAAAATTCTTTGACCTTATTATTTACATTCTCAATTTCTTGGAATTGTTCTTTTGAAACTTCATTGGTATATTTACTATTTTTTGTCAATATCTGTAATTTTATTTATGATTATTTATCATTACTTAGCTACGTCAATGACTGTTGATTATGAAATAACTGTTTCTATTGCAAAGTTACTTTTATAATTTAATAAGGACAAAAAGAAGCATTCTATATTAATCATTTTAGATATAAACCAATTTGATAGGGCCTAATTTCAACTGTTAGCTACTACTTAAGTTATATGCGCAATTATCGTGATATATCTTATATATTGAATGAACGTGGATTTAATGTCCACCATTTAACACCCTCCAAATTATTATCTCCTCATACAGAATTTTTTAGTTTTACTTATGATACGCCTCTGCGTATCGGTTAATGATGCGGTTTTATAAATCGAAAGTTTAAGCATCGTTTTTTGTATAAATTTTCGTAAGATAAATAAAAGGGACCAAGACAGAATTCATATCGAATTTATCGCCTTGTCCCATAAGTATAAATTGGTTTCTTATAATATTAATACTTTATTTTCAACACTAAAATATAGAATTTGATATGGTAATTCTTCTATACTCCATTAAAATATCTGTTTCAATTATTTTTTCTACATGTTTTCTATGTTGTAATTCAAATCTCACATTTTGATAACTTCTAAAACCTAAATCTAGTAGGCCTGGCTTATTAACAGTCATTATAAAGGTAGCAATGCCTATTGGGTGCACTCCACCTTTAGAAGTACTTTTTATTAATCCATGACCTATATCTATAGATGAAAATGTAGCTGAGCCTATAAGTAATAATCTAGACAATTCTCGACTGTTTGCAATAGGAATACTTTCTTTTAAACTTTTTCCGTAATAAAAATATTGCTTATAAAACCAGTAAATTCTAATAAGTGTTTCGAATATAATAACAGATATTGATTCTGAAGCAAACGCTCTTATGTCATAACCATTTTTAAACATCCATTCTGAAACTTGAGCAATGGTCATATCTTTTCCATTTAATGGTATTTTACCAAATTGTAATTTTTGCAAGGAGAACCAACCTGGGACTGGTAAACCACTACCTCTTCCTTTAGAAGAACTAGAGCCTGATATATCACTCATAATATGACCAAACCAATTATTTGTTGCTTGTATAATTTGTTCAAACATATTTCCAGTTAATTCGTTATTTTTATTTTGTGAAACTACATTTATAATTTTACCTTCTTTAGTCATAAAAGTTGAAGTGTTTGTAAGTTGATCCTTTATTCCGACAATTAAACCTAACAAACTAGGTTCATGCGCTATTGATAATAAATGATGATTATCAGGCGACATCTTTCCAATCATTTCTGTTATATATTTCGAATGTGCAGTATCGTATCCAACTAGATGATTGTTTTCTAAATACTTAATACTACTTTTTAGATTAATATTTGTTTTATTTCTTTTTATTTCTTTTATTTTTTTATTAATGTTATCTATTGACTTTTGTGAGTTAGTATTCTTCTTTTGCTTATTCAACTCTGCTATTTTTTCATGTAAAGCATATTTTTTCACTAATTCTTCTGTACTTTTATCAACAATTTTTTGTAAGCCTTTCGCATCTTTACCTTTAGCTATTGTCCCGCCATACATAACGTCAACAAAACCTGCAATTACTCCTGCAGCGGTAGCAAAAAGATAATCCATATCATCTAATTCTAGCAAATCAAATTGTTGAACAACTTGATTCGCTATTTTAACTTGTTCTGTTTTGCTATATAAAGTTAAAAAAGGACTATCTAAGTTTATACTGTTTAGCTGCGCAAACTCCCTATTATACTGAATAGAATCAAAATCTTCTCGATCTATATCAATAGTTGTTACTTTATCTAACTCTATTAAATTTAGATTTTTCTTAGAAATTTCTTGAGCAGAATTAAGCTTATTTTCTAATATTTTATCGTGATATAAATCTCTCTTTTTAAATTGATGTGAGTTATTTCTTCTTTGTCTTAGCTGACTAAGTAACTCCTTTTTCATAGCTATTTGTTGATCAACATTATTAAGCATAGTATCTATATTATATGATGCTTTTTCTAGATTATCTCTACCTCTATCGCGTAATTCTTTATCAACAATAATTTTTTCAGCTGCATGCTTCATTTTTTTGTTTTCATTTCTTGTTTTCTTATTCAAAATCTTCCCCACCTAGGAATGATTTTTTAAAGTTTGAAAAACCTTTTTTAGCTAATGATTTACCTTGTGCAATACTTGCTGCTTTAGTATCAAAGTATCCAATTTCTTCTAAAATAGCTTTAACTGTTTCTAATTCTTCTAAAGTAACATCTTCTTTTAATTCAATACTGGAGAGATCATTTTGTTCGTCTAAGTCTCCACTCACAACATATGCTTTTTTTATTACTTCATCTGCATAAACTTTATTTGTATTTTTTGCCAGTAATTCATTATATTTACTAAGATTAAGAGATGCAGGAACACTAGTCTTCAACAATTCATACTCGGAATTTAGTTCTTCTTCTTCAATTAAAGTTCCTGCACTTGCTAACAATTGATTCTGTGAAAGAAGTATTTTTATTTCTTCATATAATTCATTGCTCATTTCATTAGAATGTTTTAATTTTTCAGCAAAGTGGGATAACTTTTCAGACAACCAATTAATATCCTCAATTATATAATTATTAGCAATTCTCATTTGTTTAATATTATCTTGTAAAGCTTGTATTCTAATACCATATTTTTCTAATTCACCCGTACCTGAGAAATATTTCACTCCTTTATATACACCAAATCCTGCAGATGTAATAGCTGCTAAACCTACAAATAATGTCCCTGTACTTAGTGTAAAGGCCAATGCGAATAAGCCACTTGTCACACCCATTCCCAGACCGCCAACTGCTCCAGTAATTGCTAAAGCTCCTAAAGATACTCCAGCTCCACTTGCAATGGCTGCTAACTCTTTTGCTGTCTCTTTAATTTGAGAGTCCGTCATTATTTCTTCAAGTATTTTCTTTTCAGCTTTAATTTTATGAACAGCAAACTGAATTTGTTTATCTGTGAAATTCAATCTATTTAAATTTCTCATTAATACTACATCATTAGTTAAATCATCTAATTTATCACTGTTCATAGATATCATGTCCATACCTAAAGATTGTATTACAGAAGTATCAGATAAATCAGCTTCATTCAACTCATACTGTAGTTCCTCAATAAGTTCATCTATAGTTAAATTTTCTTTATGCTCAAATCTGTATTCTCTTAACTCTTTTGCAACAATCTTAGAAATTTTAACTTTTGTCATAAGTATAATTAGTTCTTTATATTCTTTACTATCAATTATGCCATCGTCATCTTTTAAATAAGCAATAATAATTCGGAAGTATAATTTAATTATTTTTTCATTCATTTGATTTAATTGAACAACCTGATTTTTCGAAGATATTTTATCAACATTTTTATCAAATTCATTTAAAAAATTAGCTAATAATTTGTACGGTATATCTTTCCCATAAGTGTTTGCATTTAAATTTACAGTAGCTCCATCTTTATATTCAATAATTACTTTCTCTTCTTCTATTGCTATTCCTTTTTTGTTAAATGTTGTATCTATACTATGTTTTGCACTTAACAAATCTTTAAATGGTACTCTTAAAGAATCTGAAAAATTATTTTTTATAAAAAATTCAGAGCCTGTAAATACAACACCTGACTTACCGTTTGTTAATAAGCTTGTATCAATTAGTGCTATTAATGTATTGGGGTCCGTATTTTGAGCTATGCTTACAGAAGCATTTACTAATTTTTTTTCAGAGATGTTTGGTGTTATATCTATATTTGTAAAGTCAGATTCTCTTAGAATTTTTTTGATATATTCATCTGAACTTATTTTAATAGAGTTATCACTATTTTTATATCCTTCTTCAATATGTACATCTCGTATGTTAGAAACATTATTTAAATTAGCTATCTTATAACCACATTCTGGACAAAATTTAGCACCATCTATTAATTTATTACCACACTCTGGACAAAATTTCATTGTTAATCTCCTTATAAATTAATTATTAATTTTTTATTTAAGTTTAGCACAGTATGAATATTAAATCCTAATAATATTTATATTTTATTAATATAAAAATCTTATAATATATAATTATCAAGCATATAAAGTAACTTCTGCTTGAACCGGAACATAACTAAATTTATACCTTTGGACTTTAATTTCAATTTCATCTTTAAATTGATTTCCTTCTAAATCTTCCCCTAGTATTGTTACAAATAATTTGGGTGGAGTTTTAATATATCCAAAAATATAAAAATTAACTGTATAACTGAACTCTTTAGGTATACTTACTAACTTGAAAATCTTTGTAATAATCTAAAGTAGGCCATTCTATATATCCACCAAATACAAAACCATCTTTACTTGATTCTATATCGTCATATGGTTCTAAAATTTCTTTTAGTCTTTCTAAAAAGTTATTGTCCATTATTTATCTCCTTTTAAAATATCTTCGATTATTGGTTCAATTCCAATTGATATAATATCTTTAATTAATCCTTGAGCATGATATCTGTTAAAAGAGTATGCTATCTCATTGAGAATAATCGCTGCAATTTCTTTTACCCTAAATGAAAATCTATCCTTCAGGATTTCATACATAAAATTTGAGAATGGATCATAGTCTTCAAAATTTTTACATATTTTTTTATATTCACTATTAATATTTTGTATTGCTACTTCTGCATAACTATCCTTCTTCTTCATGAACTCAATTAATGTATTCCTAACCATAGAGGTCGAAGATAATAACACCTGACAAATTTCGTTTTCTGAAAGAGCTGCATAAAAAAATTCTACATCATCATCAAACACACCTCGATTAATCTTATTCTTTATTTCTAAATTTTTATTTTTATCATTATGATATTTTAATGCCTTTTCAAAATGATTTAATAAATCTTGAGCATTTTCATGTCGATATTCTGAACTCTCGTGTGTAGACTTTTCACTCACAGTTCTAAAAATATGTGAAACTTTGTTAGGGCTCCTAGTCATGATAAAATTAATAATTCTTCCCAAAGAAAAAACATCACTTCTCTTACTACTATCTTTGAGCCCAAGTAATTGCTCTGGTGCACAATAGAATAATTGTCCCACTGCATTAGTATTTAGCGTCTGCTTGGAATACAAAACATTTAAATCTTTACCTAAGCCAAAGTCTGCAACCTTTATATTCCCATTAGTGAAAAATATATTTGTAGGGCTTAAATCTCTATGAATTATACCTTTTTCATGTACATTAGAAATTGTATAAAGTATTAGTCTAATTATTTTAATTTTAATTTCTAAATCTACTTCATAATTATTAATATAATGCTCTAATGTCATATCGGCTTTTTCCATTGAATATGATAGACGACTATTATCAAACTCGTATACATCAATAATTAACTCCATTGATGATAAGGACTTTGTAATATCAAACTCTCTTTTAAACCTACTACATATTGATTTATCGCTATAATACTCACTTCTTAACTTTTTTATGATAAGACCAGTTGATTTCTGTAGATAAATATCAGCGTAGCCGCCACTTGTTAAATATGTTAAATCCTTATCCCTTTCCATTAGTATAAATTTATCATCCTTATATACTAAATAATAACCGTCATATTGTAACAATTTATTAAAGTACAACAAAGCATCATTAGATTTTTGCACTGCCTCTACTTCACTAAGATGTAATTCTGTTTGGATATAACGAATACTTAAAATAACAGTAAAGAATTCATCTAATTTTTTTGTCTGTAACAACTGCTGTAATATATCAACAACATACCTCCACCTTGATGGAAAAGGGTTTTTGTATGTGTCCTTTCTATTAAAGTACTGATTAAAAAAACGCACTAAATCTGAACCTGTTTTATACTCATAAATACTATTTTCATCGTCCCCGTTAAATACATTTGCAATTTTTTTAAGCATCTCTTCAGTTATCATAGTTATATCACCTCTAATTAGTTATATCCTATAAGATTCAAAGGTTTATATTTGATAGCTCTATTAAACCTATTTCTATCTTGATCATTAAAGTCTCGACCTCTTAACCATCTAATTCCAAATTCATGTTTGAGTAAGATAAAATATTCTTTAATACTATTTCTTTTATATCTGTTTTCTATAATTGCATCTAGATAAGGAACCCTACCATATTTCACATTCATTAAATCTCTAATTCCTTCTTCAATTTCTGCTCGTTCAATCCACTGTTCGATTTCAAATAACGTATAATTGATAATATGACTAATATCGTTAATCAATGAATTTATATCATGATATTTTTTTATATTATCAATAAAAGCTCTTAGAACTACTAATCTTAGCCATGGAAATTCTATATTTGCTAACTTCATACTAATTTCACCTATTGCTTTTTCTATTATCTTACTATTAGCAGCTAGTTTATACTTTTTGATTAAATGTATCATCCTTAGTAACTCATTATAGAGTACAAATGAGTAATCTAATTCTAAATATAGAAGCGCTCGTAATTGCTCAAAGTCGTTGCTATAGTTTTCTATTTCGTCCATAAAATAACTGTATAACTCATATAAATTTTTATAAGCAATCAACTTTGGTTCCAATTTTATGTCAAATGTATTCTTACTTATTTTATCTAAAATCTGTTCAATATTAGAATTTAGTTGTTTATAAGTTTGGCTTAAGCTTTTAATATTGGAGTCAATGTATTTAGTTCCAGCCATCAATTTTGTTTCACCTAAACGTATTGCTAAAATACTTTTAAAAGACTCTGGATGAATAACCTTTTCTTCCTCCCAAGCTTTTTTTGGTCTTAGCTTTACTCGCAAGTAATTATGAATATTACTCGTTTTATAGAATCGATGAAATGTCTCATAATCATAAATAACTATGTCTTTTTGCAATAGATAATGATAAAACTCATTAATGTTCATATATTTATCCATTGAATTGCGTTCATATTTTCTAATCATTAGATGTATTGCAATCTCAAGTTCAATAACATCTCCTAATCTCCCGTACAAATCATTTTTCCACGTATTCATTATATCTCTCCTTTTTTACTTTATCGCTTTTATGTGCTAAAAAGTACCTTTAAAACTCTCTATGACTTTAAATTCTCATCCCTGTAATAATTTATGTGTACAGTTGATTGAGCATTCAGTCACTTACACATTAATTGAACAGGAGTTGATTTAATATGACTAACAAAAGTCAAGAATTTAAAGATTTACTAGATGCAGATTTAGCCATTGCATTTAATTTAGCAGTAGGTACTGAATTTACTATTAGTGATTTAACACAAAAATCAGGTATCACTTGCTCTAGAGATGTTCAACGAGAGGTAGGCCGTTGGTTCGCATACTTTGTAAAACATGCACCACGTGTTCCATTTGTTATTATTGGTAAAAATTCTCATGGACACTTAGTTTACCTTAAAACAGGACCGAATCCATATAATAACAGCAACCCTTCGAAAGGAGGTGTTCGCTAATGACTCAAACTAACCCTTCATTTAATCCTTCACCACGATACAAATCAAAAAAAGGTTGGTATAAAGACAAGCCTCCCAAAGAAAAAGGAGGAATGCCTACTGAAGTTGAAATCGCAGGTCCTATCGTTATCGAAAATAAGTTTATTGACCCTAAAACTAACACTGAAAAAGTAATTATTACAGACGAGGATCAAAAAGAAATTGTTGAATCTAGTGATATTTTAACAACACAAAAACTGCCATCTTTAATGAAGTATGGATTTAGTATTAATGAAAAATATACAAAAGATTTAGGTTATGCGTTGCAACAAATGCGCAATCAATTACCCATTTCCTACTTATATGAAGGGGTAGGTATACTGGAAACACCGTTTGGTCCTATTGTATCGTTAAGTGAAATCTATACTACTAAAGAATTTGATAATAAATCTCCATCTGACGCCATTTGTGATAATGCTTATGACTTAACTCCTAAAGGTACATTTGATAATTGGTTTAACATGTATCTAAAAGAGGTTAAAGGTTCTCTTCTTTTAGAATTAGCAGTCGTATTTGGTATTTCTGCCTTAGTGACGAGTTTCCTGAAGCACAAACATGAAACCGAATTTGCCGGAATCATTTTTAGTTTTACAGGTCAATCCTCAACCGGTAAGTCAACTGCAGCTTCTTTAGCTGTATCAGTCGCTGGTAACCCTACCAAAGGTAATGAAACTCTCTTTAGAAATTGGAATGCCACACGTAATGCACTTGAAGGTTACTTGAGTAACAATTTTGGTATACCTATTGTATTTGATGAACTCTCATCAGCAACTTTTAGAGATACAACGGGGTTATTGTACTCCATCACTGAAGGTCAAGGTCGTCAACGTTCAAACGTTCATGGAGAAGTTAAAACGCCTAAGAATTGGGGTACTTCTGTCATTTCAACGTCAGAATACAGTATTTTTAATGATTCAGCTCAAAACGATGGATTACGTGTAAGAACCATCGAGATTAATGAACAATTCACTACAAATGCGACCAATGCTGACAATATTAAAAAAGCTGTAGCACTAAACTATGGTCATGTTTTACCGTTAGTAGCTAAATATCTTATAAATCGTGAAGATGAAGTTATTCAATGGTTTTACAAGGAAGTAGATTGGTTTGAAGCTAAATTGAAAGATGAAACAAACAATACAGGTATTCGTATGTTTAAGCGTTATGCAGTCATTACAACATCTGCGAAAATATTAGGTCGTGTTTTATCTACAGATATTGATATCGCTAATATAAGAGACTACTTTATTGATTATCATACTCATACAGTCTCTGAACGCTCATTAGCTGATAAAGCTATTGATGTCATCATTCAATTTGTGGCACAAAACAGAGGTAAGTTTTCAGATGAAGGTGCTTTGAAAAATATGTTTGAGAACTATGGATTAATCTCATTAAAAGATGACCATATCGAAGTAAAAATGATTGCGAACGTTTTTAAACAGATGCTAAACAATCATCAATTTCAAGATGTTAATAATGTTGTCAACGCCTTAAGAGATAAAGGTTTCATATTAGCTGACCGTGGACGCCAAACAACTAAAAGAAGTGTCAAAGATAATAGCGGTAAAAAACAATCACTTGTATTTTACCATCTAAAATTAGATGTAGAGTTTGCATCTATCCTGGGATTAACTAAAGATAAGTCGTTAATTCAAAATTGGACACCGGCAAATGATAACAAAGCTGCGAAAGAACTTTTTAAATCCGCTAATGAGGGGATAGGCCCTTCAGGAGTTCACGAAGATTTCTGATTGTCTTTATCATACAACCGTGAAGCATCAAACTGAATAATCGACGTATTGAAGATAGAACAAATAACGGAGTGAAAAACATGGATGAACTTATCGAGATATTAGCCGATTTGGTAATTGAAGAAATCAATCAAACGAATGACTAATATGGACGCCCAACATCTCATTGATGTTGGGCTTATATATCAATTCATCTATAAATATATATTATCACTGTGAAAGGAGGAGCCGATATGAAACAAGTTATAGGCTATTTACGTCAAAGTACGATGAAACAACAATCTCTTGCAGCACAGAAACAAGCTATCGAAGCAATAGCCGAAAAACATCATATTCAACATATCAACTTTTATAGCGACAAACAATCAGGACGCAAAGATAATCGTAGTGGGTATCGACAAATGACACAATTAATTCAACAAGGACAATGTGACATATTATGCTGTTATCGTCTTAATAGGTTGCATCGTAATTTGAAAAATGCATTAAAACTCATCAAATTATGTCAAACATATCGTGTTCATATCTTAAGTGTACATGATGGTTACTTTGATATGGATCAAGCTTTCGACCGACTCAAGCTTAATATCTTCATCAGTTTAGCCGAACTTGAATCGGATAACATTGGAGAACAAGTCAGAAATGGGCTTCAAGAAAAAGCAAAGCAAGGTCGATTGATTACAACACATGCACCTTTTGGTTACGAATATCACAACGGAACATTCATCATCAATCAAAATGAGTCACCAACGGTAAAGGCTGTATTCAATTATTACATTAAAGGTCATGGTTATAAGAAAATTGCACAGTTATTAGAAGAAGATAACACGTATATCAATCGACAACCCTATCAAGTTCGTAACATTATCATCAATCCTAATTATTGTGGTCGTGTCAACAATCAATATGGCCAATTCGACAATATGTTTCCTTCTATTGTTTCCACAAGTATATATGAGCAAGCGCAGAGACTTCGATTGCAAAAACAAACCAAACAGACACCTTCGGATAATCAACTCAAACAAAAAATCAAATGCCCATGTTGTAATGCAACACTTACAAATATGACCATTAGAAAAAAGAATCATACATTACGTTACTACGTCTGTCCTAAAAACATGAATGCTTCACGCTTTGTCTGTGATTTTAAAGGCATCAATGCACAAACACTTGAAGATAAAGTATTAGAAGTGTGCCGAGACTTTTATCAAAATCAACGCATCTACACAAAAATTAAAAGTGCGATTGACAAACGCATCAAAAGACAAAGAAACATAGAAAAACATCACACATTGACTCAAGAACAACTGATAGAAAAGTTGGCACAAGGCATCATTGATGCAGAAACGTTCAGAGAGCAAACACAATCATTACGTCAACAACCGCAACGCACTACATCTATCAATGGGCATCAAATACAACACATCATTCAAAATATTATTCAAAAACGTTTCACGTTAAACATATTGTACCCCTATATTGAAACCATTCACATTACGAAAGATAAAAATCTTATAGGAATCTATTTCAAAAATGAACCACTCAATATTGTCAATCAAACCATGCAATCATCGATTGCATAAATGAAGAAAGGATGTAACATAATGCAACAACTTAAAACAAAACGTGTCGGTATCTATGTACGTGTATCAACAGAAATGCAAAGCACAGAAGGTTATAGTATCGACGGACAAATCAATCAAATCAAAGAATACTGTGACTTCCATCATTTTGAAGTTAAAGATATATACGCTGACCGTGGTATTTCAGGTAAATCTATGAACAGACCTGAGCTCCAACGTATGTTGAAAGATGCAAAAGAAGGCAATATCGACTGTGTTATGGTATACAAAACAAACCGATTAGCTCGTAATACATCTGATCTTCTCAAAATTGTCGAAGATTTACACAAACAAAATGTCGAATTTTTCAGTTTGTCAGAGCGTATGGAAGTCAATACTTCTTCTGGTAAACTCATGTTACAGATACTTGCGAGTTTCTCAGAATTCGAACGTAATAACATTGTCGAGAACGTATTTATGGGTCAAACGAGACGTGCCCAAGAAGGCTATTATCAAGGCAATTTACCACTAGGTTATGACAAAATACCAGATAGTAAACACGAGCTAATGATTAACCAACATGAAGCTAATATTGTAAAATATATATTCGAGTGCTATGCCAAAGGACATGGCTATCGTAAAATTGCCAATGCATTGAATCACAAAGGATATGTCACTAAAAAGGGGAAACCTTTCAGTATTAGTTCAATCACATACATCTTAGCTAACCCTTTCTATATCGGCAAAATTCAATTTGCGAAATACAAAGATTGGAGTGAAAAACGTCGTAAAGGGCTGAATGATAAACCAGTGATAGCTGAAGGTAAGCATTCCCCCATTATTAATCAAGATTTATGGGATAAAGTACAAATGCGTAAGAAACAAGTCAGTCAAAAACCCCAAGTCCATGGCAAAGGAACGAATCTGCTTACAGGCATTATTCACTGTCCCCAATGTGGCGCACCTATGGCAGCAAGCAATACCACGAATACTCTTAAAGACGGGACTAAGAAACGTATTCGTTACTATTCATGTAGTAATTTTCGGAACAAGGGTTCCAAAGTATGTTCGGCAAACAGTGTAAGAGCTGATGTGATTGAAGATTATGTGATGAAGCAAATACTTGAAATAGTCAAAAGTGATAAAGTCATTCAACGCGTAGTAACACACGTCAATCAAGAAAATCAAGTTGATGGCGCTGCACTTCATCACGATATTGCTTATAAGCAACAACAATATGATGAAGTACAAATCAAAATAAATAACTTGATTAAAACCATCGAGGATAATCCGGACTTAACATCAGTAATCAGACCAAGTATTCAAAAATATGAAAAGCAACTCAATGACATTACGAATCAAATCAACCAACTCAAAAATCAACAAAATGAAGATAAGACTTTATTTGATGCCAAAGAAATCAGTAAACTATTACAACACATCTTTCATGATATTAAGCACATAGAAAAATCTCGACTCAAAGCATTGTATCTATCAGTGATTGATCGCATTGATATTAAAAAAGATGGTAATCATAAAAAACAATTCTATGTCACACTCAAACTTAATAACGAAATCATTAAACAACTTTTCAATAATAAACAACTCGACGAAGTGCATCTCAGCACTTCGTCTTTATTTTTGCCCCAAACACTATATCTTACTATTTAGCTAATAGAATCATTGTTATAACAATAATTTTCACTATATTCTTTCGCTTATTTTATCTAACTATTTTCAAGAATTGCTCTTTATCAATTTCAATAACACTTATCTAATGAAACAGTTATTGTCGTAATTTTTTCATAACTATACAATGCTTATATTGAAATTGCTAAAGAACATCCCACAATGATTTTTTATCGGGAAATGATTGGGATTTGCAGATTCGAAGAAACAGAAGGATTGTGCAAGCACAATCCCAAAATCCCGTTACTTTTTATAAATAAATAATATATATAAGGAAGCAGAGACACAACCCTATCATCAATACTTATAAATAATGAGTTGATTGTTTGTCAAAATAGGCGGAATTTCAGGATTTCCTTGGCATACCAACGTTTGTAGCGGGTTTTTATATGGAATTTTCTCTTATTCCCACCGGGATTCGTAATAAATGACAAATCAAATATATATTATCTCAATGATGTATATGAACTACATCACTATTACACTATCTAGGAGGCAATAATATGAAAACCATCACTCAAGAACTCAAACAATATATAACCCACCTATTCCAACTATCTAATAACGAAGCTTGGGAATGTGAAGCGCTGGAGGAAGCAGCAGAAAATATTCTACCGGAACGTTTTATTAATGATTCTCCACTGGTACATCTCACACTCGAGACTTATACCTACTATAATGATGAACTACATGAGCTAAGTATCTATCCATTTCTAATGTATGCCAATAACCAACTCATCAGTGTCGGATACTTAGACCATTTTGACATGGACTTTCTGTACCTTACAGATACTCAAAATATCATTATTGATGAACGTCATTTACTAAAACAAGGAGGTCAGGACCATGAATAATTGGATCATAGTTGCTCAATTATCCGTCACAGTTATCAACGAAATCATCGACATCATGAAAGAAAAGCAGAAGGGAGGGAAATAGCATGAAAATCAATCGATACATCACAAGAGGAATTAATGAAAGTATTCCACTAGACCTTCAAATCTTACTTTGGCACATGGTAGAAAAAAAAGATAACCAGCCTCATACAGATTACCTACACATTTTTAAATTACAAGAAGATGAGAATATACTCTCAATCACACATGAACAAGAACAACCCACATACAAATTGGAATATCACTATACAAACTATGAAAAAAATCAAAATGCATTACCTAAGAAAGTCTACGTCATTCGTGAAGATGACGTGGACGCTTTTTATTATGTGATGCTTTTACCAGAAGAATACTAAAGGAAGTGACGATGATGAATACAATCAAAAGTACGATACACACAGAAGCCATATTTAGCGATGATGAACAGCACCGCTATTTACTCAAGAAAACATGGGATGAAAAGAAAGCTGCATGCACAGTGATAACGATGTATCCTCATTTAGACGGTGTATTATCACTCGATCTCACAACTGTTCTTATCCTCAACCAATTAGCCAATTCAGAACGATACGGTGCTGTATATCTTGTAAATCTATTCTCTAATATTAGAACACCCGAAAACCTCAAACATATCAAAAATCCATACGATGAGCACACTGATATTCATTTGATGAAAGCGATTAGTGAAAGTGACACAGTGATTCTTGCTTATGGTGCCTATGCGAAGCGACCAGTTGTTATCGACCGTGTCGAACAAGTGATGGAAATGTTAAAACCTCATAAAAAGAAAGTAAAAAAGCTCATCAATCCAGTAACAAATGAAATTATGCATCCACTCAACCCTAAGGCACGTCAAAAATGGATTTTGAAATCATAGCAAATACATGGAGGTCAATATGGAAACAAAACAAATCAACATCGTTTTACTGTAAATGATATTGTTGAAACAATTCCTGACAATGAATTCGACGAATTCAGACATCACCGTGGTGCAACTTCGTACCATCCTAAAATGATGTTAAAAGTGATTCTATATGCCTACACACAATCTGTATTCTCAGGTCGTAAAATAGAAAAAATGCTTAATGATAGCATCCGAATGATGTGGCTATCACAAAATCAAAAACCTTCTTATAAAACAATTAATCAATTTAGAGTAAATCCAAAAGTAGATGCTTTATTAGAATCTTTATTTATTCAATTTTACAGTCAGTGTGTAAAACAAAATCTTATAGATGATAAAGCTATTTTTATTGATGGTACAAAAATTGAAGCAAATGCCAATCGATATACATTTGTATGGAAAAAGAGTATTCAAAACCATGAATCAAAGATGAATGAGGATTCTAAAGCCCTCTACCATGAATTGGTAACCAATAAAATCATACCGGAAATTAAAGAAGATCATGATAATGAATTAACAAAAGAAGAAATAGATTTGATTGGTAGTCACTTAGATAAAGAAATCGAAGATTTAAACCAACATATCAACAATGAAAAATGTACTAAAACAAGAAAACAAATACGTCTCAAAAGAACTAAAATCAAAAAATACAAAAAGCAAATCAATGATTATTTTGAGCGAAAGTATCGATACGAATTTCAAAAATCTATTTTAAAGGATAGAAATAGTTATTCTAAGACAGATTATGATGCGACATTTATGAGAATGAAAGAAGATCACATGAAAAATGGACAACTTAAGCCAGGGTATAATTTACAAATAGCAACAAATTCCCAATTTGTTTTATCTTATAATGTGTATCAAAATCCAACGGATACTAGAACGATGATTCCATTTTTAAATTCAATTCAAGAGACCTACGGTCATTTACCTGAATATATTGTAGCTGATGCAGGTTATGGTAGTGAATCAAATTATAAGGCAATTATAGATGACTTTAATCGAACGCCACTCATAACATATGGAATGTTTATAAAAGATAAAACTAAAAAATATAAAAGTGACATCTTTAATACTCAAAATTGGAACTATGACGAAATTAATGACGAATTCATTTGTCCGAATAATAAACGGCTAGGTTTTAAAAGATATGCCTATCGTCATGATAAGTATGGTTATAAGCGAGACTTCAAATTATATGAATGTGATGATTGTTCAGAATGTCCTCTGAAAAATCAATGTATGAACTTCAATTCAAAAACAAACAAAAAAATAATGAAGAATTATAACTGGGAATATTTTAAATCCCAAATTAACAAAAAGCTTTCAGAACCAGAAACAAAAAATATCTACAGTCAAAGAAAAATTGATGTGGAACCTGTTTTTGGATTTATGAAGGCTATTTTGGGTTTCACTCGGATGTCTGTCCGAGGACTCAATAAAGTCAAAAGAGAACTTGGTTTTGTATTAATGGCACTTAATATAAGAAAAGTAGTAGCTCAACGAGCTGAAAATAATCAAAAAATTTATAAAAAAGACAATTTCTATATTATTTCAATAGAAATTGTCTTTTTTCACTTATCCAAGAACTTTATGTCCCGGACTCATTATGATTTATTTTTTTATTGCTGACTTGCCATTAATTCTGCTTGCTCTACAACTTGTTCCACAGCCATTTTTTGAAGATCTGGTGGATAGCCATATTTCTTTAATAGGCGTCTAACTTGAACTCTCATTTTAGCTTTAGCACTGTCTCGTTTAGACCAATCAACACTCATGTTATCCTTAACTGTTTTAGTTAACTCATGTGCAATGGCTCTTAACTCTTTATCGCCCAAAGCTTCTTTAGCTGTTTCATGTGAAGCTCGATATACTACATACAATATACGCAACAATACGCTTGTTTCGATTAGGTTTAGGCATTGAATCATAAAGTGCAATATACTTAACACGTTCTTTAATATTTGAATTAAAACCTAGTAAATATTGTGCTGCCACATTATTTATGTGCTGAGATTTTAAAATAGAGCATTTTAATATCGATTCACCATAACGTATATGTTCATGGCGATTCAAAATTTTTAAAACGTTTCTATCACATACTTTTTCACAGTCATTGTCCATCATTGTTTTACTTATATATAGTGCAGGATTAAACCAGAATATCATTTTAAAAACAACATAAAGCTGGTTGAATATTAAGTCATGACTTTTCACATGTGATAGTTCATGTAGAATAATATATTCAATTTCTTTGTCATTCATGGTTTCGACTACGACAGTTGGTAGTACAATTTGGGATTTCACTAAACCAAATACCATCGGATTATCAATGTTTGAACTATAACTAATTGTTATATGCTTTTTGTAGAACTGCATCTTACTTTGACATACTTTAAGTCGTTCATTAAGATATGACGATTCCAATGACGAACTTTTAATAACATCAATTTGTCGGAATGCCTTAATCATATAAAATAAGCACAACAAACTACCAAATACCCATATCAAAAGAATCATATACGTTATATTTGAGGTCTCAAACTGATTAACATTAATTGCTAAGTCTTTCGTAACAGATGATTGTTGACCATCTAACATATGACTAACCGAAGAAGTCGTGTCAGATACATTTCGATTCATCATATCTTTTGAAAATGTAAAATTCGATATTTTGTAAAATGGTATTAATGGAATTAACGTGGAGACGAGCACTAATAACCAAATCTTATGTGACATAATATTTTGAGTATATTTTATATAGAGCATTCTCACTAAAAAAATTACACATATCGTGAGCAATGAACTGATTATACTTAACATTAAAAAAGATGATAACACCTTCTACACCTCCATATCACAAAAATTATAACATTATTTTGACATAAATACTACATTTGTAATATACTACAAATGTAGTCTTATATAAGGAGTATATTGATGAAAAAGATAAAAATTGTTCCACTTATTTTAATAGTTGTAGTTGTCGGGTTTGGTATATATTTTTATGCTTCAAAAGATAAAGAAATTAATAATACTATTGATGCAATTGAAGATAAAAATTTCAAACAAGTTTATAAAGATAGCAGTTATATTTCTAAAAGCGATAATGGTGAAGTAGAAATGACTGAACGTCCGATAAAAATATATAATAGTTTAGGCGTTAAAGATATAAACATTCAGGATCGTAAAATAAAAAAAGTATCTAAAAATAAAAAACGAGTAGATGCTCAATATAAAATTAAAACAAACTACGGTAACATTGATCGCAACGTTCAATTTAATTTTGTTAAAGAAGATGGTATGTGGAAGTTAGATTGGGATCATAGCGTCATTATTCCAGGAATGCAGAAAGACCAAAGCATACATATTGAAAATTTAAAATCAGAACGTGGTAAAATTTTAGACCGAAACAATGTGGAATTGGCCAATACAGGAACAGCATATGAGATAGGCATCGTTCCAAAGAATGTATCTAAAAAAGATTATAAAGCAATCGCTAAAGAACTAAGTATTTCTGAAGACTATATCAAACAACAAATGGATCAAAATTGGGTACAAGATGATACCTTCGTTCCACTTAAAACCGTTAAAAAAATGGATGAATATTTAAGTGATTTCGCAAAAAAATTTCATCTTACAACTAATGAAACAGAAAGTCGTAACTATCCTCTAGGAAAAGCGACTTCACATCTATTAGGTTATGTTGGTCCCATTAACTCTGAAGAATTAAAACAAAAAGAATATAAAGGCTATAAAGATGATGCAGTTATTGGTAAAAAGGGACTCGAAAAACTTTACGATAAAAAGCTCCAACATGAAGATGGCTATCGTGTCACAATCGTTGACGATAATAGCAATACAATCGCACATACATTAATAGAGAAAAAGAAAAAAGATGGCAAAGATATTCAACTAACTATTGATGCTAAAGTTCAAAAGAGTATTTATAACAACATGAAAAATGATTATGGCTCAGGTACTGCTATCCACCCTCAAACAGGTGAATTATTAGCACTTGTAAGCACACCTTCATATGACGTCTATCCATTTATGTATGGCATGAGTAACGAAGAATATAATAAATTAACCGAAGATAAAAAAGAACCTCTGCTCAACAAGTTCCAGATTACAACTTCACCAGGTTCAACTCAAAAAATATTAACAGCAATGATTGGGTTAAATAACAAAACATTAGACGATAAAACAAGTTATAAAATCGATGGTAAAGGTTGGCAAAAAGATAAATCTTGGGGTGGTTACAACGTTACAAGATATGAAGTGGTAAATGGTAATATCGACTTAAAACAAGCAATAGAATCATCAGATAACATTTTCTTTGCTAGAGTAGCACTCGAATTAGGCAGTAAGAAATTTGAAAAAGGCATGAAAAAACTAGGTGTTGGTGAAGATATACCAAGTGATTATCCATTTTATAATGCTCAAATTTCAAACAAAAATTTAGATAATGAAATATTATTAGCTGATTCAGGTTACGGACAAGGTGAAATACTGATTAACCCAGTACAGATCCTTTCAATCTATAGCGCATTAGAAAATAATGGCAATATTAACGCACCTCACTTATTAAAAGACACGAAAAACAAAGTTTGGAAGAAAAATATTATTTCCAAAGAAAATATCAATCTATTAACTGATGGTATGCAACAAGTCGTAAATAAAACACATAAAGAAGATATTTATAGATCTTATGCAAACTTAATTGGCAAATCCGGTACTGCAGAACTCAAAATGAAACAAGGAGAAACTGGCAGACAAATTGGGTGGTTTATATCATATGATAAAGATAATCCAAACATGATGATGGCTATTAATGTTAAAGATGTACAAGATAAAGGAATGGCTAGCTACAATGCCAAAATCTCAGGTAAAGTGTATGATGAGCTATATGAGAACGGTAATAAAAAATACGATATAGATGAATAACAAAACAGTGAAGCAATCCGTAACGATGGTTGCTTCACTGTTTTATTATGAATTATTAATAAGTGCTGTTACTTCTCCCTTAAATACAATTTCTTCATTTTCATTGTATGTTGAAAGTGACACTGTAACGAGTCCATTTTCTTTTTTTATGGATTTCTTATTTGTAATTTCAGCGATAACGTACAATGTATTACCTGGGTATACAGGTTTAATAAATTTAACGTTATTCATTTGTGTTCCTGCTACAACTTCTTCTCCGTATTTACCTTCTTCTACCCATAATTTAAATGATATTGAAAGTGTATGCATGCCAGATGCAATGATACCTTTAAATCTACTTTGTTCTGCTTTTTCTTTATCTATATGCATATATTGAGGATCAAAAGTTGTTGCAAATTGGATAATTTCTTCTTCTGTAATATGAAGGCTTTTTGTTTTGAATGTTTCTCCTACTATAAAATCATCGTATTTCATATATGTCTCTCTTTCTTATTCAAATTAATTTTTTAGTATGTAACATGTTAAAGGTAAGTCTACCGTCACTGAAACGTAAGACTCACCTCTAACTTTCTATTGAGACAAATGCACCATTTTATCTGCATTGTCTGTAAAGATACCATCAACTCCCCAATTAGCAAGTTGGTTTGCACGTGCTGGTTTGTTTACAGTCCATACGTTCAATTCATAACCCGCTTCTTTTACCATTTTTACTTTTGCTTTAGTAAGTTTGGCATCTTCAGTGTTTACTATTTTAGCATTACAGTAATCTAAAAGTGTTCTCCAGTCTTCACGAAACGAAGTTGTATGGAATATAACTGCTCTGTTATATTGTGGCATGATTTCTTCTGCAAGTTTAACAAGCACAACATTAAAGCTTGAAATGAGCACTTCTTGATTCTGATTTAAGTTTGTTAATTGTTCTTCCACTTGCTTAACCATACTTTTAGAAAGTGCTAGTCCATTCGGTCCAGTAATACCTTTTAATTCTACATTTAAATTCATATTATATTCATTTGCTATTTTTACTACATCATCGAAAGTTGGCAAATGTTCATCTTTGAATTTTTCACCAAACCAAGATCCTGCAGAAGCATCTTTAATTTCATCATAATTCAATTCAGTTATTTCCCCGGACATATTTGTAGTCCGTTCTAAATAATCATCATGAATGATAATCAGTTGTTCATCTTTTGTAATTGCAACATCTAACTCCAACCAGTTTATACCTTCTACTTCTGAAGCAGCTTTAAATGATGCAATTGTATTTTCCGGAGCTTTACTAGGTAATCCTCTATGTCCATATACAGTTAGCATATTACCTCTCCTTGCATTTTTATTTTTTTAATTAACGTAACTGTATTATCACATTAATCGCACTTTTATTTCCATTAAAAAGAGATGAATATCATAAATAAAGAAGTCGATAGATTCGTATTGATTATGGAGTTAATCTACGTCTCATCTCATTTTTAAAAAATCATTTATGTCCCAAGCTCCATTTTGTAATCAAGTCTAGTTTTTCTGTACCCCTTATCTGCAATTTTACTTAGGATTGCTTTTAACTTACCCCTTATCAGCAATTTTACTGAGAACTGCTTTTAACGCACCTCTTATCTGCAATTTTGCCTAGAACTGCTTTTAACGTACCTCTTATCTGCAATTTTACTGAGAACTGCTTTTAACTTACCCCTTATCAGCAATTTTGCATGGAATTGCTTTTAACGTACCTCTTATCTGCAATTTTACTTAGAACTGCTTTTAACAAACCTCTTATCTGCAATTTTACTTAGAATTGCTTTTACTATTCCTCTTATTAGTATAATCTCAGTAAGAATGCGTATAAAAATGAAAATTACAACCGATTTTGTAAGTGCTGACGCCTGAGGGAATAGTATGTGCGAGAGACTAATGGCTCGAGCCATACCCCTAGGCAAGCATGCACGTACAAAATCGTAAGATAAAAAAATAAGCATATCACTGTAAACTTTAAAAAATCAGTTTAGTGATATGCTTATTTATTTCGAGTTAGGATTTATGTCCCAAGCTCATCAAGCACAATCGGCCACTAGTTTATTTCTCTATCTTATATGTTCTGATATGGTCTTCTATACTGTATAAGTATACTTTTGAATATGGATCTTGTGTCAATTCACGTTCGAAATCAAATTCTTGATTATCAAATCTGTTAAAGAATGTTTCGTATTCTTCGACTGATAATTGCTCTCTAGATTCTAGCATATTTAAGTGTTTCTCTTTATCTAATGCTTTGTCATATCCTTTAACGATTGAACCACTAAAGATTTCTCCTACTGCTCCTGAACCATAACTAAATAGACATACTTTCTCTTCTGGTTGGAATGTGTGGTTCTGTAATAACGAAATTAAACTTAAGTATAATGATCCTGTATAAATGTTACCAACATCTCTATTCCATAATACGGTTCTGTTGCAAAGTTGAATTTATAGTATAATTTTAACAAAAAGGAGTCTTCTGTATGAACTATTTCAGATATAAACAATTTAACAAGGATGTTATCACTGTAGCCGTTGGCTACTATCTAAGATATACATTGAGTTATCGTGATATATCTGAAATATTAAGGGAACGTGGTGTAAACGTTCATCATTCAACGGTCTACCGTTGGGTTCAAGAATATGCCCCAATTTTATATCAAATTTGGAAGAAAAAGCATCAAAAAGCTTATTACAAATGGCGTATTGATGAGACGTACATCAAAATAAAAGGAAAATGGAGCTATTTATATCGTGCCATTGATGCAGAGGGACATACATTAGATATTTGGTTGCGTAAGCAACGAGATAATCATTCAGCATATGCGTTTATCAAACGTCTCATTAAACAATTTGGTAAACCTCAAAAGGTAATTACAGATCAGGCACCTTCAACGAAGGTAGCAATGGCTAAAGTAATTAAAGCTTTTAAACTTAAACCTGACTGTCATTGTACATCGAAATATCTGAATAACCTCATTGAGCAAGATCACCGTCATATTAAAGTAAGAAAGACAAGGTATCAAAGTATCAATACAGCAAAGAATACTTTAAAAGGTATTGAATGTATTTACGCTCTATATAAAAAGAACCGCAGGTCTCTTCAGATCTACGGATTTTCGCCATGCCACGAAATTAGCATCATGCTAGCAAGTTAAGCGAACACTGACATGATAAATTAGTGGTTAGCTATATTTTTTTACTTTGCAACAGAACCGAAAATAATCTCTTCAATTTATTTTTATATGAATCCTGTGACTCAATGATTGTAATATCTAAAGATTTCAGTTCATCATAGACAATGTTCTTTTCAACATTTTTTATAGCAAATTGATTAAATAAATTCTCTAATTTCTCCCGTTTGATTTCACTACCATAGATTATATTATCATTGATATAGTCAATGAATAATGACAAATTATCACTCATAACAGTCCCAACCCCTTTATTTTGATAGACTAATTATCTTCATCATTGTAAAACAAATTACACCCTTTAAATTTAACTCAACTTAAATATCGACAAATTAAAAAACAATAAAATTACTTGAATATTATTCATAATATATTAACAACTTTATTATACTGCTCTTTATATATAAAATCATTAATAATTAAACAAGCCTTAAAATATTTAACTTTTTTGTGATTATTACACATTATCTTATCTGCTCTTTATCACCATAAAAATAGAAAAAACAAGATTCCTAAAGAATATAGGAATCTTGTTTCAGACTGTGGACAAACTGATTTTTTATCAGTTAGCTTATTTAGAAAGTTTTATTTAAATTACAGTTTCTATTTTTATTAGATCACAATTTTATTTTAGCTCTTGTTCAAGTAATCATTTTTCGCCAAAAACTTTATACTGAATAGCTTCTACATTAAATACTTTGTCAATGAGATCATCTACATCTTTAAATTCAGAATAATTTGCATATGGATCTATAAAATAAAATTGTGGTTCTTTACCGGAAACATTAAATATTCTTAATATTAAATATTTCTGCTTATATTCTTTCATAGCAAACATTTCATTTAGCGACATAAAAAATGGTTCCTCAATACTAGAAGATGTAGATGTTTTAATTTCAATAAATTTTTCTACAGCTTTATCTGTATTTGTTGGATCAAAAGCTACTAAATCATAGCCATGACCGTGTTGAGAGCCTGGATTATCATTTAAAATATTCCTAAACTGTTCTTTCTTATCTTCGTCTATTTTATTATCAATTAGCTCATTAAAGTAATTTAGCGCTAATTTTTCTCCAACTTTACCGGTTAATTTATTCTCTTTATTTGATTTTTCAATTTCTGAATCATTTTTAGTAGTCTTTGATACACCTTTTTTATATTTTGGAATTATTCCTTTAGGTGCTTCCACTTCCTTGAGTGTCTTATCTTTTTGTGCTGTTCTAATTTCTTCAATTTCGCTGTCTTCCTGTATTTCGTCTATGCTATTGACCAAGCTATCATAGGATGTTTTTGTAACTTTTGAAGCTAATTCATTAAATAGTTCTAAAAATTTCTTTAAATCCTCTAGCATATCTTCTTCTGTGAATCCTTCATTCAAATCATAATATTTGAATCTTATTGATCCATGAGAATATCCTGATGGATAATCATTTTTTAAATCATAAGATGAATCTTTATTTTCTGCGTAATAAAATCTTCCAGTATTAAATTCATTTGATGTAATATATTTATTGAGTTCGGAAGATAAAGTTAATGCTCTTTGTTTTGCAGCATTTTTATCCCGCGGAAACATATCACTTATCTTTGACCATCCTTGATTCAAAGATAAGTATATGCCTTCTCCTTCCGGATGAAAAAGATATACCAAATAATATCCATCCTTTGTTTCTTTTGTTATATTCTCATCATATATTGAAATCCAAGGAACTTTACTATAGTTCCCAGTAGCAACCTTCCCTACAACTGAATATTTATCTTCTTTTATATGCACTTTTAACTGCTTGGGTAACTTATCATGGACTAAAGTTTTATATAGATCACCTTTATCCCAATCAGATTTTTTAACTACATTATTGGTACGTTTCTCTTTAATTAATTTAAGGACCTGCATAAAGTTGTCTATCATTTGAAATTCCCTCCTATTATAAAATATATTATGTCTCATTTTCTTCAATATGTACTTATTTATATTTTACCGTAATTTACTATATTTAGTTGCAGAAAGAATTTTCTCAAAGCTAGAACTTTGCTTCACTATAAGTATTCAGTATAAAGAATATTTCGCTATTATTTACTTGAAATGAAAGACTGCGGAGGCTAACTATGTCAAAAATCATGAACCTCATTACTTATGATAAGCTTCTTAAAAACATAACAGCAATTCACATAAACCTCATATGTTCTGATACATTCAAAATCCCTTTATGAAGCGGCTGAAAAAACCGCATCATTTATGATATGCTTCTCCTCGCATAATCTTAAATGCTCTGTACACTTGTTCAATTAACACAACCCGCATCATTTGATGTGGGAATGTCATTTTGCTGAATGATAGTGCGTAGTTACTGCGTTGTAAGACGTCCTTGTGCAGGCCGTTTGATCCGCCAATGACGAAAACAAAGTCGCTTTGCCCTTGGGTCATGCGTTGGTTCAATTCTTGGGCCAATCCTTCGGAAGATAGCATCTTTCCTTGTATTTCTAATGTAATGACTGTGGATTGTGGTTTGATTTTGGCTAGTATTCGTTGGCCTTCTTTTTCTTTTACTTGCTCAATTTCTTTGTCACTCATATTTTCTGGTGCTTTTTCGTCTGGAACTTCTATGATGTCTATCTTGGTGTATGGGCCTAAACGTTTTTCATATTCTGCTATGGCTTGCTTCCAATATTTCTCTTTTAGTTTCCCTACAGCTAAAATGGTGATTTTCATGTCGTTTGGTCCTCCAAATTGTTATCAACTTTCCAGTTATCCACAAGTTATTAACTTGTTCACACTGTTCCCTCTTATTATACCAATATTTTTTGCAGTTTTTGATATTTTCCTGACATTTATGCCCGATTTTTAGTGTATAACCTGTGTATTTGTGGATAACTCTGTGGGCATTGTGGGTATTTCTCTTTAAATTGTACACAATTCTGGATAACTATCCCCATTTCTGTGGATAAACACCTTGATGTCTTATTACTTATCCTCGTTTTTATATCCCATATTTATCAACGGTTATCGCTTTTTTTCATAAAAAAACACTACCGTACCTCTTATTTAAGAAATACAGTAGTATTATTTTCAATATATTTTAGCTAGCTTTTCTACGTCGTACAGTCGCGATTAAACCTATACCTGCTAATAATACAAACATCGCTTCTGGGCTTGAACTTTGATTAGTTCCAGTTTTTGGTAACTGTTTCTCATGCGCGCTACCTTTAGGCACTGACATTCTAGCCAATTGTTTCCCACTCTTGCTTGATACAGTAGCTCCTTCTATTGTGCGACCAGAACCTTCTGTACCGCTACTAACAGTTCCTCTATGCGCTAGCAACAATACAACTTTACCTGGAGCTGGTTTTTTCGCTGGATCCATCACTTTGTCGTCACCAATTGGTTGTGTATCTTTACCAGACTTACTACCTTTGCTACCTTGTTGTCCTTTAGCTGGTTGTTCACTTACTGCTGGTTTACCTAATAACATACGTTGTGGTTCTGTCGTATCATACTTAGCTAAGTTAGCTGTTTTTAAATAACTTGCTAGTACTTGATCTAATGAAATACCTTCTTCTCTAGGACCACCGAACATACTATATCCGTCGCCACCTGATGCTGTGAAGTCATTCATCGTTACGTGATATACACGTTTTAAATCAATATTTTCAAACTTACCTGTCTCTTTATTTAAAATTTGAATAGCATTAATTCGTTTGCCAGACGGTTTATTTATATCATAGTAAACACGGATTGAATCAGAGATATGTAGTAAACCGCCATTCGCTGTTAACACTGTCTTACCGTCCTTTTGTGTTGTTGGTGCGCCTAAACTATGTTCGAAAGCCGTCCAGACGTCTGAACCTTTTACATCAATTTGCGCAATCGTATTTCCAAATGGTAATACTGAGATTAAATCATAGCGTGTCACCTTACCTTTTGCGATAGAGGCACGAATACCTCCACCATTTGTCACGGCAAAGTCAGTCTTTTTAGAGAAATTCTTAACGCCATACGCTTCCATAGCATCTGCAATCGCGTTTCCTAAATTTGTTTCACGCGTTCTAACGTCATCTCTTTCTCCTTTGAAATCAATGGTATTGTTTGGAATAATTACCTCTGCAGTTTGTGCTCTAAATGTTTGATCAGCTTGATTAATTTGTTCAGCTAATGCTTTGTTCGGTGTTACATTTTCAACGTCTTTAACATTAATCAATGACGGTTTAATATTCGATACCTCTCCATTGCGATAATTAAATGTAATCTTACCGATATTCGCAAGTGCTGTACCTGTTTGTGCCAATGCATCATTGTTATAAATTTGACCATTTTGAAGTACTGTATGTGAATGACCATCAATAACTGTAATACGTTTCTTCAATTGTGGATTTTGACTTAATTGTTTCACTAAGTAATCACCACGCCATGTTTCTTGTGTTGAAGGATCAATTCCTAAATGTGATATAACAACAAATGTATCTACGTCTTTATAAATACGCATCATTTCCGCTGTCACACTTTGTAATGGATCTCTAAATTCAACGCCTTTAATGCCTTCAGGTCTTGTTTTCGTCTTTGTTTCTGGTGTCGTTACACCAATAATTCCATAACGAATACCATTTTTTGTTACAATCGTTGAAGGCTTAAACGCGCGTTTTCCATCTTTATAAACGTTAGTACTTAGCATCGGGAAGTCTAACATACCCTCTAACTTTTTCAACTGATCGTATCCAAAGTCAAATTCATGGTTACCGACTGCCATAGCATCATAACCTACTGCATTCATTGCTTTAGCCATTTCTTCACCTTTAGACTGGTTTGAAAGTGGTAAACCTTGGAAGGCGTCTCCTGCGTCTAACATTAAATCAGGCTTTTCTTGTTCTTTTACTGTTTTTAATTTAGCCATACCGATGACACGCCCTTTTTCTTCGGCTAGTCGGCCATGGATATCATTTGTATGTAATATTTTATGTGTTGTTGTTTGTGGTGCATTAGCAGCAAACATTCGTGGTGAAAGTGATGCTGTTTTAGCATTTGATAATTTGAACGTTGCTGTGTGAGTTGGTTTTTGTGTTGAGGCTTGTTGTGTATCTACGTCGCGTGTTTCGTTTACTTTTGTTGAAACTACTGTAGATGGTTTGTTAGATGGTGCGTTGGATGTTACTTTGCTGTTTGTATCATCAGCTGTTCCCTGCGCTGATGCTGATACGTTGGTTGCCGCTTCTTTGCCAGAATGATGAGCCGCTTCCTTTGTTGGCGGTACTTGTTGCTTATCTGTTGTTGCTTTGTCTATCGTTGTTACTGCATGTGCTTTCATTGGTGTATGCTGCTCAGCCGCGTTCGAGACTTGCCATAATCCCATTACACTAAAAAGCAAAACGAGCCATACACTTGTTTTAAGTAATAAAGCTTTCATTTCGTTCCCTCCATTAACTGTCATACACCAATATATTATCATAATCCTTATATTAAAATGATTGGTTTTATGTAAATTATTTATAAATTACATTTAATATCGAATTATTTTACACATTTCAATCAAGCCGATTCAACTCAACAACAGCCATTTCCCACCAACAACATAAAAAAGCACCCGATAAAGTCGTCTCACAGCAATGCGGAACTTTATCGGATGACTCTCATTTATATTGTATATATTGGCGTTGGAATAGCTTTATCCGTATCACATAGCAATACTTCTTTTTCCGTATCAATATCGTGTTCGTTCAATACTTGGCCAACACTCATACGCGCCAAATCTTTCATGTTATTGTCTTGTGATAAATGCGATAGGTAAATACGTTTCGTGTTACCTGTAATCACGTCTGTCATTGCATGAGCCGCATCCTCATTAGATACATGACCCATATCGCCTAAAATACGTTGTTTCGTCTTCCATGGATAACGACACATTCTCAACATATCGACGTCATGATTACTCTCAAAAATAAACGCATCGCTGCCACGTATCATACCTTTCATACGATCAGACACGTAACCCGTATCCGTTAAAATCGTAAACTTCTTATAGTTATTATGGAAAATATAAAATTGCGGATCTATTGCATCATGTGACACGTTAAACGATTCAACATCGAAACCTGCAATAGATTTTGTTTCATAAGGATTAAAAATGAATTTCTGATCCATAGGGATGCGACTATCTTTCTTTTCAATTGCCTGCCAAGTCTTTTCATTCGCATAAATTGGCAATTGATATTTACGCGCCAAAACACCTAATCCTTTAATATGATCAATATGTTCATGGGTTACTAAAATACCATCTAAATCTTGAATATTACGGTCAATTTGACTAAACAATTCTTCCATTTTCTTTCCAGTCAAACCAACATCAACTAATAGACTACCTTTTTCATTTTCTACAAAAGTGGCGTTACCTGTACTACCACTTGCTAATACACTCATGCGTATCAAGCGGCTCATCCTTTCTCTTTAAACAGTCAATCTCTCTATATGACTGCAATATACATCAGTGCAAATATACGATTTTCCCTACAGAAACTATCAGTATATTAGCTGTTTTGTATACCTTTCCTATTATGTAACTTTAGTTCATCGACCGGTTTCTTATATTTAAATTTTGATAATCACGTGCAATGAATTTCTTAATTATTATAACAATGATTAGACAAATACTAAAGTTTTTAAAATAACAGTTACACTAATTTTACAATGCGGTTCTACTTAAAATATGAATAAATGCGCACGTTGGAGACGCAAAAACATCAGCCATAATAAACCGTACCAGCAAAAAAGCTAGCACCGCTTCTCACATATGATGAGCTTGCAATGCTAGCTTATTACGATTCATATTAATGATTAATAATTTTAGGGTTATTATTTGTCGCTTCGACATAGTAAGTATTCGTTTTATCCTTACCGTCATGCTTCACTTTAATTTCCCAGTTTGGTTGTAACAATTGAACATTCGTTTCATTCACGACTGAGTAGTAACCGAGTCTAGCATTAATGACTTCATCACCTTTTTTCAAGTAACGATTATAATATAATGCCTCGATTGCTTTTCTCACACCAATCACTTGATGCTTCTTATCTGCACCATCTGTGGGCTTAATGTCATCCATCATTGATTGTTTATAACTAGTCGCTTTGTTATCTTCTATATTAAAGTTCAACATCGCTTTACTGTTATTTAAAATCGGAAAATCATCATACGTTTGTTCATATTTTACAGAATCTGAACTAATCTCGCTTAATTGATATTCAGCACCTTTAAATACGCGCTTGTTAACATAATCTTTCAAATCTTTTAAGTTATTGTCACTGACCTTTACCGATTGACTAATGTTCGCATTCAATAATTTTCCACCATCTGATGTGGTCAAATCCGAATCGCCTTTAGCTTTAGAACTAAAGTCTTTTGATCGCCCTGTAATTTGCTCTAATTTTATACCTTTAACTGATTTATTCAATATACTAGTCGGTACTTTAATTTCTTCTTGCTGAAAATTAACTTCATTGTTACTCTCGACTTCATTAATGTGTGAGCGATTGACTTTATTAACATAAATCGATACTAACACGATGTTGACAAGAATAAACACGAAAATGAAAAGTGTCTTTGTCAGTTTCCAGTTCATTTATTCAAGCCTCCCATCGTTATAAACATACCATTCGCCATCATATTCTACATACCAACGCGGTACGAGTTCACTGTTAATCTGCACTTCAATGTGATTATGATCTGAATTATCCTGCATTTCGTAACCGATAGCGATGTTTGTTACTTTTTCAAAATTAATATCACTATTGTTCGCTAAGCTTGAACGTACAGACTCTAATTTCGGCAACGATTTATTATCCTCACTATTTAAAACAACGTCGGTGCGTAATAACGAACGACGATAGTCAAAGACGCCTTTTTCACCCCAAGTGACTTGAATTTGATTAGAACCTTCTTTATTAAACGTTGGATAACCATTAAGGAAACGTTGATATGTTAACTCGCCTGACTGATTATTCGTACTAAACAATCTAAAGTCTTCGTTTAAGAAACCACCATGACCATTAATAAAATCAAAGGTTCCTGGAATCGTTTCTTCCATTTTGCTGGAACTCGCTTCATCTTCGGACAGGTTTTTATAATGATATTTTTCATTTTTATCGTTATAGTTTGCGACACCTGTATTATTGTTGTAGGTTGTAACACCACTCTTTGAACTACGAACGATGGTTGAATCGTCAAATAGTATAGCATTCATTTTCTCAACACTAATCGTGTTAAATACCATGCGATATGTTTTTAACTTTTCAGGTTTACTTGGTGCAAAAACATGCGTCGTACGATCAATTGTATCTTTGTTTGTGATGATATCTGTGTATGGTTGCATATCTTTTTTCACTGCTGCTAATGCATCTAAAAAATGATCATTTTTCGTTGTAGTTGTTAATTTTACGTAATCGTGGCGATCTTTGCTTATAGCATAAAGCACGATATTATCATCAGCATCATGATCTATGACCAAACGATTGAAATTGAAATGATTTGGTACTTTCGCATTCATGTTCAGTACTTGACCAAGATATGTTGATAACGGTAAATCATACGTAAAATCGAATAATATAAAATCACTGTTCAAATCAGGAATCATCAAGTTATGATCACGACGAACATGTTCCACGGACTTCACTTCTTTATTTTTCAAAGGTTTCGTCAGTTTATTCACATTAGATACCGTCGCAATCGTTCCTTCTGGATGATCATTTTTCGAATGAATAATCTGAAATGGCGTAATAGTTGTATCCATTTTGGCTGTCATAGTTGTCGTTAAAGGTTTCGTTTCACTCTTCTTACTATCTGTATTGTCGACATTTGCAATATCAGGAGAAAAGTTCCATACCATATATGTCAATACGACACTCATCAAGACGAGTAGTGCTAAAATGACAGATTTAATATGCTCCTTATTATTCATCCCAATCACCGTCTTCAATGACTTCACATGGAAGTGTGATAAAGATAGATGTACCTTGACCTTCTACACTGTTTGCCCAAATACGACCATTGTGCGCTTCCACAATCTCTTTCGAAATGGCTAGTCCTAATCCAGTACCACCCATTTTACGCGTACGTGCCTTATCTACACGATAGAATCGGTCGAATATCTTATCGACTTTATTGATAGGAATACCAATGCCATTATCTTTAATACGAATCGTCATTCGATTATAAAGTGGATTTTGTTTCACGTGGAACTCGACACGTTTATCGCCTCTAGAATATTTCATCGCATTTGTAATGACATTATCAAATACTTGCGTCATTTTATCAGGATCAAATTCTGTGAAAATCGTCTTTTTCGGAATATCTCGAATAAATGTTGTATCTTTCGCAGACATTTCATGTCGATTAATAATTTTATTAATGAACATGTTAAAGTCGATAATTTCTTTGTTGATTTGATCAGACTCATTATCCATTTTAGATAACTGTAGCAAGTCATTGACCAGTCGAATCATTCGTTCTGTTTCTTCACGGGTAACAGATAAAAATTGTGGCGCAAGTTCCTCATCTTTCCATGCACCTTCTTCAAGTGCTTCAATGTAACTATTCATAGAAGTTAAAGGTGTACGTAACTCATGTGATACATTGGCAACAAATTCACGACGCTCACGTTCAACTTGTTGTTGTTCAGTTACGTCATGTAACACAGCGATATAACCAGTTACAAATCCTGTTTCCTGCACAATCGTACTAAAGTTAACACGTGCGATTAGACCTTCTTCTTCATTTAAATCTAATAAGAAACTATCATTATTCTCTTGAATTTCTTCCAGTTTAAATTCATCTTCAAGACTTAATACACTTAACATGTAATATCCGATGATGTCTTCTTTCGCCATACCAAGCATCTTGAGTGCCATATCATTGACGATACGAATACGTCCACGGCGGTCTGTTGCAATAATACCATCACTCATATGGGTGATAACTGAGTCCAGTCTACGTTTCTCACTTTCAGTATTAGCCTGCGCTTCTTGTACACGTTTAGACAAGTTATTAAATGCTAAAGCTAATTCGCCAATTTCATCATTACCATAAATCTTCACACGTTGCGTATAGTTACCTCTGGACATTTCGACCGTCTGGTTACGCATATCGGTGATTGGTTTGGTAATCGTTCGCGCTATAAAGAATCCTAGGATGACTGTGATTAATAATGAAATAGCTGTACCAACAATGAATATTTGATTTATATTATTTAATTGGTTATAAACGTCATTAATTTTTGATTCGATATAAATATTACCAATTACCTTTTTATCGACTTTAACTGGGATATTATATACCCAGACACGGTCCTTACCACCGCCATAATCTTTTAAAATTAAATGATCGTTTGATTGTCCTAGTGATAGTGCTTTTTGGACAGAACTATCATTCGCTTTTTGATTGATTAGACTACGGTTAGACTGCTTCGTCGTCGCAATAATAATTTGGTCTTTATCTATAAAACGAATTTCTCCAATTTCTTGACGGTTGGCATACTCACTTAATAAATTTTGAATATCTTTTTGTGCATTTACGGAGCCCTTTTCGTCATATACTTTTTCAATACTAATTTCTAATTGTTTCGCGTACTGCGTAATATTCTTCTTAAAATTATCAAGCAGCTCTTTTTCAAGGTTATTTGTAAAATATAACCCGATAATTTGCATACCAATGATAATCAGTAATACATAAACAATTACAAGTTTAGTATGAAGGGATTGTAGTTGTTTTAGCCACTTCATTCGTTTCGACCTCTACTCATGTTGTTGGAGGAAATATCCAACGCCTCTACGCGTCACAATATATTCAGGATGTGACGGATCATCTTCAATCTTTTCACGTAAACGACGAATCGTTACATCGACCGTACGTACATCGCCAAAGTAATCATAGCCCCATACTGTTTGTAATAAATGTTCACGTGTCATTACTTGTCCCATATGTTTTGATAAATAATGGAACAATTCAAATTCACGATGTGTTAATTCAATATCTTCGCCACGTTTTTTAATAGAATATGCGTCTGGATAAATCACAATATCTTTAATTGTGATTTCATTCGTTACATTTCCAGTGTCTTGTGCTGGTTGTGAGTAATGACGACGTAAGTTCGCTTTCACACGTGCGATTAATTCACGCGTACTAAACGGTTTCGTTACATAGTCATCTGCACCTAGTTCTAAACCAAGCACTTTATCAATTTCTGAATCTTTAGCAGTAAGCATTATTATTGGCATTTCGTATTTTTTGCGCACTTCACGACATACTTCCATACCATCACGACCAGGTAACATGATATCTAGTAATACGATGTCTGGTTCTTCTTCATAAATTAAGTCGACTGCATCATTACCATCGTATGCACAGTACACATCGTATCCTTCTTTTTTTAAGTTAAATTCTAAAATATCAGCAATCGGTTTTTCATCATCAACTACAACAACTTTTCTAGCCATTTGCATAAACCTCTTTTCTTAAATCATTAATATTATTTTATCATTTTTTGTTCTTTATCGTTTATGTTTGTGTAAAAAATCACAGGATGTCGCTTACTATTTTTGTTATTGTGCGCATTTTCCGTCTTATAACGTATAGTAACCTATTATATAATTTACCATTTATAAGCTATTAATTCTATTTTCCAATATAAACTTATATATTACTATTTTTTATTAGTTTCTCACGGCGGATTGTGACAATGATATTTAACACAATGATGAGGTCTCTATTCCAATAATAAAATTAGGATAATGGCAACTTCTAGTTGCACGTCATTGCTCAGAAAATAAATATCATTATTCGTTATTCGTTACTTTAACAATTGATGTTATGGAGGACTGGTGGCATATCACAACGAAGAAATATGTTGACAGTAGCATATGTTTGTACGTCTAATAAAGATTTTATTGTCTACGTTTATCTTTCATATCCAACCACTAAGTTACTTGAGGTTCATACATTTTAAAGAAAATGGACGAACAGATAAATCAATATGATTATCATTCGTCCATATATCTTTTATTAATATAATATTAAACGCAAAAAAATGCCTATCCTCTTGGATAGGCATTTGTACGGTCTCGACGGGAATCGAACCCGCGATCTCCTGCGTGACAGGCAGGCGTGTTAACCGCTACACTACGAGACCTAAAAAATGGTGACTCCTACGGGACTCGAACCCGTGTTACCGCCGTGAAAGGGCGGTGTCTTAACCGCTTGACCAAGGAGCCGTTCTTAAGCACAAGATAGATTATAGCACAGCCAATCTTGCCATGACAAGATATTTTTTACATAATTTTGCTATTATTTTTTGAAGAATGTTATAAGTGAAAAATTGCATTTTATTGGCAGTCTATTTATTATAATAATTACGCTATTTTTGAAATTTTTCTATTTTAGGTGCTTTCATTTACACTTACGTCTACTCTATTTTAATAGCTATTTTCGACATCAGACTTCTTACATTCAAGTATTTCATCTTAATTTTCGTTAAATATCATCTAATCTTCTAAATTATGACTAGCAAATATCGCCTTTACGTTAGTATTTTTTATCTAAATAATCGAATCGATACAGAAGCAAGCATAACAAAAGCCTCCTACCAATAAAGATAGAAGGCTCATGTATTTATAATCATTGTGTATGACTTATATAAAGTTCTACCACAATTCTTTTAATAGGTTTGTTTGTTCTCTATCTGGACCAACTGAGAAGATAGAAATTTGTACATTACATAATTCTGAAATACGCTCTAAATATTTACGTGCATTTTCAGGTAATTCTTCTAAAGTACGCACATTTGTTACGTCTTCTGTCCAACCTGGTAACTCTTCAAAGATTGGTTTACAACGTTTTAATTGATCTAAGTTTGCTGGGTACTCAGTAATTTCTTTACCGTCTAATTCATAAGCTGTACAGATTTTCACTGTGTCTAGGCCTGTTAAAACATCGATTGAGTTAATAGATAAATCTGTAATACCACTTACACGACGAGAGTGACGTAATACAACTGAATCAAACCAACCTACACGACGTGGACGTCCTGTTGTTGTACCGTATTCACGACCAACCTCTCTAATATGATGTCCATCTTCATCGAATAATTCAGTAGGGAATGGACCATCACCAACACGTGATGTATAAGCTTTACATACACCAATTACCTTTGAAACGAATGTAGGACCTACACCTGTACCAACAGTAACGTTACCTGCAATTGGATTACTTGATGTAACGAATGGATATGTACCATGGTCGATATCTAACATTACACCTTGCGCACCTTCGAAAAGTACCTTTTCATCTGCTACAAATGCATCGTCTAAGATTTTTGATGTGTCTGTTACAAATTCTTTTAGACGTTGACCTGCTGCATAATATTCTTCAAAGATATCATCAAATGATGGACATGTTTCGTTAAACATACCTTTGAAATATGCTTGTTTATATTCAATGTTTGATTTTAATAATCTTTCGAATGTTTCTTTTTCAAGTAAATCTGCCATACGAATACCGATACGTTGAACTTTGTCTACATATGCTGGACCGATACCTTTTTTAGTTGTACCAATCTTATTGTCACCACGTAAACGTTCTTCATATTCATCTTGTGCTAAGTGATATGGTAAAATCACTTGCGCACGATTAGATATACGTAAATTACTTGTAGGAATGCCACGTTCATTTAATCCGTCTAATTCTTTCAATAGTGCAACTGGATCAACAACGACTCCGTTACCGATTACCGCTAATTTGTCTTTGTAAAAGATACCAGATGGTACTAAATGTAATTTATATGTTTCTCCGCCAAATTGAATGGTATGGCCTGCATTATTACCACCTGAAAAACGCGCGATAACATCTGACTGTTCTGCCAAGAAATCCGTTATTTTTCCTTTTCCTTCGTCTCCCCATTGTGTCCCAACTACTACGATTGATGACATGTGAGCACCTCCAAGTTTTTCTCATTTAACCATTTGATATTCTACCAATATCGAGACCATAATGCAAATAAAAATCGAACATTGATTTTCGGCCTTTTTAAAAGAAAAATCATTTTAACAAATCGTTTTCAACGTCCTAAAAACCCTTTAACAGAGGCGTTGACAGTACTAATTTATCACTTTCAATACACAAACTTAACATATATCAACCCGTTCAGAACAAAATAAAAACCGTACAATTTTATCATATTAATGATTATTGTACGGAAAAACTTTTTTACATCATATCTGCATGTGCATAATCGATATCGGTAAATTTATTATATTGTTTCATAAAATGTAACTTAACTGTGCCTGTTGGACCGTTACGTTGCTTAGCAATGATAATTTCAATTTCACCGTTTTCATCATTCGTTTGTGGCTCGAAACCACCATCATCGTCATCATCTTCATCGCCGCCACGGTTATAGTAATCATCACGGTATAAGAATGCAACGATATCGGCATCTTGCTCAATCGAACCAGATTCACGAATATCACTCATCATTGGACGTTTATCTTGTCGTTGTTCAACACCACGAGATAACTGACTTAATGCGATAACTGGACATTCTAATTCACGGGCTAATGCTTTTAATGTACGAGAGATTTCAGAAACTTCCTGTTGTCTGTTATCGGACGCACGTGAACCACTACCTTGAATCAACTGTAAGTAGTCAATCACAATCATGTCTAAGCCATGTTCTTGCTTTAATCGACGACATTTAGAACGTAAATCATTAATTCGAATACCCGGTGTATCATCAATAAAAATCTTCGTACGTGATAATTTACCTACCGCTATAGTAAAACGACTCCAATCTTCCTCAGTCATAGTACCCGTTCTTAAGCGGTTTGAGTCAACATTTCCAGAACTACAAATCATACGTGTGGCTAACTGATCAGCACCCATCTCTAGCGAGAAAATACCAACTGTATACATATCTTCATGCGTTGCAACTTTTTGTGCAATATTAAGTGCGAACGCAGTCTTACCTACAGATGGACGCGCTGCAAGGATAATTAAATCATTTCGGTTGAACCCTGCTGTCATTTGGTCTAAATCTCGATATCCTGTAGGTATACCTGGTGTTTGACCACTATTTTGATCAAGCTCTTCAGCTGTTTCATACACTTGTCCTAAGACGTCTCGAATGTCTTTAAAGCCATCGCTTTCACGAGAAGATGATAGCTCTAAAATTCGACGTTCTGCATCACTTAAAATCGCATCTAGTTCAAGTTCATCATTATATCCATCATTGGCAATACTATCTGCAGTTTGAATCAATCTACGTTTTAATGCATGCTTAGAAACGATATCAGTATAATACTGAACATTTCGCGTCGTTGGTACATTTGTAGATAACTCTGCAAGATATTGCGGGCCACCCGCTTCATTCAACGTACCTTCCGTCGATAATTGATCCATCAATGTTACAACATCAATTTCTTTATTATCTTCATTTAAGTGCATCATTGCACGGAAAATATGTTGATGGGCACCCCTATAAAACGACTCAGGAAGCAAAACTTCCTGAGTAGTATTAATCAATTCTGGATCTATAATAATTGAACCTAAGACAGACTGTTCAGCTTCATTGTTATGCGGCATTTGATTTTGCTCATACATTCTATCCATGAATGGTTACACCTCTTATTTCAATCCAACTTTATTGTTCAACTGTGTGTACGCGAATTGTACCTTCAACTTCTTTATCTAATTTAACAGGTACATTCGTATATCCTAGGGAATGAATTCCATTTGGTAAATCCATTTTACGTTTATCAATTTTAATATCATGTTGTGCTTTTAGTGCTTCGGCAATTTGTTTTGTACTTACTGACCCAAACAATTTACCACCTTCACCAGTTTTTGCTGATACTTCAACTTCAATGTTTGATAACGTTTCTTTTAATGCTTTAGCATCTTCAATTTCTTGTTGGCGTTCTTGTTTTGCACGTTTTTTCTGTAACTCTAATTGTTTAAGGTTACCTGGTGTTGCTTCTACAGCATAATTCTTTTTCAATAAGAAGTTATTTGCATAACCTACTGGTACTTCTTTAACTTCACCTTTTTTACCTTTACCTTTAACATCTTGTGTAAAAATTACTTTCATGCATCTTCACTCCTACTTAATTGTTCTGTAATTGCTTGTTGTAATTGTGCTATCGCCTCTTCGACTGTCACACCTTTAAGTTGTGTTGCCGCATTGGTTAAATGTCCACCGCCACCAAGTGCTTCCATTGTTAACTGGACATTTACTGAACCGAGTGAACGCGCAGATATACCAATCAGATTATCTTCACGTCTCGCAACAACATATGATGCTTCAATACCTTCTAAACTTAACAGTTCATCTGCTGCTTGTGCAACTGTTACTGGATGATAAATTTTATCGTCTGAACCATGCGCAATGGCTATGCCATTATCTTCAACTTTTACAGTTCGAATTAATTCAGATCGATTAATGTAAGTATCCACATCATCTTTTAAGAAATGTTGCGTTAAAATCGTATCTGCACCATGTGCACGTAAATAACTCGCTGCATCGAATGTTCTTGATCCTGTTCGTAATGTAAAGTTTCTTGTATCTACAATAATACCTGCATACATCACTGTTGATTCAAGACGTGTTAAACGTTGTTCTGTTGGTTGATATTCCAGTAACTCTGTTACCAATTCAGCTGTCGAACTTGCGTATGGTTCCATATATATCAACAATGGATTAGAGATGAAGCTTTCACCACGTCTATGATGATCGATAACAACTTTACGGTTTGCTTTATTTAAGACATTTTCATCTAAAACCAGTTCCGGTTTATGCGTATCAACAATCACTACGGTTGTCTTAGATGTCATCATATCCCAAGCATCATCTGATGTAATAAATCGCTCTCTTAACTCTGGCTTTTTATCTATTTCGTTCATCACGCGTCGTAATGTTGGATCAATGTCAGTCTCATTTAATACGATGTATGCTTCTAAATTATTCATCATTGCAAATCTAGACACACCGATTGCTGCACCAATTGCATCTAAGTCAGGACGTTTATGTCCCATGATAATGACTTTGTCACCCTCTGCAAGGATATCTTTTAACGCATGTGAGATCACACGTGCTCTTACACGAGTACGTTTCTCCATCGGGTCAGTCTTACCGCCATAGAAACGCACATTACCATTAATACTTTTAATTGCAACTTGGTCGCCACCGCGTCCTAATGCTAAGTCTAGGCCTGATTGTGATAATTCACCTAAGTCGATTAAATTTTCAGTACCTTCACCAACACCGATACTTAATGTTAATTGGGCACGATAACCAACACTTTTTTCACGTAATTGACTCAAGATATCAAATTTAGATTCTTCTAAGTCAGCTAATATTTTTTGATTTAAATAGGCTACGAATTGATCGGAACTGTATCTTTTGAAAAATATATTATACTCAGTTGCCCATCGACTAATGACACGCGTTACCATTGAGTTGATTTCCGAACGCTGCGTATCATTCATATTTTGCGTAATCTCATCGTAGTTATCTAAAAATAATGTCGCAATGATTGGTTTAGAATTTTCATATAGTTCATTTGTTTGTACTTGTTCAGTTATATCAAAGAAATAGAGGCAGTGATCATTCTCAGAATAACGTACTTGGAAATGATACTGATTATATTCTATTTCAACGGATTTCACTCTATCTAATTGCTTTAAAATGTTTGGAAATACTTCATTTACAGATTCAGAAATGACATTCGCTTCCATATGATCTGTCATAAATTGGTTAACCCATTCGATGTGATCATTTTCATCTAAAACAATGATACCAATTGGTAAATGTTTGATTGCTTTATTATTTGTTGTTGAAATTTGAGCACTCAAACCATCTACATAACTATCCATTTTCATTAAAGCTTGTCTGAATAAAATGATGCTAACAATAATCATCACGACAAGAACGATAGATGCAATTAGTGCTATAAGACTATTAAAGATAAACCATACACCCATTAAAACAATTGCTGTGATGATCATGATGACAAATGGTATTAGTAAAGCTTTCTTAGTGGACTGCCGATTCATTATTCCACCTCTATTCACTTTTTAGAATTATTTTTCATGATTCGCTTCAAATTCAAACTTAAATCGATAACACCAAGTAGTCCTACAATATGTGTCGTAGGTGTCAGTATTGTACCGATAACCAATAGTAAAATCGTTACTGCATTCGGCAAACCTTTCGCTTTACCAAAGAAATGAATAACACTTAAACCTTGAATATACATTACTAATGATAACACAAGTTGGAAGTTTAAAAGAATGCTCTGGAACACACTCGGTTGACCTGTAAATAATAAACATATGATAACAATAATGTATATCCATAATAAAATACCGCTCATTTGCCACGCGAAAAGTGGCTTAAATACAGGTGTAGCGATTTTAAATTTTCGTAAAATCGGAAATGTAACGATTAAGTTAATTAAGACGATTAAAAATGTAATGATAATGATGAAACCTGGTAATTGAACGGTCGCTTGTCTAAACCCTTCTTCTAATATTTGGGTCATATTCGCATCGGCACCGCTCATCGTAATCGCTTCATGTAATGTTTGCTTGAAAGGTTTTACTATGCTCGCTGATGGTGGAATCCTTCCGAATGTTTGTAGTAACATAAAAGCGATTAATGAAATTAAGCTCATCGCTACTGTTGTTACGTATAATATTCTTTCTTTAGACGTTCTTTCTTTGAGCAATTGACCAATAATTAAACTTGCAATTAAGACTAATATGATGGCACTTAAAACGAAAGTATTACCTAAAACAGTTGTTATAATTACTGTAATAAGTGCACTAATCCCGAAAGATTGTATTGATTTATTCCATAAAACGATACCTGGTATGGTTGCAAATAATGCAAATATTAGTCCTAAACCAGGCACTAGATATAAAGCTAAAGCGACAAATACCAACGCAATCGTTGCAATTATTGTTGCTTTAGGTTGTATTTTTGAAAACACATAAGCCACTCCCATATTTTTAACTATAGCTATTATTTTAACCTCTTTAATGAAAATTAACAATTTATAGATTGTATGCTTCTATTTCATTTAATTGAATAATAACTTTCATGTTTTATAAGTAATTAACATACTCATTTGAATCGCTTTTGTGTGCTTTAATTTTCAACATGATTATTTAATCCCACTACATAGCAATCAAGCTTGATTTAGATTTACAATACATTTCCACTCTCATGTACTCTAGATGTTTTTGAATATGATAACTGTGATTTAGTGGCTTCATTCTTTGAAAATATATATTATTACTTACGCTTAAAATGCTTTAAATTTAAGAAATGATATAAGTTAGGTGCCCAGGTACTAAAGTTTAGTAGGAATCCATCATGCCCAACATTATCAGGCACGAAGAAATGACGATGATATTTAAAACGTTCACCTAATGCACGAACTTGATCATCCGGATATAGCAAATCATCTATGAACCCCATCGTTAACACTTTTGTTTCTAAATTTTTAAAAACATGCGTTACGTCTGTGCGACCTCGGTCAATGTTGTGACTATCCAATACATCTAGCAGTGTCAGATAACAATTCAAATCAAAATGTTCTTTAAATTTATTACCTTGATGTTGTTGGTATGCGACTACTTCATCCGGCGTGAAACGTTCATCATAACTTTTTGATGATCGATATGTCAAAAAACCTAATTGGCGTGCAATACTTAGACCTTCCTTACCACCAAGATGAATGGCTTGCCTTGCAATTTCATTGAAAGCTCTACTATAAGATGATGTTCGACTTGTTGCAGCAAGGATAATGGCTTTATCTACTTCAAACTGTTGATTGTAGAGTAGTTCCATTGCTTGCATACCTCCAAGACTTCCCCCTATTAAAATATTAATCTTATCATAACCAAGGGCTTGTATACCTCGTTCATTCGCTCTGACTATATCTCTTAATGTTAATTTTTTAGGAAAATGAGGGTCGTTTAAAGGTGAACTTGAACCGAAAGGACTACCAATAACATCAAATGTTAAAAATTGATAATCGTGAATGGGTATATATCCCCCATCAATAATTTCTCGCCACCAACCCGGATAATCATCTGTTCCATATGTTAAATGATTGCCAGTTAATGCATGACAAACTACAACTAATGGTTGTCCATGATAACCGACATGCTCATATCTCAAACGCAAGTTATCTATGACTTCCCCAGATTCTGTAATAAATTCCCCTAAATTTAAAGTATCTACTGTGTAATTTGTCATTGTTCTTTCCTCCTTAAACAAAAAAACTTCTCACCCTATTGAAAAGTAAGAAGTCTTTATACTTATCATTCGAGTAACTCGTTGGTTTTAGCACCGTGCTATAAAGTCGGTTGCTGAAGTATCACAGGGCCAAGTCCCTCAACTTCTCACAATAAGAAATATGAAATTGTTATGTGTTAGTTGAGATTCAGTGATGAATTACTTTTATCATTTAAAATGTTGTTATCATTGTCATGCGTTAGCCAAATCGCTTACGTATACACGATTCCCAATCTTAACATAGACGATTTGTATATCAGAATTTTCTGATTACTAACAGTTTACCTAAGTTTAAATATCTGTTCAATGATTTTCAGTTATTTTTAAAAGAAAAATCGTAATGCTGCCATGATAACAATCCCACTAATAATTGTAATAGTTAAACTACGCGTGATTATAGATAAAATAACCGTCGGAATGAGCGCGATAATGTAAGGGATGTTTAATGTATACCCCTCACCATGAGGCGTCTGTTGAATAATGCTGTCAATGACAAGTGCCGTAAATAGTGTGATTGGGATAAATGATAGCCATCGAACCACGACATCAGGCAATTGCACTTTTGAAATCATGATAAAAGGTATAATTCGAATTAATAGCGTTACGATACCACACAATAAAATAAGTATTAACATGTTCATATGAGTTATCATTGTTCCATCATCACTCCTAACGCTGCTGAAATTGTGGCTGCAATTAATATTGCTAGATATGAAGGCATAAACATACTTAGCGATAACATCATTACTATGACGGCAATAATGAGTACTATGTAAATTCTTAATCGCGATTTAGTAATTGATTCAAATTGCGCAATGGCCAAAAAGATAAACATAGCCGTGATAGCAAAATCTAACCCTAGCGTTTGCGGATTTGAGATATATTCGCCAAATAAAGCCCCAGCTACACATGAAATTGCCCAAAATAAATATGCTGTGATGTTAAGACCATGCATCCAACGATCATTGATAGCTTCTCCTTTTAAATAAGGTGTAATGGCGACGCCAAACGTTTCGTCAGTTACTAATGAACCTAATCCAACACGGTTCCAAAACCCATATGTCTTGAAGTTTGGTGCAAGCGACATACTTAAAAGGAACATTCTTGAATTTACGATAAATACAGTTAGTACAATCGCTGATATAGGTGTACCTGCTATAAACAACGCGCACATAATAAATTGCGCAGCACCGGCATATATAACAAGACATAACAAGACAATTTCTAAAATACTAAAGTTTTGAGACGAAGCCACAATACCAAATGAAATACCAACACCGGCATAACCCAATAATGTTGGGATACACTCTTGCACGCCTTGTCTAAAACTTAAATGTGTTGTCATCTCAATTACCTCCTTTGCCACTTTATATTTATATAATTACGAAAAAATAATATACCTAGTCTAATACAGTTCTATACCCTAAGCAATAACATTAGACATCAGTTTGTCTGAGGTTAGACATACCGGAGTCTTTAGTCAGCTTCATATTAACTTTTTATTTTTGAGAATTTTCAATTTTTTATTTAAGACTACCTCCATATTTTCTATGGATTTGTAGTTGTTTTTAAGTATCAATTTTATAAATTTTTATATCTGATGATGAGTCTGGGATATTGATTCATGTACCACTCCCTTATAATCATCCCCTCCCCCTACCCTACTCCATCGATATAACTCATACTACATATCAACGAAATCAGTATTTTATCGCTTCCTTTCCTATATTAGTGATGCTCAAACTTGTTACGTTTTAGATTGTTTTAGTTCATCATAATTATCCCGTATTGTTGCTATAATGAAATGCGTTCACCCCATTAAACCACAAACTTAATTTATTGTTGTTATGTGCATTGGCTCACTATTATACTTTTACAGCACAAAAAAAGTGGCGACAGCTTCGTCACCACTTTTTAAAATATTATTTAAAGTATCTTGCCCTTGCTTTAAGTATACGTAGATATATACTTTTTAAAGCTTGTAGCTAAAGCCTTTATTTAACTGGTTTTGAAATTTGTGTTTTACCACCCATAAATGGTACTAATGCTTCTGGAATTGTTACTGTTCCATCTTCATTTTGGTAATTTTCAACAATAGCAGCAAATGTACGTCCAACTGCTAAACCACTACCATTTAATGTATGTGCTAATTCTGGTTTAGCTGCTTTGTCACGCTTGAAGCGGATGTTAGCACGACGCGCTTGGAAATCCGTACAGTTTGAGCATGAACTAATTTCTTTATAATCATTGTAGCTTGGTAACCAAACTTCTAAATCATATGTTTTGCTTGCACTAAATCCAATATCACCTGTACATAAAATAACACGACGGTATGGTAAACCTAACTCTTCTAGAATTGCTTCTGCGTTTGTTGTCATTTCTTCTAAAGCATTCCATGAATCTTCAGGTTGTTCAAAACGTACCATTTCCACTTTATCGAATTGATGTAAACGAATTAATCCTCTTGTATCTCTACCTGCTGATCCTGCTTCACTACGGAAACATGCAGATTGACCAGTGAATTTTTCAGGAAGTACACCTGGTTGAATAATTTCATTACGGTAGAAATTCGTTAATGGTACTTCAGCAGTTGGAATTGTATATAATCCTTCTTTTTCTACTTTAAATAAATCTTCTTCAAATTTAGGTAATTGACCTGTACCATACATTGTATCTGCGTTCACAAGCTGTGGTACCATCATTTCTGTATAACCATGTTGTGTTGTATGTTTTGTAATCATATAGTTCATTAAAGCACGCTCTAATTGCGCACCTTCATTTGTTAAATATACAAAACGCGCACCTGAAACTTTTGCTGCACGATCAAAATCAGCCATTTTCAATTCTTCTACAATATCCCAATGTGCTTTGGGTTCAAATGAAAACTCACGTGGTGTACCCCACTTTTTAACTTCAACGTTATCTTCATCAGATTCACCTTGAGGTACATCATCACTTATTAAATTTGGAATACGACAAAGGATACCTGTCATTTTATTATCAATTTCATTTAATTGACTATCTTTTTCTTTAATATCGTCACCTAATGTGCGCATTTCAGCAATCACATCATCAGCATTTTCTTTATTACGTTTTTTTAATGCGATTTCTTCGCTTACTTTATTACGACGTGCTTTCATTTCTTCTGTTGCACTAATTAATTTACGTCGTTGCTCATCCAATTCTAAAATTTCATCTACAACTTTTGGATCATCTCCACGTAATTCAATTTTGCTCTTAACTGTGTCAGGCTCATTTCTGAATAATCTAATGTCTAACATTAACCTTCATCCTTTCCCAAATAATTATCATTTATTATGGAATGACGTACGTCTTTATTTTTTAGAAAATAAAAAAAGACCACATCCCTACAAGGGACGTGGTCTACGCGTTGCCACCCTATTTAACAATTTAAGTTATAAAGATACACTAAACCTAAATTGCACTTCACTAAAATAACGGTTATCACCGATTGTTCTTTTAAATTAAGTAGGTAGATTCATATATATGTTGATTCTTGTTCACACTAACCACAAGCTCTCTGATATCGAACACTATATATTACTTGTCCTACGAACAATGTCTTATTAAGTTATTTTTAATATAGCAAACTATATTTGCTTTTTCAAGTAACGATTTCAAACATCACTCATGTCGATTTAGTGACATGCAGTCGTTTGATAAATTGATTGCTTTAAATACTGTGCAACCGCTTCAATATCTTTATGAAATTGACGATCATGTGTAATGGATGGCACGATACTTCGAAACTCATCATACTTGCGACGTGTTTTTGGTGATAATCCTTCAACACCTTTTAACTCTGCTGCTTGTAATGCAATAACACATTCGATTGCCAGCACACGTCTTGCATTTTCAATAATTTGATAACCATGTCTAGCAGCTGTAGTTCCCATAGATACGTGATCTTCTTGGTTCGCAGATGAAGTGATAGAATCAACACTCGCTGGATGCGCTAAAGTTTTATTTTCAGAAACGAGACTTGCAGCAGCATATTGCATAATCATCGCGCCACTTTGCAATCCTGGCTCTGGACTAAGAAATGCTGGTAAATCACCATTTAATTGAGGATTTACTAGTCGCTCTAGACGACGTTCCGATACGTTTGCTAATTCACTTACACCTAATTTAAGATGATCTAATGCAAAAGCAATAGGTTGTCCATGGAAGTTACCACCTGAAATAACAAACGTTTCATTTGCTTCCTCAAATATAAGTGGATTATCATTAGCCGCATTCATTTCAAATTCTAATTGCTGTTTAACATAATTGAATACTTGAAAACTCGCGCCATGGATTTGTGGTATACAACGCAACGTATATGCATCTTGTACACGTATTTCTGATTGTCGCGTCGTTAATGTTGATCCTTCTAACCAATCACGCATACGCGCTGCCACATTAATCTGTTCTTGAAAATTACGAACTGCGTGCACATCATGTCGATATGCATCTATAATGCCATTAAGAGACTGATGCGTTAATGCAGCAATCCATTCAGATTGGTAACCTAAATCTTCTGCTTCTATATAACTAATGACACCTTGAGCTGTCATAGCTTGCGTACCATTAATCAATGCTAAACCTTCTTTAGCCTGAAGGTTCAAAGGTTGTCTATTTAATTCTCTTAATACATCGTCACTATCCTTTTCTTCCCCTCTGTACAATACTTTCCCTTCACCAATTAATGCTAATGCTAAATGTGATAATGGCGCTAAACCTCCTGATGCACCGAGAGAGCCTTGCTGTGGGATTATCGGTATAATACGTTCATTTATAAAAAATTGTAATTGTCTCACTAATTCTAAAGTGGCACCTGAATGACCTTTTAATAATGTATTCAATCGTAAAATCATCATGACTAATGCTACTTCTTTTGAAAATGGCTCACCTAGTCCACAGGCATGTGAGCGTATCAGATTCACTTGTAATTCATTATATTGCGTCGGGTCTATACGTACATCACTAAATAACCCAAAACCTGTAGTAATACCGTAAACCGTTTCCTCATTTTCAATAATACGTTCAACTACCGCTCTACTTTTTTTGACACGTTCTAACGCATCATCAATAATTTCAATCTTTGATTGTTGTTGTAAAAATGATTTAATATCCTCAATTGTTAGTGTTTCACCATCTAAATATAAAGTCATATATGTTACCCCCTTGTTTATATTAAGTAACCCATCCTTCTTGAAGTATACGTTTTCATTTTTATTGAAACAATGGTTTTACGTACATTTATAACCTATTATCAGAGCACTATTGTAGTGCGTTAAAGGATATTAAGATTGTTGTAAGCATATTTAATAATTTATCTATTGACGAATTGCATATACAGGTATAGTATTTTCTATTGTATTTAACGACAAATAATAATGAATTCAGAAATTTATAATACATTTTGTTAAAAGTTACTATATATTTTTAAAATTGAATAAATTCGGAAAAGGCTTTTACATGGGAGGTTATATCACTATGGAAACGTTAAATTCTATTAACATTCCTAAGCGTAAAGAAGATTCACATAAAGGTGATTATGGCAAAATTTTATTAATTGGTGGATCTGCTAACTTAGGTGGTGCCATTATGTTAGCGGCTCGTGCATGTGTATTTAGCGGTAGTGGTTTAATCACTGTAGCTACACATCCAACAAATCATTCAGCATTACATTCTCGTTGCCCAGAAGCGATGGTTATTGATATTAATGATACGAAAATGTTGACGAAAATGATTGAAATGACTGACAGTATACTAATTGGTCCAGGTCTTGGCGTTGATTTCAAAGGAAATAATGCCATTACATTCCTACTACAAAATATACAACCGCATCAAAATTTAATCGTAGACGGCGATGCGATTACAATCTTTAGTAAACTGAAACCGCAATTACCTACATGTCGTGTGATCTTTACACCACACCTCAAAGAATGGGAACGATTAAGTGGTATTCCTATTGAGGAACAGACATATGAGCGTAATCGTGAAGCAGTTGATCGTTTAGGTGCAACTGTTGTACTTAAAAAACATGGTACTGAAATTTTCTTTAAAGATGAAGACTTTAAATTGACAATCGGTAGCCCAGCAATGGCGACTGGTGGTATGGGCGATACACTTGCTGGTATGATTACAAGCTTTGTCGGTCAATTTGATAACTTAAAAGAAGCGGTTATGAGTGCCACATATACACATAGTTTTATTGGCGAAAACCTTGCAAAAGATATGTATGTGGTGCCACCATCAAGACTTATCAATGAAATACCTTACGCAATGAAACAATTAGAAAGTTAGTCATTACTAATCATTGAATATAGTAAAGCATTACTTTCTAGCATAAAAATAAGACTCCCCTACATATAGGGAAGTCTTATTTTTTATTATTCTTCATCTGATGATTGTTGTATATCTTCTTCAACACGATCCATGAAATCTTGTCTTACTTCAATACGTCCATCTTCATCATTTTCTTCTGAATCAATCACTTCAGTATGAATTGCATTTCCTGGTGTTTCATCATTTACAACCGCTTCACGTTGTTGTTCAGTACCATCTTCAGATACAGTTGAAGTAGATTGCTCATCTTCATTCGTTTCATCTTCTGCATCTTCTTTTACTTTAGCAACCGTTGAAACAAATTGATCATCACCTAAGCGAATTAAGCGAACACCTTGTGCTGCACGACCATTTTGAGAAATATCTGCAACATCTAGTCGAATAATGACACCTGCATTAGTAACAATCATTAAATCTTCTTCACCAGTTACTGTAGTGATACATACAACATTACCATTACGCTCAGTAATCGTAGCTGTTTTAATACCTTTACCACCACGATTTGATAAGCGATAGTCATTAACTGGCGTACGTTTACCATAACCATTTTCAGTAACTACTAATACTTCATCAACACTGTTTGCATGAGCTACATCAAGCCCTACAACTTCGTCACCTTCACGAAGTGTAATACCTTTCACACCCGTTGCTGTACGGCCTAAAGGACGTAATGTTGATTCAGGGAATCGAATTAATGATGCATGTGATGTACCAATCAAGATATCTTCTTGACCACTTGTTAAGCGAACTGCAATTAACTCATCATCTTCTCTGAACGAAATCGCAATCTTACCATTTCTATTTATTCTTGAGAAGTTACTTAATGCTGAACGTTTAACGACACCACGTTTAGTTGCAAACACTAAGAAGTTGTCTTCACTTTCAAGGTCTTTAACAGCAATCATTGTACTAATGACTTCATCATTTTCAAGTTCAATAGCATTCACTACAGGAATACCTTTAGACTGTCTTGATAACTCAGGCACTTCGTAACCTTTAAGTTTGTATACACGACCTTTGTTAGTAAAGAACAATACATGGTCATGTGTACTTAAAGTTACCAATTGACTGACAAAATCTTCTTCCAATGTATTCATACCTTGAACACCACGACCACCACGGTTTTGAGCACGATATGTAGATACCGGCAAACGTTTAATGTAGTTATTATGGCTTAGTGTAATTACTATTTGTTCTTCTGGAATTAAGTCTTCGTCCTCTAAGTCTTCAAATCCACCTAATTGAATTTCTGTACGACGATCATCACCGAAACGATCTCTAATTTCAGTCAATTCATCTCTAACTAACTGTAATAACACTTCTTCATCAGCTAAGATTGCTTCTAATTCACTAATATAATTTAATAACTCATTATATTCAGCTTCAATTTTGTCTCTCTCTAAACCTGTTAGACGTCTTAAACGCATGTCTAAAATAGCTTGAGCTTGTTTTTCAGAAAGTTTGAAGCGTTGTTGCAAGCTTTCCATTGCAACTTTATCTGTATCTGACTCACGAATCGTTGAAATAATTTCATCGATATGGTCAAGTGCGATACGTAATCCTTCTAAAATGTGGGCACGATCTTTAGCTTTACGTAAGTTGTATTGCGTACGTCTTCTAACAACTGTCTTTTGATGCTCTAAATAATGTACCAACGCTTCTTTTAAATTAATAAGCTTCGGTCTACCATTTACAAGTGCAATCATATTCACACCAAATGATGTTTGAAGAGGTGTTTGTTTGTATAAGTTATTTAAAATGACACTAGCATTTGCATCCTTACGCACATCAATAACGACACGCACACCAGTACGTAAACTTGTTTCATCACGTAAATCAGTGATACCGTCAATTTTCTTGTCACGAACGAGCTCTGCAATTTTTTCAATCATACGAGCCTTATTCACTTGGAAAGGAATTTCAGTGACAACAATACGTTGACGTCCGCCTCCACGTTCTTCAATAACTGCACGAGAACGCATTTGAATTGAACCACGACCTGTTTCATATGCACGTCTAATACCACTCTTACCTAAAATAAGTCCAGCAGTTGGGAAATCAGGACCTTCAATATCCTCCATTAACTCAGCAATTGAAATATCAGGGTTCTTACTTAAGCTAAGTACACCATTGATTAATTCTGTTAAGTTATGTGGTGGAATATTCGTTGCCATACCTACCGCGATACCTGATGCACCATTGGCTAATAAGTTAGGGAATCGAGCAGGTAAGACTGACGGCTCTCTTTCATTACCATCATAGTTATCGATAAAATCTATTGTATCTTTATTAATATCACGTAACAGTTCAAGTGTGATTTTAGTCATACGCGCTTCAGTATAACGCATTGCTGCTGCGCCATCTCCATCCATTGAACCAAAGTTACCTTGGCCATCAACAAGCGGATAACGATAACTGAAATCTTGAGCCATACGTACCATTGCTTCATAAATAGATGAGTCACCATGAGGGTGATATTTACCCATTACGTCACCAACGATACGTGCTGATTTTTTATATGATTTATCCGGTGTCATACCTTGTTCATTTAATCCATATAGTATACGACGATGTACTGGTTTTAAACCGTCACGAACATCTGGCAATGCACGAGCAACGATAACACTCATCGCATAATCTAAAAATGATTCACGCATTTCACTGGTAATATTTCGTTCATTTATTCTTGATTGAGGTAATTCAGCCATCAAGAGTTCCTCCTTCAAAAGTTCAGTTCACAGCGCTTAGAAGTCTAAGTTTGCATAAACTGCATTATCTTCTATAAATTGTCTACGGTTTTCTACAACGTCACCCATTAACATTTCAAATGTTTGGTCCGCTTCAATCGCATCTTCAAGTTTTACTTGTAAAAGAGCGCGGTGCTCAGGGTTCATTGTTGTTTCCCATAATTGATCTGCATTCATTTCTCCAAGACCTTTGTATCGTGCAATAGACCATTTTGGTGTTGGATTCAATTCAGATTTAAGTTTATCAAGTTCCCTATCATTGTATACATAATACTTTTGTTTACCTTGTGTCAGTTTATACAACGGTGGCTGTGCAATATACACATAGCCTGCTTCAATTAACGGTCTCATAAATCGATAGAAGAATGTTAATAACAATGTTCTAATATGCGCTCCATCCACATCGGCATCAGTCATAATGACGATTTTGTGATATCTTGCTTTCGCTAGATCAAAGTCGCCACCGATTCCTGTACCAAATGCTGTGATCATTTGACGAATTTCATTGTTATTCAAAATTCTATCTAATCGTGCTTTTTCAACATTTAATATCTTACCTCGTAATGGTAAAATCGCCTGCGTTCTAGAGTCACGACCAGATTTTGTAGACCCCCCGGCAGAGTCCCCTTCGACTAAGAAAATCTCACATTCTTCAGGACTTTTACTAGAGCAATCGGCTAATTTACCTGGAAGGCTTGCTACATCTAACGCTGATTTACGACGTGTTACTTCACGCGCTTTTTTCGCAGCAACACGTGCACGTGCCGCCATAATACCTTTTTCAACCACTGTACGTGCGACTTGTGGATTTTCATATAAAAATCGTTCAAAGTGCTCTGAGAATAATTTATCTACAACTTGACGCACTTCAGAATTACCTAATTTTGTCTTCGTTTGACCTTCGAATTGAGGATCATCATGTTTGATAGATATAATTGCTGTCATACCTTCACGTGTATCTTCACCAGAAAGTCTATCTTTTTCTTCTTTCATAATCTTGCTACTTAAACCATAACTATTTAAGACACGCGTTAATGCACGTTTGAATCCGTCTTCATGCGTACCACCTTCATACGTATGAATGTTATTTGCGTAAGTTAAAAGATTTGTGGCATATCCTGAGTTATATTGAATCGCAATTTCTACTTCAATATCATCTTTAGATTGATGAATATAAATTGGCTCATCATGAATAGGTTCTTTATTTTCGTTCAATAACTCAACGTACGATTTAATACCGCCCTCATAGTGATAGGAGTCTTCTCTAACGTTTTCTTCATCACGTTCATCTCTTAATGTGATTTGAATTCCTTTGTTTAAGAAAGCAAGCTCTCTAATACGCTGCTGTAATGTTTCATAGTTGTATACAGTTGTCTCTGTGAAGATTTCTCCATCTGCTTTAAAACGAATGACAGTACCTGTCTTATCAGTTGTGCCAACTTCTTTTAAGTCAAATTGAGGTACACCTTTTTTATATGCTTGATGATATATAGTCTCATTTCTGTGTACATATACTTCTAAGTCTTGTGACAATGCGTTTACAACTGATGAACCAACACCATGTAAACCACCAGATACTTTGTATCCGCCACCGCCAAATTTACCACCAGCATGTAAAACAGTTAAAATAACTTCGACAGCTGGACGTCCCATTTTTTCTTGAATATCAACTGGGATACCACGTCCGTTATCCGTTACTTTAATCCAGTTATCTTTTTCAATAACAACTTCAATTTGATTTGCATAACCAGCTAATGCTTCATCGATACTATTATCGACAATTTCCCACACTAAATGGTGCAAACCTCTCTCTGAAGTCGATCCTATATACATACCTGGTCTTTTACGTACTGCTTCTAAACCTTCTAATACTTGTATTTGCCCAGCACCATAATTATCCGTGTTGTTTACATCTGACAATGCAGTCACCATCGCTTTCTGTTACTTTATAATTTCACCTTGATTAATACGATACAATTTAGCGTTATTCATGATTTCATGATCAATACCATCTACAGATGTCGTAGTGACAAATGTTTGTACTTTATGCTGAATCGTACTTAATAAATGCGTTTGACGCGAATCATCTAATTCACTGAGTACATCGTCTAATAATAAGATGGGATATTCCCCAACTTCGATATTCATTAACTCAATTTCAGCTAATTTAATGGACAAAGCCGTTGTACGTTGCTGTCCTTGAGAACCATATGTTTGAGCATCCATGCCATTCACATCAAAACTTATATCATCTCGATGTGGTCCGAATAAGCTAATGCCTCGTTCTTTTTCTCTTTGCATATTATCGCTAAGAATAGACATAATTTCTTCAAGTCGTGCCGCTTCATTTTGAGCATAATCAAATTTAAGACTAGGTAAATAATTCAGCGACAACGCTTCTTTATCATTTGTGATACCAGCATGAATCGGTTTAGCTAACGACTCTAGCTCTTGAATAAAATGTGCACGTTTATCAGTTACTTTCATTGCATATTCAGCAAACTGCTGATTTAATACTTCCAACATTGTTAAGTCCTTTTTTTGGCCTAATTGTAACTGCTTTAAGTAATTATTCTTTTGCTTTAAAATACGTTGGTATTGAGCTAAATCATTTAAGTAAACAGCAGAAATTTGGCCCAACTCCATATCTATAAAGCGTCGTCTTATTTGAGGAGAGCCTTTTACAATATTCAAATCTTCTGGCGCAAATAGAACCACATTGAGGTGTCCAATATATTGAGTTAGACGACTTTGCTCTAAGTGATTCACTTTGACTTGTTTACCTTTTTTAGTTATAAACATTGTTAATGGCATCGTGCCGTGTCTATAACTAAGCTCACCTTCTATTTTAGCATAATCAGCATTAAAACGTATGAGTTCCTTATCATTACTCGTTCTATGACTTTTTGCTAAAGCTAAGGTATAAATTGATTCAAGTAAATTTGTCTTTCCTTGTGCATTTTCTCCAATGAGGATATTCACGTCAGGATGACATTTCAACGTAACCTCATCATAGTTACGATAATTTTCTAATTGGAGTGTATTTAACTTCATTGTTCACCTTGATGAATGATTAAGAAAGAACCAGCATCTTCAGGTAATTCTGGGATATCTATACGATCTTGATGTTCTAACTTTTTACCGCGACGTGTTTCACGCACTCCATTAATTAATACTTCAACGTCTTGCAAGAACCATTTTGCTTGACCACCAGATTCAATAATCCCTTCTGTTTTTAGAAATTGACCTAAATTAATGTCTCCTTCTACTACAACTTCTTGAACCAAAATAATCACTCCATTTCTTTGTATGTCATTAATATATTATACCTTTTTTTGTCACAAATTTCATTTAAAATAGAGGTAGAAACCGTTTACATATAAATAATTAATTCTTATTTTTTGGCAATACTGTCATTTTCAATTTTTTAACGCTATTTAACGGCGTTTAACTTTTATATTCAACTTGTTATTGACTATTAAAATTTTAAATTTAAAGGGCATATAAGCACACTTATTAAATTTTGGATACATTTGTCATAAATTTAATTGGCGTCTTTTATTTGCTGTTTAAAATGCTGCCAAATTTATTTTACATACGCACCTAGAATTATTTTTGCCAAAAAATAAAGGATGACGTTTTAATTAATCACGTCATCCTTTATTTATATTTATTTTTAGTAAGTTCTGATTGGTAAAATTAATTGCGTTACCGAGTCGTCACCTTTTGGTTTTAGAATAAATGGTTTCATTGTACCGAAGAATTCAACTTCAACCTCATCATTATCGATTGCTTTTAAAGCATCCATCATATATTTAGAGTTGAATGAAATTTTCAGGCTACCACCTTCAACATCGTTTGCATCAACTTCTTCTTTTACAGTACCAATTTCTGGTGATGTAGAAGACAATTCAACAACGTCATCACCTGTACTTAATTTAATAACGTTATTACCACCTTCACGCGCTAATAAAGAGGCACGATCAATCGCATGATAAAACTCCCCATTGTCTATACTTAATTTAATTTCATAGTTTTCAGGGAATAAACGTGTTGTATCAGGATAATGTCCTTCTAATAATCGAGAAATAAAGTTCACATTTCCAACTTTAAATAAAACTTGGTTTGAAGCAAAGAAGATATCAATGTCTTCTTCATTGTCAGACATAATTTTATTTAATTCAGCTAAAGCCTTACCTGGAATGATGACATTTTTGTTTTCAGAAACATCTTCTAACTGCAACTTTCTTACAGCCAAGCGGTGTGAGTCAGTCGCTGTGCATATTAATTCATTTTCTTGTATAAGCCAGTTCACACCAGTTAGTACTGGGCGTGTTTCTGAGGTGGACACTGCAAAATTTGTTTGTGCAATCACGTTTTTAAGCACTTTTACCGACAATTGAATTGCGTCATCTCTAGAAACTTGAGGTAATAAAGGATATTGATCTGGATCTAAGCCACTTAAATTAAATTCAGAATGACCTGATGTAATTAATGTCTGGAATTGTTCATTTGTAGATAATTTAACATCTTTACCAGGTAATTTTTTTATAATATCAACAAAGAATCGTCCAGGAAGTACTACTGAGCCTGTTTCTGAAATATTGACAATATCTTCGCCATCTACAGTTTTAGGAATAGTGATTTCTATTGAAATTTCAGAGTCTGAACCAGTTAATATAACTTCATGTTCTTTCGCATCGATTTTGATACCAGTTAATATAGGTAATGTTGTTCTTGGTGAAATAGCTTTTAATGTGTCATTTAATTGTGTAATAAAATAATCTCTTTTAATAGTGAATTCCATCATTAATTAAAACTCCTTCCAGTCGTTTATATATAATTATATAGGTTTTAAGTTCTTAGTAATAGTAGTAGGTGCTGTGGATTGGTGGATAAGTCTTAAAAACATAGATTTGGCGAAGTTATACACATGTTGATAACTTGTGTATGGTGTGTATGACTTTTAAACATTATCCACAAAATGAGTTTTGCTCATCTTGCCACATTAGCATATAGAAATGTAAAAAATGATTGTTATCATTAGTGCTGTTATATAACAGATTACATTTCCCAAAGTTTCCTACTTATACATTTCTTATTTCTTTTTCAAGATTCTCTACTTCTTGTTTAAAAATAGGATCTTCTTTTAAATCTTTAGATATTTTTTCATGAGCATGAATGACGGTCGTATGATCACGCCCACCAAATTCTTCACCAATTTTAGGTAATGAGAAATCTGTAAGCTCTCTAGACAAGTACATAGCTATTTGACGCGGATATGCAATTGACTTTGTACGTTTTTTTGCACTGAAATCTTCAATTCTAACATTATAGTACTGGCCTACAATTTTTTGAATATCTTGGATGGTAATCTTTTTAGATTTTGGTGCTTGAATGATATCTTTTAAAGCTTCAGCAGTTAATTCAGTTGTAATTGGTTTTCCTAATAATTGTGAATATGCAAGTAAACGTGTTAATGCACCTTCTAATTCACGAATATTAGATTGAATTTGATTTGCTATATAATTTAAAGCTTCTGGTGGAATATCTAATTTTTCTTCTTCAATTTTCTTCTGCAAAATTGCCATTCGAGTTTCATAATCTGGTGGCGTAATATCAACAATTAGCCCCCATTCAAAGCGTGAACGTAATCGGTCTTCTAATTGTGCAATTTCCTTTGGTGGTCGATCACTCGAAATAACTATTTGCTTGTTATTCTGATGCAATTCATTAAAAGTATAGAAAAATTCTTCTTGTGTTTGTACCTTGTTTTGTATGAACTGAATATCATCGATTAATAAGACGTCGATATTACGATATCTTTCTCTGAAAGCTTCACCTTCGTTATCACGAATTGATTTAATAAATTCATTTGTGAATTTTTCACTTGATGTGTAAATCACTTTGGCATCTGGATTATTATCTAAAACATGATGACCAATGGCATGCATTAAATGGGTTTTTCCTAAACCAACACCTCCATAGATAAATAATGGATTGTACGCTTTGGCTGGTGCTTCGGCCACAGCTAAACTCGCTGCATGTGGAAAGCGGTTACCGGGTCCGATTACAAAAGTGTCAAATGTGTTATGGGCATTGAATTGCTCTCTACCAAGCACATGATTATCCTCAGTTGTTTCAGTAGAAGGTTTTGTTGTTTCTTTTGGAGTAGCAGTTTCATTATTACTATAATTTGCTAATTCTTCAGTAGTAATAAAGTGAGGTTTAACTTCATAGCCTACAACATCAAATAAGATTGCTTGGATAATTTCAGCATATTGTTGATTTAACCAATTTGCATTAAAAGGAATACTCGATAATACGATAGCTTCACCATCTTTAATCGTGTAAAGCTCAGTATCTTTTAGGAAAGTTGAGTAACTTACAGCTGATAATTTTTCTTGAGCAATTTCAAGCACTTTTTCCCAAATTTCTTTTTCCGACATAAATTTACTCCATCTTTCTTAAATTTTTAAGTTATACACAAAAATAACAGCCGTGGATAACTTCTAAACACACCATGTTAATAATTATCCACAAGTTAATAACAATCGGTGGATAACTTTATCTTGCTTATTAGTTATGCACAGTATTTTTATGTAAAAATCAATAAATAAATCCTTATAAAATCATGAGTTGGACGACTTATCCACACAATTATACTTTTTCAGTTCTCTATATGTCAAATACCTGTGAATATGTTGCTAAAAATAGTATAACTTTGTGTGTAATTTCTAATTATCCACAATTCTGAAAACTATAAATGTGCATAAGTGGATAACTTTTCCTTCTATAGAGTATCTGTTAGTGAGTGTATCAAAACAGTTTGGGAAATAATTTATAAAGTATGTATAAGAACTGTATAAGGTGTTCGAACATTGTAAACACTCATGCTTCGGACCAAACTCATGGTGATGTTATGAAATTTGATTGCTCGCATCGTGTATTTCTATCTTTAATCGATAAAAGTAAAAAAATTGAGCAGTAGTATAAAATGAACTTGCGTTATAAATAGGATTTTGTTATATTGTAGTAGTTGCTTGAATTATGACTAGATAATCAATGAGCTAATACGAGAATTTTAATCTAAGAAACGCAAAATCTTATCTATTAAAGTGATCAGAGTCTGCATAATCTGGTATATTAGATAACTGTATAAAGATGGAGGTGTTTTGCATGGTAAAACGTACTTATCAACCAAATAAACGTAAACATAGTAAAGTTCATGGTTTCAGAAAACGCATGAGCACAAAAAATGGCCGTAAAGTTTTAGCGCGCCGTCGTCGTAAAGGCCGTAAAGTTTTATCTGCATAAGATCACTGACTCATCAGTGATCTTTTTTTTCGTTTAAATTAAGAATAAATAGAAATTTATGTTATAAGCTCAATAGAAGTTTAAATATAGCTTCAAATAAAAACGATAAATAAGCGAGTGATGTTATTGGAAAAAGCTTACCGAATTAAAAAGAATGCAGATTTTCAGAGAATATATAAAAAAGGTCATTCTGTAGCCAACAGACAATTTGTTGTATACACTTGTAATAATAAAGAAATAGACCATTTTCGCTTAGGTATTAGTGTTTCTAAAAAACTAGGTAATGCAGTGTTAAGAAACAAGATTAAAAGAGCAATACGTGAAAATTTCAAAGTACATAAGTCGCATATATTGGCCAAAGATATTATTGTAATAGCAAGACAGCCAGCTAAAGATATGACGACTTTACAAATACAGAATAGTCTTGAGCACGTACTTAAAATTGCCAAAGTTTTTAATAAAAAGATTAAGTAAGGATAGGGTAGGGGAAGGAAAACATTAACCACTCAACACATCCCGAAGTCTTACCTCAGACAAACGTAAGACTGACCTTAGGGTTATAATAACTTACTTTAAAATGTATTCACATCGTTGAAGGAGGCGAGTAGCAATATGGATTTAGATACAATTACGAGTATTTCAACACCAATGGGTGAAGGGGCAATTGGAATTGTTCGATTGTCTGGACCGCAAGCCGTTGAAATTGCTGACAAATTATATAAAGGAAAACATCTTTTAAATGATGTTCCATCACATACGATTAATTACGGTCATATTATTGATCCAGAGTCTAAAGAAGTGGTTGAAGAAGTTATGGTGTCTGTGTTAAGAGCGCCAAAAACATTTACACGCGAAGATATTATAGAAATTAATTGTCATGGTGGTATTTTAACGATTAATAGAGTGCTGGAACTTACTATGACATATGGCGCTAGAATGGCTGAGCCAGGTGAATTTACAAAACGTGCCTTTTTAAATGGTCGTATTGATTTATCTCAAGCTGAAGCAGTTATGGACTTTATTCGCTCGAAGACAGATAGAGCTTCTAAAGTTGCGATGAATCAAATTGAAGGTCGTCTAAGTGACTTAATCAAAAAACAACGTCAATCTATATTAGAGATACTCGCTCAAGTGGAAGTGAATATTGATTATCCTGAATACGATGATGTTGAAGATGCGACTACTGAATTTCTTTTAGAGCAGTCTAAAGAAATCAAACAGGAAATTAATCGTTTATTAGATACCGGTGCGCAGGGTAAAATTATGCGTGAAGGTTTATCTACAGTTATTGTTGGTAAACCAAACGTAGGTAAATCATCGATGTTAAATAATTTAATACAAGATAATAAAGCGATTGTAACTGAGGTAGCAGGTACTACTAGAGATGTCTTAGAAGAGTACGTCAATGTTCGTGGCGTGCCATTAAGATTAGTTGATACTGCTGGTATACGTGAGACAGAAGATATAGTAGAGAAGATTGGTGTTGAACGCTCTAGAAAGGCTCTTAGCCAAGCAGACTTAATTTTATTTGTATTAAACAATAACGAAGCATTGACTCAAGAAGATTACACATTATATGAAGTGGTTAAAAATGAAGATGTAATCGTAATTGTTAATAAAATGGATTTAGAGCAAAACATAGATATTAATGAAGTTAAAGATATGATAGGTGATACGCCATTAATTCAAACTTCAATGTTAAAACAAGAAGGTATTGATGAATTAGAAATACAAATTCGAGATTTGTTCTTTGGTGGAGAAGTACAAAATCAAGATATGACTTATGTTTCTAATTCAAGACATATTTCATTATTAAAACAAGCAAGACAAACGATACAAGATGCGATTGATGCAGCAGAATCTGGTGTGCCTATGGATATGGTACAAATTGATTTAACTAGAACTTGGGAAATATTAGGAGAAATTATTGGTGAGACTGCAAGTGATGAACTCATCGATCAGTTATTCAGTCAATTCTGCTTAGGTAAATAGTAATTGAAATAGACGGAATACCGTCTTAAGAAGGCTAGTAAGATATCAAATAAGGAGGTTTATATTGTGGTTCAAGAATATGATGTAATCGTTATAGGTGCGGGACATGCAGGTGTAGAAGCAGGTTTAGCATCTGCAAGACGTGGTGCTAAAACATTAATGCTAACAATAAATTTAGATAATATTGCATTTATGCCATGTAACCCATCTGTAGGTGGACCAGCTAAAGGTATCGTTGTTCGTGAAATTGATGCTTTAGGTGGACAAATGGCAAAAACAATCGATAAAACACACATTCAAATGAGAATGTTAAATACAGGTAAAGGACCTGCTGTAAGAGCACTAAGAGCGCAAGCAGATAAAGTACTTTATCAACAAGAAATGAAACGCGTGATTGAAGATGAAGAAAATTTGCATATAATGCAAGGTATGGTAGACGAACTTATTATAGAAGATAATGAAGTTAAAGGTGTACGTACAAATATTGGTACAGAGTATTTATCTAAAGCAGTAATTATTACAACGGGAACATTTTTACGTGGTGAAATCATTTTAGGTAATATGAAGTATTCAAGTGGACCAAATCACCAATTACCATCAATCACATTATCAGACAATTTAAGAGAACTTGGTTTTGATATTGTTCGTTTTAAAACAGGTACACCACCGCGTGTAAATTCAAAAACAATTGACTATTCGAAGACTGAAATACAACCAGGTGACGATGTAGGTCGTGCATTCAGCTTTGAAACAACAGAATATATATTAGATCAATTGCCATGTTGGCTAACGTATACTAATGCTGAAACACACAAAGTTATCGATGATAATTTACATCTATCTGCAATGTATTCAGGGATGATTAAAGGAACCGGGCCACGTTATTGCCCTTCAATTGAAGATAAATTTGTTCGATTTAATGATAAGCCGCGACATCAACTTTTCTTAGAGCCTGAAGGTCGTAATACAAATGAAGTATATGTGCAAGGATTGTCTACAAGTCTTCCTGAACATGTGCAACGTCAAATGTTAGAGACGATACCAGGTCTTGAAAAAGCAGATATGATGCGTGCCGGCTACGCAATTGAATATGATGCGATTGTGCCAACGCAGTTATGGCCTACACTTGAAACGAAAATGATTAAAAACTTATATACTGCAGGTCAAATTAATGGTACATCTGGTTATGAAGAAGCAGCAGGACAAGGATTGATGGCAGGTATTAACGCTGCAGGTAAAGTGTTAAACACAGGCGAAAAGATATTAAGTCGTTCAGATGCATATATTGGTGTCTTAATCGATGATCTTGTAACTAAAGGTACTAATGAACCTTATCGTTTACTAACATCACGTGCAGAATATCGTTTGTTACTACGTCATGATAATGCTGATTTGAGATTGACGGATATGGGATATGAACTTGGTATGATTTCTGAAGAAAGATATGCACGTTTTAATGAAAAACGTCAGCAAATTGATGCGGAAATTAAGCGTTTATCAGATATTCGTATTAAACCAAACGAACATACGCAAGCGATTATTGAACAACATGGTGGTTCTCGCTTAAAAGATGGTATTTTAGCTATCGATTTATTACGCAGACCTGAAATGACTTACGATATAATTTTAGAACTTTTAGAAGAAGAACATCAATTGAATGCAGATGTTGAAGAACAAGTAGAAATACAAACAAAATATGAAGGTTATATCAATAAATCACTACAACAAGTTGAGAAAGTTAAGCGTATGGAAGAGAAGAAAATTCCAGAAGACTTAGATTATAGTAAGATTGATAGTTTGGCGACTGAAGCGCGAGAAAAATTATCAGAAGTAAAACCTTTAAATATTGCACAAGCTTCTAGAATATCAGGGGTAAATCCAGCAGACATATCTATATTATTGATTTACTTAGAACAAGGTAAACTCCAAAGGGTGAGTGACTAATGACTGTAGAATGGTTAGCAGAACAATTAAAAGAACATAATATTCAATTAACTGAGACTCAAAAACAACAGTTTCAAACATATTATCGTTTACTTGTTGAATGGAATGAAAAGATGAATTTGACAAGTATTACAGATGAACACGATGTATATTTGAAACATTTTTATGATTCCATTGCACCTAGTTTTTATTTTGATTTTAATCAGCCTATAAGTATATGTGATGTAGGCGCTGGAGCTGGTTTTCCAAGTATTCCGTTAAAAATAATGTTTCCGCAGTTAAAAGTGACGATTGTTGATTCATTAAATAAGCGTATTCAATTTTTAAACCATTTAGCGTCAGAATTACAATTACAGGATGTCAGCTTTATACACGATAGAGCAGAAACATTTGGTAAGGGTGTCTACAGGGAGTCTTATGATGTTGTTACTGCAAGAGCAGTAGCTAGATTATCCGTGTTAAGTGAATTGTGTTTACCGCTAGTTAAAAAAGGTGGACAGTTTGTTGCATTAAAATCTTCAAAAGGTGAAGAAGAATTAGAAGAAGCAAAATTTGCAATTAGTGTGTTAGGTGGTAATGTTACAGAAACACATACCTTTGAATTGCCAGAAGATGCTGGAGAGCGCCAGATGTTCATTATTGATAAAAAAAGACAGACGCCGAAAAAGTATCCAAGAAAACCAGGGACGCCTAATAAGACTCCTTTACTTGAAAAATAATGCATAATCCTTTACAACTAACATAAAAGGAGCGAATGGATAATGAAAAAACCTTTTTCAAAATTATTTGGTTTGAAAAACAAAGATGACATCATTGGACATATTGAAGAAGATCGCAATAGTAATGTTGAATCCATTCAAATTGAACGTATCGTTCCCAACCGTTATCAACCAAGACAGGTGTTTGAACCAAATAAAATTAAAGAACTTGCTGAATCAATACATGAACATGGTTTACTACAACCTATTGTTGTAAGACCGATTGAAGAAGATATGTTTGAAATTATTGCTGGAGAGCGCCGATTTAGAGCAATACAATCACTAAATTTACCTCAAGCAGACGTTATTATTCGCGATATGGATGATGAAGAGACGGCTGTTGTTGCATTAATTGAGAATATTCAAAGAGAAAATTTGTCTGTTGTTGAAGAAGCGGAAGCCTATAAGAAATTATTGGAAATTGGTGATACAACGCAAAGTGAATTGGCAAAAAGTTTAGGTAAAAGTCAAAGCTTTATTGCAAATAAGTTGCGTTTATTGAAGTTGGCGCCGAAAGTACTACTTCGCTTAAGAGAAGGTAAAATTACTGAACGTCATGCGAGAGCGGTATTATCATTGTCTGATAGCGAACAAGAAGCGTTGATTGAGCAAGTCATTGCACAAAAGCTAAATGTGAAACAGACTGAAGATAGAGTACGCCAAAAAACGGGGCCCGAAAAAATCAAAGCACAAAACCTTCGCTTTGCACAAGATGTCACTCAAGCACGAGATGAGGTAGGCAAAAGTATCCAAGCGATTCAACAAACAGGATTACATGTTGAGCATAAAGACAAAGATCATGAAGATTATTATGAAATAAAAATTCGAATATATAAACGTTAGTAGTAGGATGTCGTATACATGATGACTAACACATAAAAGACAAAGCTAAGATCATAACAGCTTTGTCTTTTTTTTTTTGTTTTACGTGAAACATAAAAATTTATATTTATATGTTGATCAGGCTGGTACATAAATCAATGTTCTATGCTCTACGAAGTTATATTGGCAGTAGTTGACTGAACGAAAATGCGCTTGTAACAAGCT